>Ga0134100_1000557_pt1 | contig 43478 bp, 32 predicted proteins | sample 11_taG_2_FD_94444 | JGI IMG/M metagenome (GOLD analysis project Ga0134100, IMG submission 94444) | Switchgrass degrading microbial communities from high solid loading bioreactors in New Hampshire, USA - 11_42_5_180_A3 metaG | ecosystem: Engineered > Bioreactor > Semi-continuous > Anaerobic >...
CATTCCGCATATGTCTTCATTCAAATATAATCAAAATGTAAACATTCCACATGCAATTCATAGCCAATCCAGCTTGCATTAGAGGAGGGTATACATTGAAATCAGCAAAGCGACTGAAGAAATCAGAGAACCTCTGGGGATTTGCTTTCATACTGCCACAGCTGACCGGCTTGATTCTATTCACCATTGGACCGGTATTTGCCACTTTTTATCTCTGCTTTGCAGAATGGGACTTCATTAATCCCCCAAAGTTTGTAGGAGGCCTAAACTTTAGCGTAATATTTGGAGATCCGGTTTTTTATAAATCAATTATCAATACATTTATTTTTGCAGGAGGTACCATTCCTCTCACCATAATTATTTCCCTGTTTCTGGCTGTGTTAACAAATCGGAAAATAGCATGTTTGAGTATATACAGGACGGCATATTTTCTGCCCATGGTCACTTCTTCGGTTTCTATAGCGCTGGTGTGGTATTGGCTTTATGCACCGGATTTCGGACTTATAAATCTGTTATTGGCCAAAATTGGATTGCCTGAATTACCGTGGCTGGCAGACACCTGGTGGGCAAGGATTGCCATTATCATTATGTCTGTATGGCTGCAGATGGGTTATAATTATATAATTTTTTTATCAGGATTAAAAAACATTCCGAGAATATACTATGAAGCAGCAGAAATTGATGGTGCCAATAAATTTCAGATATTTTTCAAAATTACATTACCCATGCTGTCACCGGTAACCTTTTTCGTGGTGATAACCCTGCTAATCAGCACGTTCAACATGTTTAACGAGTCCTATATACTGACCAGGGGAGGTCCGGCATATGCCACATATACATTGGTTATGTATGTGTTCTTTAGAGCCTTCCAGCTGTTTAGAATGGGTGAAGCTGCTGTTGCAAGCCTGGTACTTTTTGCTCTGGTAGGTGTTATTACCATGATTCAATTCAGACTGTCACGGAGGATGGTGAACTATGACGTTTAACAGATCAAAGCTGCAAAATGCCCTTATTCACATAGTTTTATCATTTGTTGCGATTACCACAGTGATGCCCTTTTACTGGATGGCGGTTACTTCTTTGAAAACTCCGGAAGACATATTTAAGATGCCTCCGATTCTATTTCCAACATATTTTTATACTCAAAACTATATAGACGTATTTGAACTGATGCCCATGTGGCAGGGATTTTTAAACAGTACAAAGGTTACTGTATTAGTGACAATCGGCACTTTGCTTACCAGCTCCATGGCCGCATATGCATTTACAAAAATTAACTTTATATGGAAGGATACACTGTTTGGCATTTTCCTGTCAACACTGATGGTTCCCGGACAGGTAACATTGATCCCGCTGTACATCTTATTCAGCAAAATAGGCTGGACTGACACACATCTGCCTATAATGGTACCAATTATACTGCTAAACGCTTATGGTATTTTTATGATTAAACAGTTTATGCATAGTATCCCGGATTCATATATTGAATCGGCAAAAATCGACGGTTATAATCACTTAGGAATATACTTAAAAATTGCGCTGCCTATGTGTAAGCCGGTTCTGGTAGCATTGGGGACTTTTACATTCATCGGGAACTGGAATAACTTCCTTGGCCCATTGATTTTTCTGAGTACAGAGAGCAAGTTTACTCTGCCGCTGTTAATCAGCTCCTTTAGAGATATTTATTCAGTAAAATGGGGACTTTTAATGGCAGCCTCTTCCGTGTCAATTATACCGATAATAATACTATACATCTTTTTTCAGCGTTTCTTCGTTGAAGGTATAGCATTAACCGGACTTAAAGGATAAGATAGGTTAAGACAGGCACATACCGTTTATGCGGTTGTAAATAAATTAAGCATATAAGGAGGATAACAACATGCAAACTTTCAAGAAATTTTTACTTGGATTTTTGTTGACAGCAATGATCTTTTCAATGATGGCGTGCGGACAGAATAAGGCTGTAAACGACAATAGCAGTGCGAATAACGAAAAAGCTGCAGCTCAGACAGATGAAGCGAAAAATAAGGATAATACCACATCAGAAGACACAAAACCCGTTGAACTTAAATTTGCAATGATTGCCTTTGCCAATGAAATTCCCGGTTGGACAGCTATGATAGATGCAGCAAATAAAAAACTGGAAGATCAGAAAATTAAAATCAGCATACAAAAAATACCTGCCCAAAACTGGCCGGAATATTACCAGAAGGTTATTACACAGATGGCGGCCGGCGAGGGTGCTGATATTGGAAGAATTGCAGAATCCTTTATGCCACAGGTTATTCAAAAAAGCCAGGTTGTAGAATTGACTGAGTATTTGAAAGATATAAATATGGCAGAATATTTTGATGCCACCTTTAAAAATGCCGGATATCAGGACGGCAAATACTATGGAGTTCCGTCTGGTGTTTATTACATGGTTATGTACTACAATAAGGATATGTTCGATGCAGCTAACCTCCCATACCCTTCGTCAGACTGGAATAACGCCATTTCTTTTGAACAGGTCAGAGAATATGCAAAAAAGCTGACAAAGGGTGAGGGTGCAAACAAGACATTTGGTTTCTATGCTGGACCCTACATGGCGTATATAGGGATGTACTCCGTTTCCCTCGGTGGCAAGAATGTGTTCAACGATGACGGTACATGTGCATTAGGTAGTCCTGAGAGCAAACAGGTATATAAATGGTTTGATGATATGCTGAGAGTAGATAAAACCATGCCAAGGCCTACGGATACGAAAGTCATGAGTGCTATGGACATGTTTACATCAGGCAGGATAGCTATGATAGTGGATGGCACATGGTCACATTCAGCAATTAAAGATATTAAGAATTTCAGAGTGGGAGTTGCTGCTGTACCTGCAGGTAATGGTAAAGCATATTCCTCTATGTTTGTTGACAACTTTGTAATATTTAAGGGAACAAAACATGAAGAGAAAGCCTGGGAGGCTATAAAAGCTGTAATAAGCAAAGAGGGATTTGATGCTCTGGCTCCTACAGGAGTTGGCGGACTTCCAATTGTTCGCTCAACAATGGAAAACCTCAAGGATGAGATGATTGGAACTCAATTTGAGGAATCGGATAAACGTGCATTTATTGACGGACTGGATAATACACTTGCTGTTCCGTACAACGAAAACTATCAGGAGATAGACCAGATGATCAATGCAGTCATGGATGAATGGCTGATGGGGAAGGTTACATCAGACGAGTTCGCTGATAAGGTTGTAGGCCTTGTAAATGAAGGTATGAAGGCAAAGTAGTTTTTTTGCAGAGGAGTTGCTCCAGTGAGCAACTCCTTTTAGATAGTAATATCTGATATATAAAGTAAAAGCTAATGTGTTAAATATAAAATGAAAGATATGTATTTAATATTTAGCCACATTCTGATTAAAAGCACAAATTAAATTAACTTGTTCTGCTATCTCATTAACTGGCACAACAAGTTAATTTAATAGCAGATGTTTTAAAAAATGTAAAGTTATATAGAGAAACCGGGAAGGAGTAAATAGCGTGAAAAAAAGCTTTCTGTTTAAGATTATCGCATATTTTCTGCTTGTTACTATTCTTGCCTTTCTGGTGATACCTCCTGTATCAATGGTAAAAGCGGTTGTCTTTACGATTCATTCCAAAAGATGTATACTATGACAAAACTCTTGCAGGTATTCTTGGCCATATAGCAGGATTCTTATCAGGATATGAGTTTGTGACAAATGTAGACGGAGCGCCACGATTCCCGTTGCCGGACTCTTGGTTTGATTTATGTAACGGACCCTATGCGGGTAACTATACATATGGCGGTAACCCAACGTATCCAGGCTATAACAGGTTATTCGGAACAGGCAGGATAGGGTCGGATGACGATTATCACATTGACTTCTTTAATCAACACATTCTGGATATACACGGACCCTATGTCTCATATCAGGATATAAAAGACGAGTGGACAGAACATTACCCACATGACCGGGGCGCAGGTTTTGTCGGTATGGCATTAATGAAAAACCCCGGCCTGCTTCCGCCGTTTACGGGATTAAGGAAATTTGGGAACAAGTATTATTGGTGTACGGAACCGTATATCGAAAACGATACTTTAGGAATGGCTGCTCCGGGTATGCCGAATACAGCAGCTTCACTTGCTGAAAAGTTCGGTTCAGTCACAGGCGATTTTGATGGAATTATATGGGCTAAGTTTCTGGCAGCCATGTACTCGCTGGCCTATGTAGAAACGGATATAGTGGATGTGGTTGATAAGGCGTCTGAAGTGATACCGCGTAATAGTTGGCCCTATAGCGTCTATCAGAAATGCAAGGAGCTGTATCAACAGGATACGGATGACTGGCGCTGGGCAGTAACGGAACTGGAGAAAATCAAACGGAATGTGCATGAAAGCGACAATGTGCAAACTTTAACTGATGTGAATAACGGATTTACCATTTTGGCACTGCTTTACGGTGAAAATGATTACCTGGAAACTTGTAAAATAGCATCTCTGGCAGGTTATGACGGTGACTGCAATGCAGCGACTGCAACGGGAATCCTTGGCATTATGAAGGGAATGAGCGGGACCCCGCAAAAAGTCAAGGATGTCATATATGCAAATGGATACGGGGTCTATGTCAATGATTTGGAGACAGGTTTCGATCCTTATATTAAACTCAATTACCCAAGGGAACAGACTCTCGATGATTTAGCCAGGTTATACCAGAGGAATGCAGAAGATCAGATTATTGCAAATGGTGGAAGCATAGATTCAGAAAATTACTACATAAACGTACAAACAGTTGTACAGCCTGAAGTTGTAGAAATTTCAAATTATGATTTTGAGAAAGGCAGTCTTGCGGGTTGGTCTAAATGGACTACTGTACCTGATACGACACATATTACAGCAGAGAATAATCCCAATGCACATTCCGGAGAGTGGAACGGTAAAGTTGTCACTGATGAAACTGTAAATGAAGGAAAGCTTTATGTTCAGCTTAGTGGATTGGAAGTAGGAGCCAGGTACAGGGTTAAGGCCTATTTAATGTGTGCGAACGGTAAGCAGGCAAGATTGTATGCCGAAAATTACGGTGGTCCTTATATCTATACTTCAATATATCTATACTTCAATCAGTTCAAATCCGGATTATTGGGTGGCGAGGACCCTTGAATTTACAGCAGGCAGCACCAGTGCACAGGTGGGACTGCATCTTCCTGCCGGAGGTTCAGGAAGTCACTGGGGACGTATTGACAATATATTTGTGGAAAAGGTATCTGACAGGAATGATATTCGTTATGAAGCAGAAAATGCAACCATTGGCGGAAGCCAGATAAGGAGTTCAGCCAGTGCATCCAACGGAAACTATGTGGGAGGCATTGATTATACAGGATCATACTTACAGTTCGATATTAATGTGGCAAACACCGGTGAATACATGCTTAGAATTAATTATGCCAACGGTGAAGATTACAACGCGACACATAAGTTATATATCAACGGTGACCTGAAAACTTCGGTTATGTATCCTAAAACAGGCAGTTGGGGTGAATTTTCCAACAATATTATGGAAATTCCTGTTGAATTGTCATCCGGGAATAATACAGTAAGATTGGAAAAAAGCATTAATTACGCTGAAATCGATTATATTGACGTTTCAATGATTAATCCTGCCTCTATTGAAAACATCAATGTTTCATCCCAGGTGTTAGACAATAATAACCGTATTTATAATTTTGATTTTGAGATGGACGGAGCAACTCAGATGCCCTCCGGTTGGGGAACCTGGCCGGGGAATAGTGGTACTGACGGAGATGCTGATTATGTAGAGACAGGAGGGTATTCAGGTACATATAGGCTTACTCATCATAAATCTTCAGATTATGAAGTGTACACAAGTCAAACAATCACCGGATTATCAAACGGCCATTACACCTTAAGGGCATGGGTTATAAGCGGAGGCGGCCAAAATAAGCTTTACATGGATGCAAAAAACTATGGAGGACCTGATCAAAGGTATGATATCCCCACATGGGGCTGGCCAAACTGGGTACAGATAGAAATTCCGGGCATTCTGGTCACCAATAACCAATGTACAGTGGGCTTTTATTCTAATGCCAACTCCGGAAACTGGTTTTCTGTAGATAAGGTTGAGTTGTACAAGGAGCAGTTTAACCTTGTCTCAAACTACGATTTTGAAGTTGACGGTGCAACCCAGACCCCATCTTACTGGGGGACATGGCCTGGAAGTTCCGGAAATGATGCTGATGCTGATTATGTGGAAACAGGGGGGTATTCAGGAAGCTACAGGTTTACTCATTACAAGTCTGCACCTTATGAAGTGTATACAGATCAGACAATAAAGAACATAAAAAACGGAACATATACTCTTCGTGCCTGGGTAGTAAGCGGTGGAGGACAGAACAGCTGCTTCCTTGAAGCAAAAAACTATGGCGGCAGTCCAATGCAGGTTGCTATTCCTGGGAATGGCTGGCCAAACTGGACTCAGGTACAAATAACCGGAATAAACGTAACCAATAACCAATACACCATTGGCTTATATTCCGACGCTAATGCAGGTAACTGGTGTTCCATAGATAAAGTCGAATTCTTCAGGGAATAGGTGATAGAAGCAACAAAGAAATGACAGTAAAAGAAAATGACAGTGAAAAATAGTAAAAGAAATAAAAGCAAAAATAACAGGTAATTATATATTGATATCAGGTTGCCTTTTGATTTATGAGGCAGCCTGATTTTTTATAATGATAAGCTGTTCCAAAAATTATACAAAATTCGGTAGTGGTAAATATTCATGTAAATATCTGAAATAGACTAAATTATTAAAACAAGATATAAAAACAGTTAAATACCAGAGAGATATTGTTATGTGGTTTAAATGACTCATATACAATATTATTCAAACATATTGATTACATACGAACTAATAACAAATTATAAATAAATATAACAAAACATAAAGTTGAAATAAGTAAATTAATTTGTTGTGCCAACATTTCAATAGCAGGTGAGCTATTCCATTGCTTTGTACAACAAGTTAAATTAATTAAAACGTGATTATGAAAGGGGAATTGCATTGATGGGTGAGGTGCTTTCAATTCTCAAAGGTTTGAAAAGTGAATGCAATAATTATTGGGGCAGCAGAATAATAACGCAGCTTGAATATGCGTATAAGCTTTCAAAAGTTAAAAATTGCGAATTTCACGGTTTAATAAATAAGGCAGTTGATTTTATTAAGAACGAGTACGACAGGGAAGGCACAATTACAAAGTCTGCCGTGGAAAAAGCGGAAGGCATTATTGCTTCAATATTTGAAACGGCAAAAAGTTTCAAGATTATATGTGCAGCCCATGCCCACATTGACATGAACTGGATGTGGGGATTTCACGAAACAGTGGCAGTTACCCTTGATACATTCAGGACAGTGCTGAATTTGATGGAGGAGTATCCGGAGTTTAAGTTCTCCCAATCTCAGGCTTCAGTATATAAAATAGCAGAAGAGTACGACAGTGCCATGCTGGAGGAAATTAAAAAGAGAGTTAAGGAAGGCCGCTGGGAAGTTACGGCGTCTACATGGGTAGAGACGGATAAAAACATGCCAAACGGTGAGAGCCTGGCAAGGCATATACTTTACACAAAAAGATATCTGTCGGAGCTGCTTGATATAGAACCTGAAAATCTCAAAATAGATTTTGAGCCTGATACCTTCGGCCATAATATTAATGTGCCGGAAATTCTTAGTAAGGGCGGGGTAAAGTATTATTATCATTGCAGAGGTTATGAAAAGCACTGCATATACAGGTGGAAATCACCATCGGGAAGCTCCGTTTTGGTGTACAGGGAGCCGAACTGGTATAATTCCAGCATTGAACCTTCCATGGTGCTGCATGTACCCGAATTTTGTACTAAGCATGGCATTGATACTGCATTGAAAGTTTATGGAGTGGGAGACCATGGCGGCGGACCTACAAGAAAGGATATAGAGAAAATTATTGATATGGCTGGATGGCCTGTTTTCCCGGAAATAAGATTCGGAACTTTTTCAGAATATTTTAGTATACTTGAAAAAATAGAAGATAAGCTGCCTGTGGAAGAAAAGGAACTGAACTTTATATTTACGGGCTGTTATACCTCTCAGTCAAGAATTAAGATGTCAAACAGGATCAGTGAAGCAAAATTGCATGAAGCTGAATGCTTCAGCAGCTTATCTGCTGAATTTGCCGGTGGCAATTATAAGAGTGAAGCATTCAGGAATGCATGGCAAAATGTATTGTTTAACCATTTCCACGATATTTTACCGGGGTCAGGAGTTATTGAAACAAGAGAATACGCAATGGGGCTATTCCAGAAGACAGCTGCAACAGCAAATACCGAAGCAAGTATTGCGCTGAGGAATATTGCTTCCCAGATTGACACTTCTGGGCTTTTTGTCGAGGAAGATATCAGGAATACAACGTCTGAAGGCAGCGGTGTGGGGTATGGAGTTGCAGAATTTGGATTTCCGCAGGCTGAAAGAGGAAGAGGAAAGAACAGGATATTCCATTTCTTTAATCCATCACCTTATGAGCGTAATGAAGTGGCCGAGATAACGGTATGGGACTGGGACGGAGATGAAAGCAAAATAGTATTCAGAGACAGCAGCGGAAATATAGTACAGCATCAGATTACAGGAGAAGCAAAATTTCATCCGGAAGACGGCAGATATTGGAGCCACAAAGGCTTAAAGATACTGGTGGACGTATCGGTGCCTGCATATGGTTACAGCACATACACTATGTCGGAAAGAGATCCTGATGATGTGGAAGTTGAGATAGTTTTATATCCAAGGGTTGAGCCAATCGAAAAATATGTGCTGGAAAACAACTATATAAGAGCAGAGTTTGACCCCCGTAATGCTGCCCTGCTTTCATTGGTGGATAAAAAAACCGGCAAGGAGATGCTTGATGGGAAAAGACCTGCAGGAGTTTTCAGGCTTATAGAAGAAGACGACAACAAAGGTATGACTGCCTGGATCATAGGCAGATATATGCGTATATACAATCTTAACTTGGAAGATAATGTTAAGATACTCAATTCAAACATTGACAATAAATTGTTAAGACAATGGATCGAATACAGAATTAACTTCAGGGATTCAAAAATAACTGTAAAGGTTTCCATTGACAAAGACTCTGCAAAACTGGACTATGATGTGAAATGTGACTGGCAGGAGAGGGCTGCCATAGGGAATTTTATACCCCAGTTGAATTTCTTTATGCCTTTCGGATATGAATGTGAAAAATACAGGTATGACATACCCTTTGGCACTATTGAGAGGCAGGGAATGGACATGGATGTACCCGCCAACAGCTGGATTATGGGAGTACCTAAAAACAGCGGAAGCAAGGGTGTTATGATTGTTACCCGGACAAAGTACGGATTTAGAGGCAACGCAAATTCAGCAACTTTAACACTCATAAGGAGTTCATATAACCCCGATCCGTATCCGGAAAACGGCATACACAATATCCAGTTTGCAGTTAATATTGTAGATCATGCTTCAAACATAGAATTGATAAAGCAGTCCTTTGATTACAATCATCCAATAAAGTTCATGCCGGGCACAGTGCATAGGGGCAGCCTGCCATTGCAAAAAAGTTTTTTAAGTATGGAAACTGGGAATGCAGCCATTTCGGCTATTAAAATGTGCGAGGAGAATTCGAGTAAAGGCGGAATGATAATAAGAGCTTATGAGACTGAGGGCAGCAGGACAAAAGTAGTGCTGCAGTTTGCCAGGAAAATTAACAGGGCTTATTATGTAGATATTAACGAAAATGCTGTTGATACCGGATTAAGTATTTCCATTGACGGGCGCAAAGTTGAATTTGAAATTGATGCATATAGCGTAGCAAGCATTCTGCTACTTCCTTCACTTAATAGCTAATCGTATAATTTCTAAAGTTCTTAAGATGAAATTGAATTTATAGTGAGAAGATTAAATTATATAATGAACTTACAAAACAGACGCTGTTAACTAATCAGATGTCAATTCTATCAGGTGTCAATTCTATTATTAAGTTAACAGGTCACAAAATAAAGGAGGAGAGTTGATTATGAAAAGATTTTTGTCATTTCTATTGGCACTGGTTATGGTTGTTGCATTGATTGGATGTGGGCAGAAAGAGGAAACAAAGCCACAGTCAACGGATGATACTGCAACACAGAAAGAATCCACGGATAATAAAAAATTAAAAATCGGTTATACAGTTCAGAGCATGGAAAATGCATATTTTGTATCCATAGTAGAGGGTATGAAAGCAGCTGCAAAAGAGAAGGGAATAGACCTTATTGTTTCTGATGCGGCCGCAGATGCATCCAAACATATTAGCCATATTGAAGATTTCATTTCGCAGAAGGTGGATGCTATAATAATAAGCCCTGTTGATCAGCAGGCACCTGCTGATGCTGTAAAAAAAGCGCAGGAACAGGGAATCCCTGTTATCAGTTTGGACCAAAAGGTAGAGGGATCAGATGCATTCTTCGGCGTCAGTGAAGAAGAATACGGATATTTAGGCGGACAAATCGCCGGTAAATGGCTGAATGAAAAAGAGGCAGACGGTTCTATTAATGAGATACTGAATTCTGAAGGTAAAATAGAAGTCGTACTGATCCGTTATGATCCTATTGCTTCAGTAATCAAGAGGGCAGAGGGAATTAAAAAAGGGCTTGAGGAGACATATGTCGGTGATAAAGAGATTGTATATGTTTATGAACAGAATGCGGCTGATGCGGATACCGGGTTCAAAGTTGCTGAAACGGCGCTCACAGCACATCCGGAAGTATCTGTTTTCGTTTGCATTAATGACTCCTCAGCTCTTGGCGTATATGAAGCCTGCTTGCTGCAAAAAAACCGTACGCCGGAGAACACATGCATTGTAGGACTTGACGCATTGCCAGAGGCACTGAAACTGATTGCAGAAGACACAATGTACAAAGGAACGGTTGATATTCAGCCTTCTCAAAAAGGTGCTCAAGTACTTGAAATTGTAAAACAGGTACTTAATGATGGGCCTATTGAAAAGCAAATTGTGTATGAAATGAAACAAGTAACCAAGGAAAATATCGGAGATTACGATATAAATTAACAATATCTAATAGAAGATTGTATAGTCAGAATAAAGTTTCCATGCAATCAAATCAAGGTATTCGAATAGGTTTATGCCTGGCATAAACCTATTCGATAAATTTTGAAAGGGGCAAACAGATGGATAGTCCAATATTGGAATTGAAGAACATCACAAAACTTTATCCAGGTGTTGTTGCATTAGATAATGTGAGTTTATGTTTCCGCAAAGGCGAAGTACATGCAATTGTAGGTGAAAATGGTGCGGGTAAGTCTACTTTTATCAAAATTATTACCGGCGCAATTAAACAGACTTCTGGGCAACTATTTTTTGAGGGCAAAGAGATAACTGACAATTCTCCTCAGAAAGCTATAGAATTGGGGATTACCACTATTTATCAGGAAATCAACCTCTTTCAAAATCTATCGGTTGCAGAAAACATATACTATAACCGGTATGATACCAAATATGGGTTGATCAATTTTAAAGAACTGGAAATAAAAGCGAAAACCGTATTAGACAAACTGGGTGTAGATATTAATCCCAGTGAATTGGTAAAGAGCTTAACTGTAGGATATCAACAATTAGTTGAAATAGCAAAATCATTGTCACGAACAGTGAAAGTAATGATTATGGATGAGCCGTCAGCTTGTCTTACAAACAATGAACTCAAATATTTGTTTGATATTGTAAAAAGACTGCGTGAAGAGGGTGTTGCAATCATATATATATCGCACAGGTTGGAAGAAATATTTCAGATATGTGATAAAGTATCTGTTTTTCGTGACGGGCATTATATAAAGACAATGGATGTTGCTGAAACCAATAAGAGTGAATTGATACGGCTCATGGTAAACAGGGAATTAACAGAATCCTATCCATGCATTCAATTACAAAAGGGAGAAAAGGTTTTAGAAGTAAAAAATCTTACAACTGAATTTATAAAAGATGTTTCATTCAGTGCATACAAGGGAGAACGGTTAGGATTTGCGGGGCTGGTGGGATCAGGAAGAACAGAGACAGCAAGAGCTATTTTTGGTGCAGATAAACTCCTGTCCGGAGAGATATATGTTCATGGTAAAAAAGTAAACATTTATTCACCGGAAGATGCAATAAAAAAGGGAATCGTTCTTATACCGGAAGACAGAAAAAAACAAGGAGTATTCCTGTATAGATCAGTCCGTGATAATATCGTTTTCTCCTACGCTCCTAAAATCGCTAATCTTTTAGGAATCATCAGTAAGAAAAAGGAATGTACAGTTTGTGATGAGCAAATTAGTAAATTATCGATAAAAACCCCTTCCCTGGAGCAACTTGCGAGAAACTTAAGTGGTGGAAATCAGCAAAAGTTAGTTCTGGGTAAATGGCTTCTAATGAATTGCGATATCATTATTTTTGATGAACCAACGCGGGGAATTGACGTCGGAGCTAAACAGGAAATATACCAGTTGATGAATGAACTGTCTGAAAACGGCAAAGTGATTATCATCATTTCATCAGAATTACCCGAATTAATCGGAATGAGTGACCGTATAATTGTCATGTCAGAAGGAAGAAAAATTGGAGAATTGGAAGGAAGAGACATCACACAGGAACGGATATTAGAATTGGCATCGGAAACTAGGAGGATTGTAAAATGATAACTGAAACTAAAAAAAGCGAAAGAATTGCAATTAATAAATATAATTTTGATTGGTCGAGTACCGGCATTATTATGGCTTTAATAGTTATGTGTATTATTTTTTCTGTTACCACAAAATCTTTTCTCAGCCCAAATAATTTTGCCAATATATCCAGGCAAATATCCATTGTGGGGATTTGTGCAGTAGGTATGACCATGGTTATTCTTACCGGTGGTATAGATTTATCGATAGGTTCTTTAATAGGACTAACCTCAGTAACTGCTGCAACAATGATGAGTAATGAGTTTCCAATATGGATAGCGGTTTTGCTGACATTGTTATTAGGAGTAGCTGTTGGTGCACTAAATGCCGCAATAATTAATATTTTCAAAGTTCCTCCTATAATCACTACTTTAGGTACTATGATCAGTTTAAGGGGTGTGGTTTATATTATTACCGGCGGCATGCCTATATATGGTTTGCCCGAAAAATTTAAGGTGTTAGGACAGGGAAGTATAGGTATCATACCTATTTCTGTAATTATAATGGTTATTGTATTTGTGTTTGGATATGTGCTTTTAAATAAGACTCCTTTTGGAAGAAGAATTTATGGAATTGGCGGAAGTCAGGAGACTGCAAGATTATCCGGAGTAAATATACAGAAGGAAATATACAAATTATATATGTTAGTTGGATTTTTAGGGGCAGTTGCAGGAATGATTTTAATGTCAAGAGTTAACAGCGGTCAACCCAGTGCAGGTGACGGTTATGAAATGGATATTATCACAGCTGTTGTATTAGGAGGAGTAAGTGTCAGCGGTGGTGAAGGTAAATTGTCCAAAGTGATCATCGGTGTCATTTTCATGGGTGTATTGGCTAATGGTATGATGATGTTGAATATTAATGAATATTGGCAACGCGTAGTAAAAGGAGTTGTGCTGTTGCTTGCTGTAATCATAGATATCAGGTCAAGGGAAAGAAAATCAGTAGTAAAAGCATAGAAAGGGGGAAAACTCGTGGGAGGCATGTTTTATGATTTGGATTTAGACACAAAACCTGATTTTGTGCAATGTATGAAGCGGGTATATGCTTGGTATGAAGGAGATATTATAGACAGGGTTCCCGTCCGTTTTACGGCGCATAATGAAGAATTTATTGAGGTTAATAAGAACGAAAACTGGAATTCGCTAAAAGAACGGTGGTTTGATACCGAATATCAAATTGAAAAATTCATAAAATCTCTTGAAGGAAGGGTCTTTTTAGGGGAGACATTTCCTGTATACTTTCCAAACTTAGGGCCAAATGTATTTGCAGCTATGTTGGGAGGGGAACTGGAATTCGGTGAAATTACATCCTGGGCCCATCCCGTCATTCACAGTATAGAAGATATAAATAAAATCAAATTCCTTGAGGATAATGAGTATTTTAAAAAAATATTGGAATTAACCGATTATGCTTTGGAACGTTGCAGTCATAAGTTTATGGTGGGTTATACAGATATGCATCCCAGTCTGGATTGTGCCGATGCCCTGAGAGGAACAAGAGATCTATGCATGGATATGTACGATGATGAGGACTTTGTTGAGCAACTTGTAAATGCATGCTATGAACCTTTCATACCAATAATGGACATATTTCATAAAAAACTGAAGGAAAAAAAACAATTATCAGTAAGCTGGATGAATATACCTTCTTATGAGACAATGCACATTCCCAGCTGCGACCTTGGAGCGATGATTTCAAAAGAGCATTTTGACAAGTTTGCTTTACCCTATATACAAAAAGAAGTTAAACATTTCAAACATAATATCTTCCACCTGGATGGAAAAGGTGTTGCGCGCCATATCCAATCTATATTGCAAATTAGTGAGATTCAGGCAATTCAATGGGTGCAGGGTGTTGGAAATGATAAGCCCATTATGCAATGGGTAGATTTTATTAAACAGCTTCAGAATGCAGGCAAACGGGTAATTGTAGATTTGGAACTGAGTGAACTGGATGATTTTATGGAGAATGTAAGTCCCGTTGGCATTTATTTATGTATACCTGTAAAAGATGTTGATGTTCAGAAAAATATACTAAAAAAATTATTAAAATGGAAATAATATTTTTAAATGTTACATGCATGTACGGTATCATGCATGTTTCTTATGTTTATACTTTTAATACACAACCAGAGTATGTAGATTGCAAGGATTGAAGAGTTCTATACTTGCTTTTGCTGAGATTATAGGCATAAGATTCCATAGGATTCACTTTTAAATGTATGATGACAGTATAGTATTTTATCGTGAAAAAAACTTTGTTATAATAAACTTAATACAAAAGAACTGTTTTAATCTGCGATCAATAATATTTGAATTCTTATGCTATAATCCAGATTGAATTAATTTATATGAATTATAATTACAAATAGGATTATTGCGCCAAGTATTTCCAGGAGGAAATAGTATGGGTCAAAGTAAGCTTCGATTATTGGTTATCTTATTAGGTGCTCTGATTGTATTAGGAAATATCAGCTCTGGTTGTAGCAAAAAAAATCCGGAACATCAAAAAAATGACCGGTTACTCATTGCGCTTTCAGCATGTGATAAAAATAATGCAAGATCTATAGCTTTAATTTCAAGTGTTCTGGAAGAAGCCGAAAAAAATAATATGTCCATTGAATGGAGATGTGCAGGGGGTTCTTTTACAAAGCAAAAGGAAGATATAAAAAAGTTGCTGGAACTTATGCCGCAATATTTAATAATCGTTCCTGCCAGATCCCTGGGACTGGGAGAAGCAATAAAAGAAGCAAACCAACAAGGAACAAAAGTTATATTGCTGGACGGGCAGGTGAATGATGTGACAGAAAACGAGTATTTATGCCGAATATCGACTGACCCGGAATGGGAAGGAATTGCCAGCGCACGGATCATTGGTGAGTTTTTTAATGGCAAAAAAGCAAAAGTACTGGAAATTCAAGGGAAAAAAGGAACATCCGTATCTAAAGAAAGATCCAGTGGCTTCCGAAAGGAATTATGCAACTACCCTAATTTAGAAATTGCAGGAGTTGTATATGGAGATTTTGACCGAACTGTTACGCAACAGAACATACGCAAGTTTATTGAAGCAGGGAAAGAATTTGATGCTATTTTTGCTCATAGTGACGAAGAAGGTTTGGGCGCACTGGAAGTACTGAGAAAACTGTGGGATGATGAAATCAGGATACCCATTGTATCGGTCAATGGGCAGCAAGATGTGAAGAAAGCACTAATTGCAAATAAATATTATGCCTGCGTGGAGTCCACACCATATCTTGGCAATCATGTTATACATGTAATTCAAAACGATATGTGCGGTGCTCGTATTTCCAGGGAGATTATTGTTGAAGGTAAGGTTGTTACAAGAGATAATGTTTCTGAGCTGATGGGGTATTGATTATGAAGAAAAAGAGCGAGATACGGAAAAAATTTTTACGATACTTTGGAACTTTTTCTGTCATCCCGGTTGTCCTTTTTTGTACTATATCTTTTGCCTATATATCTTCTAATCAAGTAAAAAATAAAAAGAGCGAAGTCATTTCAGAGATGGAATATGTATCAAAAGAGCTGGACAATCTCTTACAGGATGTATACCGGATTGGGAAAACAGTCAGTGAAGACGAGAAAGTACATCAGGTACTAAACAAAACTTTTTCATCCGTGTCAGAACGGTACACCTATGATATAAGTTTAAGCAACGAATTATCATATGTTTCAAAATACTATAACACAAGAATAGATGTATATATTATTGGTGAGAATGGAGGCTTGTATAAAAGCGGGTACAATTCTTTTAAAGAAGAAGAATACCGGGACAAGGAATGGTATCAATCTATTGTCAATTCCGACGACCTGGTCTGGATAGAGCCGTATACAGGCTCTCTGATTGCGAAGACTTTAAATAAATACCATTTAGCGCTGGGAGTTCCGGTTATTAATATCAAGACAGGACAGGCAACCGGTGCTGTGGTAGTAGAGCTCCAAATCGATGAACTTATAAATTATATATTAGAAGAAAAACATGGACAGCAGTTTTATATTGTTGTCCCCAATACAACCATGCTTATTGAAAATGAAAATGTAAAGATTTATGAAGAAGACAGAATAATTGCTATTTATGAAGACTCACTGTACGCTTACGAAAAAGATGATAAAAAGCCTGATAACATTCAACAGACATTCAATAATATTGCCTACTGGAAAAAAGACTTTCCTTCAAAAGCGACGATGGAAAAAAACGGATATATCTTTTCCTATTATCAATTTGAAAAAAGTAACTGGATATTAGTAGGTACTATAAAAGTACTTCAGCTATATAAGCCATTGTACAACATTATATTAATCTCGGTTGTGGGTACTGTGGTACTCTTAATCATTGCGATATTTGCATCATATTCCATGTCAAAAACGGTCACCAAGCCTATTTTATTGTTGAAGGAATCGGTAGCAAATGTTCAGGAAGGCAATCTGGATGTCAGGATAGAAAAAATCGGCAATGACGAAATCGGTGACTTGAGTATTCAATTTAATAAAATGGTAATTAGCATTAAAGAATTGGTAAACAGAATTTATGAAGAGCAAAAGAAACTTCACGAATATGAGTTAATGCTATTACAGGCGCAAATCAATCCCCATTTTCTATACAATACTTTGGATTCACTTATTTGGCTGTTAAGAATGAAACAGCTGGATGAGGCAGTTAAAATGACCATGGCATTAACTAATTTTTTCAGGACCGGCTTGAATAAAGGAAAAGATACGATATCGTTAAAGGAAGAAGTCCTTAACGCTGAAAGCTATTTGACTATCCAACAGATGCGTTATAAAAACAAGTTATCCTTTAATGTATCTATGGATAGCAGACTGGAGGAATTCTTACTTCCGAAGATGATACTGCAACCCCTTGTAGAAAATTCCATTTATCATGGGATAAAAGGCAAACCGAATGGCGGATTCATAGAATTAAAATGTTATAAAACAGATGACCGTGTAATTATTTCGGTCACTGATAACGGCCTGGGAATTTCCGAAGAACAGCTGGCCTATCTTAAGAAACAGATTAATAAAGAAGTCAATCATAATAGCAGCAGCTATGGTTTGATCAATGTAAATGAGCGGTTGAATTTGTTTTTCGGAGAAAGATGCCAATTGAAAATTGAAAGCATTTTAGGCGAGGGAACAACTATTACCATAGAAATAACGGAGGGAGACAATCATGTATAAACTGGTTATTGCAGAAGATGACGAACTCCAGTTACAGGGATTATGTACAATTTTCGACTGGAATGCATTAGGTATCGAACTTGTAGCGGGCGTGGACGATGGAGATAAGGCATTGGAAGCGATCGAACGATATCAGGCGGATATATTGCTCACTGATATCAAGATGACTAATATGGATGGATTAACATTAACCCAGAAGGCAAAAGAAAAAAACCCCAAACTGACTGTAGTGGTCATGAGTGCTTATGATGACTTTGCCTTTGCCCAACAGGCTATAAGATTGTCAGTAAATGATTATCTGATGAAACCCCTCGACCTGGAACTTCTTACAAGAAGAATGGAGGAGATTGTAGAAGAAAAATCCAAAATAGATCATCGGGAGAAAGAGGTCAAGAAATTAGAGAGGCTGGTTCATACAAACAGGTCAGACATGGAAGAATCTTTTTACAGGAATGTCCTGTTAAATAAATACTCCAAGGAGGAATGTGTTTCCAGAGCGGAAGAGTTTATTAAAATAGAAGATCTGTCCTGGCAGGTTGTGGAGGTTATTTTTGATAATCCTAAGGATAGCCAGGATCAAAAGAAAGTTATCCATGAGATTGCAAACAGTAACGAATTTATGTTCCTTGAGCTGGAGAACGGACAAAATCTGGTATGCTGTCATGGACATAAGGATTCATTGCCTGATATTATCAGTAATTTTAAACAGATGTGCAGAAACAGAATCGGAGAATTGTTTCCCAATCACACCTTATCTTTTATCAACGGAACAGTAGTTGACAACCTGTACTACTTGAACCTGTCCTATGAAAAAATTGTTCAGATCCGGATTTATAAGTATACAGAAGGGAAAAATGTTGATCTTTCCGAAAGTGACCTGGAAAAATATTTTAATGTAAGCCATACCCTGAATCATACAGTAATTGATTATCTTGTGAAATTGACTTCATACGGTAATATAAAGGCCATTCCTGAATATGTAAAGAAATTGAAAGAAAATTTAAGAAATTCGGGAAGTGAATCAAAAGTCTTGCTTTTATTTGCAGTGAGCTCTTTACTAGGGGAAATAAGTAAAAGCAATCAGGATAAAAGCGAATTTTATGATAAATATGACGGTATTTATCATCAGATAATCACTCAACAAACCCTGGATGAAGCTATGGATACATTGGAAAAAATGCTTGTCAATATTGCAGAAATCATCACAAAAAAGGAGAATCTCTCCAATGAGCATCTGGTAAAAGAAGCCCTTCAATATATTGAAGAGCACTATACAGAGTCTTCCCTGCGTATCAGTGATGTAGCTAAAAGTGTGAATTTAAGTCAAAACTATTTTAGTACTATCTTTCGGGAAGTAGTTGGAAAAAGCTTTACTGACTACCTGATTGAAAAACGAATGAAGGCAGCTCAGGAATTAATTCTTCATTCAAATTACAGAAGCAATGAAATAGGCTATAAAGTGGGGTACGATAATCCCGCATATTTCAGTGCAGCGTTTAAAAAATATGCAGGAATGAGCATTTCATATTATAAGAAGATGGTAAATTCTTTATAGGATATCATATAATTTCTAAAGCTTTTAAGATGAAATCGAATTATTAATGATAAGGTTAAACTATATAATGAATTTGCAAATAATTGACACTGTTATCTGAACAAGTGTCATTTTTGTTATTAATTATTAAGTTAAAATGCAAATGCCTTTTTGTCCTTATCGACTGTATGCTACCGCTCAGCAGATCCTTTAAGGCATCTTTTCGCCATAAAAAAAGCCTCCTATGATTTTATATTTTATCATAGAAAGCTTATTTTACAGAGTTTTCTTCACAGTCTCAAGTAAAGAGCTGGTGTCTATCCACCACCAGCTCTGAAGTATTAATATAACCGTAAGCTTTATTTAACATTAATATGAGCCATAAGCTTTATTTAGCATTAATATAAACCGTAAGCCTTGTTTACTTCCTGAATAAATATTATGCCATTGCCCGGTTGATCAATTTGAAGATCTTCTCTAATGGAAGAAACTATTGCTTCAGTAGCCTCTTTCTTGGCCAATATCAATACAACTTCTTTTTCAGGTTCAATTTCCATAGAGAACAGTTTTTGTGTTTCATGAATGCCTGAACCTCTTGCATTGATGATGGTACCACCCGTTGATCCGGCTTTAGTTGCTGTTTCTATCACAGATTCTGCCTTGCCTTTATCAACAATTGTAAAAATAGCATTATACATACTATTATCTGCACCTCTGCTTTCCCTAATATCGTTAATATTGCTGCAAGCTTCATCAAAGTTTAAAGATCTTGCCCCAAATAATTTTAATACCGGAAAACTAAAAGCTATGCCGTGATTTGGCTTATTAAAATGAAATTCCTTATAAAGCTTTTCAAGGACATCATAAGCAATTAGTTTCTCAGAGATCATTATAACAATTTCTTTTCTAATATCCGTTAAATCGAAAAATTCAAGAATGCGGTTTTTTACAGTTCCTTTGCCTAAAAAAACCGTTGCTCCCAATATCCCGTTATGTTTGGCAAATTTAATAATTTTACTTCCCAACCCGAAGTTAACAATCACATAAATCAACTCAAGTTCCTTTCTGCTATTGCTTGCTTGTTTGGTAGGCTTTGCTTCCATCTGTTTCCAGCCCCCCTTTTCTTGATTTTGCTTTAAAAATAAGCCCTAAAATTTGTAAAGTAATCAATGGCGTTAGAGCGACCATCGAGATTATTCCAAAACCGTCTACCAAGACATTTGCTCCTTCTATTGACTCAGCAGCACCTTGTGCGAAAGCCAGTATAAAAGTTGCAGTCATAGGACCGGAAGCAACTCCACCTGAGTCAAAGGCAATTCCCACAAATAGCTTTGGAACAAAATATGTCATTAATATTGATATTATATACCCAGGCAGAAGATAATGCCATAGTTGAATTTCGGGTATTAATATTCTTAATACTGACAGAGCTACTGAGAAACCAATACCAATAGAAAGTGCAACCATAACAACACTTCTTTTTACATATCCGCTGGTAACGTCTTCAATCTGATGCGTCAATACGTAGACAGCCGGTTCAGCTAATACGGTTACTAAACCTAAAATAAATCCTATAATTATAACAATGGATTTATTTTCTAAAGATGCAAGCTCATATCCTACAACACTGCCTACTTCCATAAAACCTGAATTCACACCTAATAGAAATAATACCAGGCCAATAAAAGTATATGATAGCCCTTTTAAAATTTTTCGAAAGGCTTTTTTCTTCAATTTAAATGATATTTTCTGAAAGACAATAAAAGTGACTAACAAAGGAAGCAATGCCAAAAGCACTTCACCTGCTATAGCCGGTAAATTATGTATAAAGGGAGCAATAATTGAATTTGATTCATATATATCATATTCAAGACTTCCTGTGATTTTATCGGATTCTGATATTATACTCATTAGCATAACCGACATAATTGCACCGGCGGAAGCAATTCCAACCAAACCGAAACTATCTTTTTCAGAAGCCTTACTATCCTTTTTCAGGGATGAAACACCTAATGAAAGAGCTAGAATAAACGGAACAGTCATTGCACCGGTGGTTGCACCTGATGCATCAAATGATATTGCTAAAAAATGGGGCGATGTAAAAATAGCCAGAACAAAAATTATTAAATATGCTATTGTCAGAAACTTGTATAAAGGGAAACCATGTACTATTCTAACCAGGCCTAAAGAGAGCAGTACCGCAATACCAACAGATACTACTATAACAATACTGGTTTTTGAAATAAGGCCGGATGTAACAGAATCTACCTGACCGGCGAGAATGTGTAAATCCGGCTCTGCAATTGAAATAAAAAAACCAAGTATTAATCCGGCAACAATTACAACCCACATTTTATTGGTTTTTGCAATGCTTGATCCCATTAATGTACCGAAGGGGGTAACACCAATATCTATTCCGAATAAAAATATTGATAATCCCAAAATGATCAGCAATACACCTATAATAAACCTGACAAACATATGACTTTCAAGGGGAGCGATGGTAAAATTCAATATTAGTACGAGTATTGTAATTGGTAGGACTGCTAACATTACTTCTTTTAGTTTTTCAGTAAGTACATTCAAAAAATCACTTCCTTTCTTAATAATATTCTGTTTTTTTATTCTGTTTTTTGTTTTTTTATTTATTAGTTATTCACCTGGTGGGAAAAATGCAAATATTCCCATATAATTTTTGAATTATTCATCCCTGATAATTAAAAACAGTACAGATACAGAAATCACATAATTTCATCTTTAGATAATCTGTTTAAAAAGACAGTTTGTTTTAATGGCAATATATAAAAACTATGACTTTATAAAAATATTAAAATTTTATCACATTATATCACAGTTTGAATCTATGGGCAAATGAGAAAATAAAATTAATATAAAATTAAATAATAATTAAATAAGTAAATGAATAAATAAAAACTTTGCTTTTGTCTACCCATAGATTTTTGAAATTTTTGTTTTCAAATATTAATATAAGAAATGAAAATCATATTGTTTTACTTTATGATCTGGAATTTAATAATGATCAAAATAAATGATAAAATGCTTGTATTTTAGTGAATTTAAAATTTAATAATTTTCAAAATTTAAAATAAATTTTGAAAATGTAAAACCGGGGGGGAATAAATTGGATAGATCCGGTTTCAGAAGTTCTAAAGATAACAAAAGACCTTGGCGCTGGTATAGTAATATGTGCAGATCTTGGAGCCGGTGCAATAAAAGAAAATATTACCATAAACTTCCATGATGCTGTTGAGGATACCTCAGCAGCATTTGATAAGCCGGTATTAAACGATAATATGTATAATGTATACAATCCCTGTTATTGTAATGTAAAAAAGGGTATGTATACTCTGAATCATAATTGTAAAAGGTATATTTGACAGCTTGACATGCGAACTGAGAATCAATATTGAAACTATGATACATGCCGGCATTAAGATATATGAGAGATGCCGGCATTAAGGTAAATGAGTTGAAAACTGTTGGAAGAGCGGCAAAATCACCTATTTGACTTCAATTAAGAGCAGATGCCATTAATTGTAACGTTACAACAAAGAAAATCCGTGAAGCTGGATGCCTTGGCGTTTCACTGTTGGCAGGCACAGCCTCAGGTTGTCATAAAAATCTTGATGAAGCTGTTGCTCAAACAGTTAGTATCAAGGATATATATTATCCTGATGCAAAAGCAGCCAGTATGCAAAAGAATAAGATATATATATAAAGAATTATATGGAAACACTTATTTATATAAACAAAAGATTATAATTGAATGGAATGGTGAAAAAGTAATGCCTATTGAAATAAACCATAAAGATGTAGGACGTATACCACATAGTTGTTTTGTTAGACTTCAGGCGGTCTATGACTCGCTAAAGTCTGCAGAAAGAAAAGCTACTGATCTTCTTTTAACAAATCCGGAATTATTCTTGAAGAGCTCGATTGTAGAGGTAGCAGATGCGGCAGGGTGCAGTGAAGCAACACTGGTACGGCTTGCGCGAAGAATGGGATTTAGTGGGTATTCAGAACTGAAAGCTTTCCTGAGCGATATAAGAGGGTATGGTCCGGCTATTCTATATGCAGGGATATCCGAAGGAGATACTTATGAATCAGTAATTGAAAAAGTTTTTCAAGCTTCAATTCAAGCTTTAAAGGATACATTAAACATCATAGATAAAAATGAATACTACAGAGCTGTTGAAGCTATAGCAAATGCAGGCAGAATTGTCCTGTGTGGTGTTGGAGATGCGGCAAATGTCGCACTTTCCGGATTTCAAAAGCTTATTAGGCTAGGCGTGAATGTACAGGCTTCAGCCGACCCTGACATTCAACTGATAGCTGCATCACATCTTTCAAAGGGTGATGTAATCATTGCTATTTCCCATTCTGGAAAAACCAAAAGTGTGATTGATACTGTAAAATATGCGAGAAATACCGAAGCAACTGTTATCAGTATTACAAATTATCCAGTGTCTCCACTTGCTAAGATTTCAGATATTGTCCTGCTGACTGCTGCTTTTACGGAACATGTCAATGGAGAGGTCATGTCAAAAAGAGTAACGGAGATGTGTTTGCTGGAAAGTTTGTATGTCAACGTACTGTTAAAGAAAAAGGAATACTATATTGAAAAATTGAAAAGATCTAAAGCCGCACTTGAAGTCAATAAACTGTAAAAGTATGATTAGCGGAAAAGCAGGTTCATTGCTTTTCCGCTGTCTTTTTTTGTCTGTTGCATTCCTTACTGCGGATTGTACATTCCTTTGCTCTGCATATAATTAAAAATACTCTCTCCGTGTTGCTGCTCTTCCTTCTGAATATGGTTAAGTACCTGCCTTATATTAGCATCTCTGAACTCAAAGATTGCTGTGTCATAAGTCCCTGAGACATACTTTTCTGTCATTAGCATATCATTGCACAGTTCAACATCACTTTGATTTGTCATACCGCTTTGCCCCATGGGCTTGGTTTGAATATTTTGATTAACCATGTTTTGCTGACCTTGCTGATTTTGATTGGCCTGCTGTTGTTGATTCATACTTGGGGTTTGTCCGCTCATTATCTGATTGATGGTATTCAAGTGCTGTTGTTCTTTTTGGGCAAGGCTTGAAAATAACTGTTTCAGCTGCGGGTCTCTTGCCTGACTGGCATAGTTGTTGTACTTTTTAATACACAATTCCTCATGTTTCTTTTGATCCTGTAAAAGGAAAGTTTCTTTTTGAGAAAGATTTGCCATATAATTACACCTCATATTAAAAATTTTGTAAATTTATGTTTTGCAGTTTTATATTTTGCAAAAGAAATAAAAATATTCATATGTGCGCCTGCTAATAAATATTAAGACTGTAATTAGAAAAGCAAATATTGTATAATGTTATAATTATATATTGAGTTTTTCAAGACTTTAAAGTTATGCTATTTATAGGTTTAGTATTTATTCTATAATTTCAGTATTTAAAAATTGAGAATTTAAAGGATTTTGTATTATACCATATTAGCGATGAGGTGAGAATCAGATGTATGTACCTGACAGTAACAGATATTCGGCAATGAAATACAATCGGTGTGGAAGAAGCGGTCTTAAACTTCCTGCCATATCTTTAGGGCTATGGCATAATTTCGGTGGCGTTGATGTATTCGAAAATAGCAGGGCAATGATAAGAAGGGCATTTGACCTGGGAATAACCCATTTTGACCTGGCCAACAATTACGGACCGCCGCCAGGTTCAGCGGAAGAAAACTTTGGCAAAATTCTCAAACTGGACTTTAAAGGTTACCGTGATGAAATGGTTATATCCACCAAGGCAGGTTATTATATGTGGCCAGGTCCATATGGTGATTGGGGTTCTAAGAAATATCTGATTGCAAGCCTGGATCAAAGCCTGAAACGTATGGGACTGGATTATGTAGACATCTTCTATTCCCACAGGCCGGATCCGGAAACGCCTCTGGAAGAGACTATGTCTGCCCTCGATTTGGCTGTCCGGCAGGGAAAGGCATTGTATGTTGGAATTTCATCGTATGATGTAGAACAGACCAGGAAGGCTGCAGCAATACTCAGACAGCTTGGGACACCATGTCTGATACACCAGCCATCTTATTCAATGTTTAACAGATGGATTGAAGATGGACTTCAGGAAGTTCTTGAAGAGGAAGGTATTGGAACCATTGCTTTTTGTCCGCTTGCACAGGGATTACTGACCAATAAATATTTGAATGGTATACCTGCTAATTCACGGGCTGCAAGCCGGCATGGATTTCTAAAAGCTGATCAGATAACTGAAGAAGTTGTGGCAAAAGTAAGAAGCCTGAACAAGATAGCAGAGGAACGAGGTCAAAGTCTTGCGCAGATGGCTCTCGCGTGGGTACTGAGAGGGGGACGGGTTACTTCTGCTCTGATTGGGGCAAGTAATGTAAGTCAGATAGAGGAAAATGTTGCTGCACTGGACAACTTAGAATTTAGTCAGGATGAATTAAGACGAATTGACGAGATATTGGGGTAATGTGGTACCTGCTTTCACTGAGCTTTCTGTATCAGCCTTGCGGGATTTAATCCCGGAAGCTGCAACGTAGCAATTAATTATATTATCTCATTATCTTGCAAAACAATTTAAATTAAAACTGAATAATTATTATTAATTATAAATTAGGGACTTAAATTTTTAGGAGGGAATTTAAAATGGGAAGGAATGTATTGGTCGCCCAGTCAGGGGGACCGTCTCCGGTAATTAATGCTTCACTGCAGGGTGTAATAGACGCCTGCCTTTCATATCCTGAGCATATTTCAAAGATATATGCAGCATGGCATGGGATAGAAGGAGTGCTTTTTGAAGAATTAATCGATATGACCACTCAGCCGCGCAGTGAGATCGAATTGCTTAGATATACTCCTGCTGCCGGCTCAATAGGCACATGCAGGTATAAATTGAAAGAGGATCAGGAAGAAGATTTTCATAGAATTATTGATGTATTCAGAGCACATGATATTGGATACTTTTTCTACATTGGCGGTAATGATTCCATGGATACTGCCAACAAAGTTTCAAAGCTTGCCAGGGAAGAAGGTTATGACTTGGTTGTAACGGGTGTGCCCAAAACTATTGATAATGATGTGGGAGATGAAGAATTCAAGATAATTGACCATACACCCGGTTACGGAAGTGCAGCCAGATATTGGGCATATCTTATACAGAATGTGAATGAGGAAAACCGTGGCATGAATGTTTCCGAATGTGTTTCAGTCTTTCAGGCCATGGGGAGGAAATCTGGCTTCATAACCGCTGCATCAAGGCTCGCTGATCCTCGTAGGGAGATGCCTCTTCAGCTTTATATGGCTGAGTCAAATCATAATCTTGAGACTCTTGCGGAAAATGTAAACAGGGAGCTCCAGCGTTCAGGACGCTGCATCGTTGTTGTAAACGAGGGCTTTGACGTAGGTAATCTTGGAGAAGCACATGACGGTTTTGGACACATTGAATACGGTGCAAGTAAGATAACTGCATCTCAGGTTGTTACAAACTATCTTAACAGCGTAGGACTTAAAGCAAGAGGCCAGGCTACCGGTCAGGTGCCAGGAGTGTTGCAACGTTCTGTTTCAATTTTTGCTTCAAAGGTGGACATAGAAGAAGCTTATGAAGTTGGAAGAAAAGCGGTAAAGATAGGAATTGAGGAAGGAACAGGTTTCATGGCAACAATTTTGAGGGCGCCAGGCAGCCATTACAAAGCGGTTTATGACAAAGTGCCTCTTGGTATTGTGGCGAATTCTGTAAGATATTTACCCAAAAACTGGATAACAAGTGATGGCATAGATGTTACAGATGACTTCATTAATTATGCAATGCCGCTGATAGGTGACGGATGGCCTGATATAAGGATCGAAAACGGCCTGCAGCGTTTTGCGAAACTTGAAATAAAGTTTATTGATAAAAAGTTGCCTGAATATATACCTGAAAGGCTCAGATAAGTATTAAAATAAATTATTACTTGTGATTTATTTAACCTGCGCTCTGATTATTTTGGTTAGAAAAGCTGAAATAAGGGGGACGCCAAAATTGCAGATAACATGATTACCGATGCCTGCACTTTTGGAACGTCCCAAGAGCTTTATAGTTTTCAAGGTTTTAAGCTCTTGATTTTACAGCTTTTACTTCGAAACTTTTGCTGTTAAATATATAGATTATAAATCTGCTATTGAAATGTAGATACAATGGGCTAAAATAATAGTAATTTTATTTCATTTAATCTTGTGTTACATAAATACGAAAGAGGGCTATTTAAGAGTGGGGTTGTGGGGATTTTTCATAGGTGCGTTTCTTATAGGTTTTTCAGGAGCATCGATGCCGGGACCGATGCTGGGTGTTGTCATTGACGGAAGTATAAAAAAGGGGTTTGTGGCAGGACCTCTTACAGTATTGGGACATGCCATACTTGAACTACTTTTGGTTACTACAATGGCATTTGGGCTTAAGGATTTCTTTGCCAATCCTGTTGTTTCCGGATTAATAGGTGTTTTTGGCGGAGCATTTCTGGGATGGACAGGCTATGGAATGATAAAATCCGGGGTTCAAAACACTGTCTCAATAAGCAGCCAGCAAAAGGGAAATATTATGGGAAATAGTCTTGTGCTTGCAGGTATAATTGTAAGTATTTCGAATCCATATTTTATAATATGGTGGGCTTCTACCGGAATGGAGTCAATACGTCAAGCATATACTATGGGATTGACAGGGGTTGTATTTTTTTATTTTGGACATATTCTTTCAGACTTTGTATGGTATAGTATTGTTGCTGCTGCGTTTGCAAGCGGTAAAAAGCTTATTAGCGATAAAGTATACCGCTGGATGATGATTTTGCTGGGTTTGTTTATTTCAGGCTTTTCAATCTATTTTATTGTCAGCGGCTTAGGGACACTTATAAAAACTAATTAAATAGCACAACTTTAGAATTGAAGAGCATTGATTAATATTCTAGAGATTTGTAGAGTCTTTATCAGGTAAAGACCGTAAGGGAGGACTTGTATTGAATTTTACTACTATTTTGCTTACTGCTATTGGACTTGCTATGGATGCCTTTGCAGTTTCAATAACTAACGGAATGCTGCTTAAGGAAGTTAAGATAAAGGATGCTATCAAGGTAGGCGCATACTTTGGAATTGCACAGGCAGTAATGCCTCTTTTAGGCTGGCTTTTATGCGTGAAGTTTCAAGATTATGTAACGACATTTGATCATTGGATTGCATTACTGTTACTTGGTTTTATTGGCGGTAAAATGATATATGAGGGAATTGAATCAAGAAAAAAAGATGAGTGCATAACTCAGGAGGGCAAAACAAGCAAGATAGACAACAAAACTCTGTTTTTACTTGCTATTGCTACAAGTATTGATGCTTTGGCTGTAGGCGTAAGTTTTGCATTCCTGGATGTAGCGATTTTGGAATCTGTGACAGTGATTGGTGCTATAACCTTTATTATATGCTTTATTGGAGTTCTGCTCGGGAAAAACTGCATTCCAATGCTGAAAAGCAATGCCGAGCTGGCCGGCGGTATTATTCTTGTAATTATAGGTTTGAAAATCTTTGCCGAACACACAGAACTCATTTCCAAATTGTTTTCTATTTTTAGATAACTATTTTCGTTAAAGGATTTTTCACCCTTAAGTTATTTGATTTTTGTTTGTACCTTAAAATCAATTTATCGTACCAGGTAATAAGACAGCATGGCAGAGAGCTTTGGAGCTAGTAATTTTAGCTCTTAAGCTCGGAATTCATGCTATCTGAATGTTGGAAAAATAAGATAAATGAAAAACTATATGACCGCTTTTCGAAATTTAAAGATGTATTTAAAGACACTTTTTATCGATTTACTTCCAGATTTGATCCATATTTAAAATATTTAATCCAAACTTAATCCATACTGTTTTTGGGCGTGGAATAGCTTATAAAGCTGTGAAGTTTTCCGCTTACATTATAAATAGCTATAATTGAGAAATAATAATAGCAAGATATAACTTTAGAAAGAAATAATATTAAAAAGAAATAACATAAAAAAAATAACCTTAAGAAATAATTTTAATAAATATTTTAATAAATAAAGGAGAAAAAATATGGAGAAAACTGAAAAATACCCAAATTGGTTCCTTAAGGCCAGGGGCAGTGTATATCTTATTTTAAGTATTATTGAGGGTTTGTTGGCTTTTCGTTTTTTATTCAAGCTTTTGGGTGCAAACCCCAAAAACGGTGTAGTCGTTTTTATATATGCTGTAACCGGCATTTTATCGGCTCCATTTTCAGGCATATTCAGAACCGTTGTTAATGGGGGAATTGAGACCAGTGCGGTGATGGAACCCGCTACAATAATTGCAATGATTGTGTATGCCCTTATTGCCAGGGCAATTGTGAGCATACTTAAGCTTCAGATAAATGAAAATACCAATGAGCAATAATACGTATTACATTAGTTTTTTCACTTCAGCCAGAAGCTTTTCACGAGTATTATATTGGGGATTGTCAAGGACAATTTCAAGAAGCCTGTTGAGAATTTCACCAACCTTTTTTCCCGGTTGTATGCCGAGGGCTTCCAGGTCATGCCCATTTATTGCAAGGTCGTTCAAACTGACACACTGATGATTTTCCATTATCTTTTTGTACGTGTCAAATATACAGTCAAGTGTTTCCATATTTTCATCAATGTATTTAGGATTGTGAGCTTTTGCATCTGCTTTTTTGACTTCCAGCAGTTCTTCAAACAAATCTGTGCCAACAGCAGCTATAGCTTTTCTAACGGACTTAAAGGAAGGAGATATGTTCCTGTCATGGTGCTTAATTAGCCGTTGGATTCTATCTATACTCTTATTGTCAAACCTTAGTCTTTTTAAAATAATACCTGCAAGCCGGACACTTTTCTCAGCATGGCCATAAAAATGGTCTATGCCTTCATCATCTGTAGTTCTGGTTAGCGGTTTTCCAATATCGTGAAGAAGCATTACCCACCTTAAAATCCTGTCCTGTTTTATATTAACTATTGAGTGAAGTGTATGAACCGCTACATTATATATATGATGCGGATTATTCTGAGGAGTTTGAAAGCATATTTCAAACTCAGGCATGATATACTGCAGAAGATGGCTGTCCCTAAGAGTAATAAACCGCATGGGGAAATCCGATATAAGCAGTGATGTTAATTCATCTCTTATCCTTTCCCAGCTTATGTTGCGAATCAGCGCACTATTTCTTTTAATAGCTTCAAAAGTGTTTTTATCTATTGAAAAATCAAGTTGCGCTGAAAAACGTACAGCCCTCATCATTCTCAAAGCATCTTCCGATAATCTATTATCAGGATTTCCAACGCATTTTATGGTTTTGGCAAGAATATCTCCAACTCCGTCAAAAGGGTCGACAATACCTTCCGATGGGTGGTAAGCTATTGCGTTCATGGTAAAGTCTCTTCTCCCAAGGTCTTTTAACAGTGAACCCGTAAATTCAACGCTAGAGGGTTTCCGGTAGTCTTCATACTTTCCTTCCACTCTATATGTTGTTATCTCATAACAGCTGCTATCCATCACCACGGTAACAGTACCGTGCCTTAGTCCGGTATCAATTGTTTTTGGAAAAAGATTTTTTATTTCATCCGGTTTTGCATTTGTTGTAATATCCCAGTCTGTAGGATTTTTACCTAACAGGCTATCCCTTATGCAGCCTCCTACGGCATATGCTTCAAACCCGTTTGTATTAAGGGTTTGAATTATGTGATGTACTTCTCTTGGCAGTTTTATGATGTTTTCATTCATTTTCCCATGTCAACTCCATAGCCAGATTTAATTAACTTGTTGTGCCAGGCAATGAGATAGCATTGTGGAGAGCCTTAGAGCTGTTTTTTATTAGCTCTTAAACTCGGAACTCCTGCTATCAAAATACCAACATAACAAGTTAAGTATATATTTCATTATACCCAATTTATTATAGAAGAGACATAGGTTCTGCCAATTCATTATCTGCAACTGTTTGTTCTAATGATGTTTAAACTTGGTGCCATACCTGTCCGCACTATGAATTAAAACGGATGAATTCCAATAGAAAAGCCTCCATAAAGGGAGGCCTTAATTTTATTTCAATTTTATATCGTTTTTTTATCCATTGCTAGAATTCGCTGAACACTTTTTTGAATACATCTAAAGCATAATCAAGCTGTTCTTTTGTATGTGTTGCTGTGTAACTTGTTCTAAGCAAGCATTGTCCCGGTTTGACAGCAGGTGAAATTACAGGATTTACATATACACCTTCTTCCAAAAGTCTTTTTGTTATTATAAAGGTTCTTTCATTTTCCCATGTCATTACAGGAATGATAGGTGTTACTGAATTTCCTATCGGAATGCCTAACTTTTTAAAGCCCTCACGCATGTAATCGGCATTTTCCCAGAGCCTTTTAACACGCTCGGGTTGTTCTTCGAGAATATTTATTGCCTCAAGCGCAGCAGCAGCATTTGCAGGAGGAATAGATGCACTAAATATAAACGGCCTGGAAGTATGCTTTATATAGTGTATGACATCCTCACTTGCAGCAACACACCCTCCAAGACTTGCAAGAGATTTACTGAAAGTACACATAATAATGTCAACTTGATCCTGCAAGCCAAAATATTCACCAGTACCTCTCCCATGCTCACCCATAACACCAAGGCCATGGGCGTCGTCAACCATAACGCGGGCACCGTATTTTTTTGCCAACCTTATAATTTCAGGAAGATTGCATATATCGCCTTCCATGCTGAATACACCATCAGTAACGATCAGTTTTCCATGCTTATCTGGAATATTGTTAAGTATACGCTCAAGATCTTCCATATCATTATGCTCATATTTAACAATTTTTGCAAAACTCAGCCTACAGCCGTCAATGATACTGGCATGATTCGCACTGTCACAGATTATGTAATCATTTCTCCCTGCAATTGCTGAAATAATGCCAAGGTTTGTCTGAAAGCCTGTGCTGAAAGTTAGGGCTGCTTCTTTCTGAAGGAATGATGCAAGACGTTCCTCAAGCTTTACATGCAGGTCAAGAGTACCGTTTAAGTACCTCGAACCGGAACAACCTGTGCCATATTTATCCAAAGCCTCACGGGCGGCATTGATAACTCTGGGCTCTGAGGTAAGACCGAGATAATTGTTTGAGCCTATCATTATTGTCCTTTTTCCGTTAATAATTACTTCAGTGTCCTGACCACTTTCCAGAGCGTGGAAATATGGATAAATGCCAGCTTTCATCACTTCCTTAGCATCAGTAAAATTGAAGCACTTTTCAAAGATATCCATTACTTTATTCTCCCCTTCTAAAAGTTTTTGCAGTTAGCCGCAAATGGCTACTGCAAGATTGCATGATTGGATTTACTACACGCCCAGGCACTTGTATGGAAGTGTATATATCCTCATAATGGACAAGGCTATTTATGATATTATTATAAATTTAGAATATAATTTTGTCCATTATTTTTATTATTCAAGGCAGATTGCAATTATGTATATGAAGTATATATAATAAAGATGAATGATGTCTAAAGTATTTAAAATAAACATTGTGGGGTAGTACACATGAGAAAAGTATATGGCGATGTTGTTTTTGTTACCGGGGCATCTTCCGGTATTGGCAGGGAAATAGCCAGAGCCTTCATGGATGAAGGGTATAGGGTATATGGAACTACAAGAAAAGAGTTACCTGAAAGCGGTGAGCAACTGGAAAAATCAAAAAAGAGCTCAGGTTTTATAAAAATGCTTCGATTGGATGTTTGTGATGAAGAATCGGTAAAGAAAGCTGTGAACTATGTTAATCAAAAAGAAGGAAGAATAGACATACTTGTAAATAATGCAGGATTTGGAATAGCTGGTTCAATAGAGGACACTTCTACAGAGGAGGCGCTCGAACAGTTTAATACCAATTTCTTTGGGGTTCATCGCATGTGCAGGCAAGTTATACCCATAATGCGAAAAAACGGAGGGGGACTTATAATAAACATAAGTTCAGTAGCTGCGCAATTCTCCATCCCGTTCCAGGCAATGTACAGTGCAAGCAAGTATGCTGTTGAGGCGTTGTCTGAGGCTTTGAGAATTGAAACGGGACCATTTGGAATAAGAGTTGCCGTAGTAGAACCTGGAGATACTAGGACAGGGTTTACGCAAAACAGGCAGTATGTAAAAGCTTCAGATGAAAATTCGGTATACTTTGACACGTTTAAAAAATCTGTTGAGAAAATGGTAAAGGATGAGACAAACGGCCCCGGCCCTGGGAAAATAGCAAGGACAGTTTTGAAGATTGCGGCAAGAAAGAATCCTCCGGTACGCGTAACTGTAGGAACAGATTACAAGGTTATTGTTCAGTTAAAAAGATTTTTACCAATGCGTTTTGTACAATATATGATTTCAAAAATGTATTCGTAAGTCTTTGTTTTTTACTAGGAAATACGTCTGGAAATGCCGTTTTTTGTTGAAGGCCCTCTATTTTTGTGATAATATGTAATTGTAGTAAATATGGAATATATAAGTGTTTATATCAAATTTTGCTGCACAGTATTTTAAATGAAAACTTCCATACTAAAGGAGAGTTTCTATGGATATTCTTACAAAAGTTAACGCCACTGTAAAGGTATACAGAAGAAAAACATCTAGCAGCTGTAAAGAAGCATTTTATATGAACGGCAGATTTTTGGATGATATTGATACTGAAAGTGTGCAGGCACAAATTGAGAGCAGTGGTTCCGGGTTTGTTTTTGCAGTAAGCAGCGGCATGATTGAAGACTCTACTGAAAAGAATTTGTCTATTTCGATTATAAAAGAACTTAAAAGATATCAGGACAATTTACGTGGAACTGCAAAGGATATAAATCTAAGACTTGAAAAGTTGAAGGAATGTGTATACGAAACTGATAATCTTATACATAGCTTGTCTGTGGGAAATACTGAAGAGAAGAATGGAAAGACAGCCTTCGCCGGTTTGGTAATTCACCATGGAAAAGCTGCAATTGTAAGCACAGGTAAAAGCAGAGTTTATTTTTTACGTGGCGGAACTATAAAGCAATTGCCTGTTGATTACAGAAAGGCAGACAGGCTTCTGAAGGCCGGTATAATAACAAAGGAACAAGCAGAAGAGCTCATAAGCCATCTGGCGGCGACAACTGATGAAAGCAAAATGGAAGCAAGAAAGACAGAAATTGTTTCCATAGAGCCAGGTGATATGTTTTTACTTTGTACCAGCGGTATTGCAGATACTATTAATGATGAACTACTATGCGAAGCTTTTGCTTCAAAAAATGAAAATGGTACAATATGCAGTATGTTGGCAAAAGAGGCTTTAAAAAAAGACGTACCTGGCGATATTACAGTAATGGTTGTAAGGGTGGATGATGTTGACAGCAGCATAGAATATGAAGAAGATGAGGAATTTGAAGATGATTTTACACCGTCCTCCATTGACAATAATATGAGAAAGTCATACAGGAACAGAGTTGTCAGGAAGGTTACCTCTGTGCTTGTTGCGGTTTTGCTATTTGCAGGAGTTGCTTTTGGCGCATATAAACTGCTTGATGGGCTGCTCGGTAAAAGCCTTACAGGTAATGAAACATTGCCTTCGGGCAGCGATAATATATCCGGTAATAATAATGACAGTAATGATAACTACACTGGTGGACAATCTGAAGGAAATGAATCAGAAGAAGGACAGATGCCTTCAGAAAATGATTCTGAAACCGGAACAAATACTGAAAATGGAGAAGAGGAACCTGTTTACTACAAAGTACAGAAGGGGGATACCCTCCAGAAAATAAGTATGAAATTTTACAATGACCCTAATAAGTATAAACTTATTATGGAAGCGAATGAAATAGATAATCCCAATCTAATTAAAGAGGGTCAAAAGCTTATTATACCGAAAGAATGACAGCCGGGTAAACAAAACCCGGTTTTTTTCTTTACGTTAATAATTTGAGCGGATCTCAAGTAAAATATACATTTTTCGTTATTCTATTATATTTATGTAAAAAGTATCAAATAATATTGATACCGTCTTTTTTTCTGAGAATTTTTACATTCTGAAGAGGTGGAGGTATTAATGCGGACTATCCTAAGCATTTTTCTGATGATAAATATTGTAGCCTTTATCGTTGTTGGAATAGACAAATATAAAGCACAAAGATCTCTTTGGAGAATACCTGAAAAGGTGTTTTTCTGGTTTGCTTTAATAGGTGGGTGTCCGGGAATATATTCGGGTTTGATGCTTTTCAGGCATAAGACGAGACATTGGTATTTTATGTATGGTATCCCCTTTATTTTTTTATTTCAAGTTGTGCTAATATATCTGGCCTTGAATATATAACGATTTTGAATTAGAATAGACAAGGGAAATTATGTAATTTAAATTTAATTATAATTTTAATTTAAATTAAATAATAAGTGAGGGAATGATTATGCTTGGAGAAAAACTAAGAGTACTTGCTATTGGAGCTCATCCTGATGATTGCGATATTGTTATGGGGGGGACAGCAGTTAAATTCGCAAATGAAGGCCATGCTGTGAAATTTGTTTCTGTTACAAACGGAAATGCCGGACATTATAGTCTGGGGGGAGATGAACTTGCGAGAATACGTGCTGGTGAAGCAGCCCAGGTCGCAAAGACGGCAGGGATAGAGTATGAGATTCTTGATGCTGATGATGGCAAGCTGGAAGAAACTATTGAGATGAGGGAAAAGATTATAGCTCTTATACGCCGTTTTAAACCTGATATGATTTTTACTCACAGACCAAATGACTATCATCCTGACCATCGCCGCACAAGTATACTTGTACAGGATAGTTCCTACCTTGTTATGGTTCCTAATATTTGTCCAACAGTAGAGTGTATCAGATATCAACCGGTAATACTTTATATGTTTGACAACTTCAAGAGACCATATTTGTTTTCACCCAATATAGCATTAAGTATTGATGACGTACTGGATAAAAAGGTTCAGATGTTGAACTGCCATAAATCCCAATTCTATGACTGGCTTCCCTGGGTTGACAATGAACTGGACCAGGTACCGTCATCAGATGAAGATAGGATAAAATGGCTTAAGACGAAAGTGGAGGCCTGGGGCATTAATTGTGCAGATACCTGCAGGCAGAAGCTTCTTGAAGTATATGGAGCAGAACAAGGTGAGAAGGTGAAATGCGCAGAAGCTTTTGAGCTATCAGAATATGGGGCAAAAGTTTCGGATGAAGAACTTAAGAAGTATTTCCCGCTCTGATTCCAATAACTAAATATGATTTATTACATTTATTACCTTTTTGAAGATTATAGATATGATTTACAACTTTTTAATGGCATTCATATCAAATGATATACAGAGTAAACTAACCTGTTGTGTTGGAAGAGAATTATTCTGCTATCAATATGCTAACACAACAGGTTAACTTAACCTTTAAAACTGCTGTCTGCACCGAAAATAGATGAATCAGGAGAGTTTGCCATATTTGTTGTGGCATCAACGGTATTTTCAACTGTGCGGATTGTATTGTTGAGTATGCTTGAAAAGCGCATAAGGTAGCTATACTTACCACCGTAAAGGTAGGTCAGGCTGCTGTCATTATAGTCCTCTTCATTATAAACATCAGAAAACTGTTTTATTAAGTCTTTAGCTACTCCAAGAGAAATGGCATATGGGATATATTGTTCCCATTTTGCGATTGAAGGATATTCAGCTCTTTCGAGATTGCTAAATTCCTTAAGATATTTTTTAAATGCAAGCCACTTGGCATACTGCTCATTACCATATAAAGACCGCTCTTTTATCAATACTGAATAAACGAGTAAGACTAACCCTATAACAGTAAGAATTATGGAAGAAAACACAGACAGTAGGGTTGATATAAGTATTCCGGCAATAATATATACAATTCCGGAGAATATCCCTAAGCATTTTCCGCATTTTATGGATTTTTCATAAAAGTTTAAAGAGATTGCCTCCTGTTTAGCCAGAGACATCCACTTTTCAAAGTCTGATTTAAATTGAAAGGAGTTTTTCTTGTCTTTAACATATTCATTTATTTCATTAGTTGTAACTGACTCTCCGTTGCCTATTTTATTCAGAAACCATTCAATCAGGAAAGATTCATGAGCTTTGAGATGTTCAGCCTGAATTTGCTTGTTGTGCGAAATTACAAAATCATTTGTGTTTTCTTCATCTGAAATACTCTTACTGCCTGTATTATTATAATTTATGACAAGGTAGTTTTTTCTTATCATATCTAATGCAGTAGCCATTAAATCTCTTGAATGCAACGTTCCCCACATAAGTGCGCCCATTTCCGCCGGTGTGTAATTCCCGGGAGGTTCATTCAAATACTTGTCTTTAAAACTATACCTGTATTTTTTATCATGTTTAGAATATATTGTTAACAATATATAAAACCACAAAAGAAACATTGCTGCGGTAACTATTTGTCCAAAAGGCTGCAGCTTTTTTACTCTTAACTCTTTTTCACTTTCAAGCCGGCGTTTCTTTTCCTCCTGTTCTTTTACCAGTCGCCTTGCCTCTTCACGCTTAATATTGGCTTCAGCTGCAAGTCTTTTTTCGGTTTCCATAATTTCAGACAGTACATTTTTATCTTCGAATTTTGTAGAAAAAGGTACCAGCTCAGGAGGGAAAAGAACTCTTGCTTCTATATAATCTCCGGGTGAAATTACAGGTACTATTAATTCAACATTCCTGTCATCAACAACTCTGGATTCAACGGTCAGCGGCCCGTGGACGAATACGTTAATATTATTGGCAGAAGTGCCTTGTGGAACAGAAATTACTGCAACAATATTATTAAGAGCTATATTCCAGTCCTGGTCTATAATTTTTCGGTTAAACTCGGCAATATCACTGTATCTTGTTATTACATCGGTCAATCTGTATTTAAATACAAATGTTTTTATGTCATCTTTTATGGGCTCATATAATCTGAATTCTGCCTGGTTATTCTCTACCTGAAAAGAATAAGTACCAGGATTTTCGGAATCTTCCTGTTTGAGCTCTTCAAGACTGCCATTTTTGTCTATATAGATTTTCTGTTCCTGAATACCGCCTGTTCCTGAGATATCGATATTTCTATGGATGCCATCAAAACTACCGTCAAAGACATAAGTTATTTTCTCTTCGAAGACTACTGAACCATCATTTTCAATATTAACGTTTACAACATACTCTGACACGAAATATTCAACCTTATCTGCGGATACATCGGAAGAAAGCAATGGACTAAATGCAAAAAATACTGACAATATAATAATTATCACAACTCTGAACGTTGTTTTCAAAATGACCAGTCCACCTTTGTTCAAAATATGTTATGCATTAAAGAGAATAATTTATGTAGTCTATTATTATCTTATTATTATAATACCATGCTTTGACACCTTTTGGGTAGTCAAAAAAATGAATATTGTTTTATTTTCTTTTTTGCCTGTATATTACTACGGAAATATTAAAAAATATGAACTAAAGAAGATAAAAAATTGGATGGTTGATATATGGGAAAAAATAAAAAAAAATACTTCAGATATATAATAATTGGTCTGGTTACAGGCACAGTAAACGGTCTTTTCGGTTCCGGAGGGGGATCTGTAGTAGTTCCGGCTATGGTACTGCTTCTTGACGCAGAAGAACATAAAGCTCATGCCAGTGCGATTGCCATTATTCTTCCTCTTACTATAATAAGCGCTTTTTTTTACATTTCAAACGGGTTTGTAAACTGGGACATTACAATAAAAGTAATAATCGGCGGTATGGTTGGAGGATATATAGGTGCCAAACTTTTAAACAAATGTCCTACGAATCTGCTTAGAAAAATTTTTGCATTGTTTATGATAATAGCAGCATTGAGAATGATTGTATAACAAGTGGGTGGTGTAATATTGATTCTGTTGATAATAGGGGTTGCTGCAGGCATTATAAGTGGCATGGGAATAGGGGGAGGGACCATACTTATACCGGCGCTTGTATTGTTTGTAAAACCAGGGCAACATATAGCACAAAGCGTTAATCTTATTTTTTTCATACCAACGGCAATGATTGCTTTGATTATACACATTAAAAATAAAAATATTGATTTTAAAATGGCTGTGCCAATAACATTAGCAGGGCTGATAGGCGCATTTTTTGGGTCAAGATTTGCCGTATCGCTTTCGAGTGCCGCTCTGAAGAAATGGTTTGGTATATTTCTCCTTATTATGGGATGTTATGAGATGATAAGAAAGGGTAAGAGAGATAGTAATAAAGATGAAAAAATTGGTTGACAAAGCTTGTATCATGTTTTATAGTTTAAAAAAAATTATTCAATGTTAATTTGTTTTGAAGAATTTTTGAAAATTGAGTAGTAATAAAGCTGATATTGTGAATTATAACGGAGTTATAATAAAGTTTTACTGGTAGAAGTGGAGGTGTGGTGCATGAATAATAATTATTATACCGAAAAAACTGAGTTTTATGGAAGTACGTCTCCCAGAGAGTTGTTAAAGGAATATGGGAGCCCTCTATATGTATATAATGAAAAGATTTTGCGCCAACGGTGCCGTGAAATGGCAAACCTGGTTACATATCCGAACTTTAAGGCCAACTTTTCGATAAAAGCAAATTCTAATCTTGAGCTTCTTAAGATAGTACATTCTGAGGGTTTATATGCCGATGCCATGTCACCCGGAGAAATATATGTGCTTCTGAAAGCCGGTTTTAGTCCGGAAGAAATATTCTATGTTTCTAACAATGTATCAGAAGAGGAAATGAAATTTGCCATTGAGCGCGGGATTATTACCAGTGTTGACTCTCTTTCACAGTTAAGGCAGTTTGGAAGATTAAATCCCGGCGGAAAGGTAGCTATCCGCTTTAACCCCGGAATTGGTGCAGGACACCATGAAAAGGTAGTAACAGGCGGCAAAAAGACGAAGTTTGGCGTAAATCCTGAATATATCGATGAGGTCAAGAGTATACTCAAAGAATACAGCTTAAAGCTTGCCGGTGTAAACCAGCATATAGGATCTCTTTTCATGGAGCCGGAATTATATATTGAAAGTACAAAATATATACTTGATATAGCAGAGCAGTTTGAAGATCTGGACTTTATTGATTTTGGAGGCGGATTTGGTATTCCTTACCGCAAGCAGGAGGGACAGCAGAGGTTAGATTTAGCGTATCTTGGTGAAAAACTTGATGATATCATGAACAAATGGGCTGATAAATATGGTAAAAAAGTATTTTTCAAAACTGAACCGGGACGTTATATTGTAGCAGAATGCGGTGTGATTCTCGGAACAGTTTATTCGGTAAAACAAAACAGCGGAATTTGTTTTGCAGGTACGGATATTGGATTTAATGTACTGATACGTCCTGCCATGTACGATTCACATCATGATATAGAAGTGTACAAGGATGCGTTAACGACAGACGAGGAGTATAAACCAATAACAGTGGTCGGGAATATCTGCGAAAGCGGAGATATTATTGCAAAAGACAGGCTCCTACCTCAATTAGAGGAAGGAGACATTATAGGAGTCATGGATGCCGGAGCATACGGTTATTCTATGAGCTCTAACTATAATAACAGACTGAGGCCGGCTGAAGTTCTTATCAGGGAAAACGGCACTGCAGTGCTTATAAGAAGAAGGGACACATTGGAAGATTTGCTTAGAAACTATGAAATAAAATAAATCTTGACATGTTTTTGTGATAAATCTATAATATGTGATATATTTAAAAGTTAATTAGTTGTCAAATAATGATTGTTAGATTAAGTAATAATTGAATAAAGACGGATGATTGATGAGGGAGAGCTGTTTTCACATAAGATGTGGAACGCACCGAAGGAGTTATACTCTCAGGTCCTAAAACACCTCATCAGGACGGATCTCTGGAGAGACCAATGTTTGGCGCCGAAGGGGCAAGGCTTGCATATACATACACCATACATATCATACGTTATATAAGTAATAGCTACTTAAGTTTATTTGAAAATGTATATGAAGCTATAATCTCTCAGGCAAAAGGACAGAGAGTTGTAAAAAAGCACACATTAGTGCTTTAATGCTTGTTTTTTTGGAGGTCAAACGTCAAGTCGGTTTGGCCTCTTTTGATAATAAAGTAAAATTATATTAAGTTTGAAAAAGTTTTATAAAGAATTAATTAACCAATGATCATAACATAGGGTGTGTAGAATGTATTTTTATTTAATTCAGGAGGCTTGACTTATATGCACAAAAAACTTTTTATCCCGGGTCCGGTTGAGGTTAGGGAAGATGTACTCCAGATGATGTCACATCCAATGATCGGACATCGTACAAAGGATGCATCAACTTTACAGAGAAACATTTCCGAGAAAATGCAAAAGTTAATGTATACGAAACATCAGATTTTGCTTTCCACTTCTTCAGGAAGCGGTCTGATGGAAGGCGCTATTCGTTCATGTACGAGAAAGAGGGCAGCTGTTTTTTCCGTTGGTGCTTTTGGAGACAGATGGTACAAAATGGCCGTTAGCAACGGCGTTCCTGCAGACAAGATAGAATCTGAGCTTGGTAAGCCAACCACGCCGGAGATGGTGGATAAGGCTTTATCAACAGGGAAATATGACCTCATAACTATTACACATAATGAGACGTCTACAGGAGTTATGAATCCGGTAGAAGAAATTGCTGAAGTTATGAAGAAGTATCCGGAAGTTGTCTATTGTCTTGACGCTGTCAGCTCTCTGGGGGGAACCAAAATTGAGGTGGATAGGCTTGGTGTAGATATATGTATTACTTCCAGCCAAAAATGCCTGGGACTTCCTCCAGGATTAGCGATATGCACTTTTTCAGAGAAAGCTGTAGAAGCTGCCAAACAGGTAGAATTCAGAGGATTATACCTGGATCTACTTGAATTATATAACTATATTAAAAAGAAAGATCACCAGTATCCGTCAACACCTTCACTTTCTCATATGTTTGCTCTTGATTACCAGTTGGACAGGATACTTGAAGAGGGTTTGGAAAACAGGTTCGAACGTCACCGTAAGATGGCTGAAGTTGTGAGAGCATGGGCAAAAGAGCATTTTGAACTATTCCCGGAAGAGAAATATGCATCTAATACTCTGACAACTGTAAGAAATACAAAAAACATTAGTGTAGCTGAACTAAACAAAAAGCTCGGCGAACGTGGGTATATGATATCCAACGGTTATGGCGAATTGAAGGAGGTTACATTCAGAATAGCCCATATGGCTGACACAACACTGGATGAAATAAAAGAACTACTTCAAGTTATTGATAGTATTCTATTTTAGAAAATGGTTCTAGACTGAACACTAGGAGGGTTAAACATTGAAAATTATAGTTACTGAGAGAATTGCAGAGGAAGGTATAAACCATCTGAAAGAATCAGGTTTCGAGGTCGATGTAAAATTAGGTCTGTCACATAATGAGCTTCTCGAAATAATAGAAAACTATGATGCTATTATTGTAAGAAGTGTAACAAAGGTAAACGCTGAATTGATAGAGAGGGCAAAAAATCTTAAAGTTGTCGGCCGTGCCGGAAATGGCATCGATAATATTGATGTTGAGACATGCACAAGAAAAGGAATTATTGTAGTAAATACACCTGAAAGTAATATAATGGCTGCTGCTGAGCTGGCTATAGGCCTTGCTTTCTGTGTTTTCAGGAATATACCACAAGCGAATGCTGCCGGACGCAGAGGAGATTTCAGAAGAAACAGGTTTATCGGAAATGAACTCGACGGCAAAGTCGCCGGTATTATAGGATTAGGCAGAATAGGTTCTATTGTAGCTACAAAATTGAAAGGCTGCAATATGAAGGTAATTGCCTATGATCCGTACATAGCTGACGAGAAGTTTAAGAAATACGGAGTTCAGAAGTGTGAGACGCTCGAAGAGCTGCTGAGAAAGTCAGACCTGATCACTATTCATACCCC
>Ga0134100_1000565_pt1 | contig 42995 bp, 41 predicted proteins | sample 11_taG_2_FD_94444 | JGI IMG/M metagenome (GOLD analysis project Ga0134100, IMG submission 94444) | Switchgrass degrading microbial communities from high solid loading bioreactors in New Hampshire, USA - 11_42_5_180_A3 metaG | ecosystem: Engineered > Bioreactor > Semi-continuous > Anaerobic >...
AGATCGGCGTGCCCGAGGCGGTGCTGCTGAAGCCGGGCCCGCTTACGGAGGCGGAATGGCGCCAGATGCAGGCGCACGCCGCGATCGGCGGGGAGATCCTGGGCGCGGTCTCAGGCATGGCGGACGTGGCCGAGGCCGTGCGCCACCACCACGAGCGCTGGGACGGCTCCGGCTATCCTGACGGGCTCGCCGGCGAGCAGATCCCGTACATGAGCCGGATCATCGCCGTGGCCGACGCGGCAGAGGCCATGTGCTCCCGCCGCCGCTACCGCGCCTCCCTCGGCGCCGAGACGGTGCTCGCCGAACTCCGTCGCTGTAGCGGCACGCAGCTGGATCCCCGCATCGTGGAGCAGGCGTGGGACGTGATCGAGGCCACGGTGAGATCCTGGTGCAGCGAGGAGGCCGAGCGCAGCCGGGAGGCCGCCTCCGAGCCGGTGCTGACCACCGCCGGCCGGGAGCGCACCAGCCACGCGGACTGATCGGTTGGACGCCGCGCCGGCGGGGGACCGATGCGATTTGGTCCGATCGGAGGGGTGGAGACCCCTCCGGACGTGTCATGCGCGCGACCGCGGCCGCGGGTTAAACTTTAAGTGAAAATGGGAACAATAGCGGCAGCAACGGACGGAGGGGGGCGAGAGCATGCCTGCCACCATTCAGCACGATGTCGTACAGTTCGTCTCGCGGACCGGGCGCCCCGTGGTGCTCCGGCCCTGCACCCCCGAGGACGAGCCGCTGATTGCCGACATGTACCGGCGTCTCTCGTCCGACACGCTGTACCTCCGCTATTGCAGCTCGGGCGTGACCGTCTCGCCGGAGCAGGAGGCCGTTCGCCTCTGCGAGGGCGACCCCGAGGACCAGGCGGTGATCCTGGCGCTGAGCGAGGGCGAGGTCGTCGGCATCGCCGAACTGGGCCGGGTCGACGACGAGACCGCCGAAGCCGCCTTCCTGGTGCGGGACGACTGCCAGGGGGAGGGCATCGGCACGGCCCTGGCCGAGCGCCTGGTGGAGGTCGCCCGCGAGATGGGCTTCAGCCGGCTGCAGGCGTACATGCTGTACGAGAACCACGGCATCCGCCGGCTGACCGCCAAGCTGCCGTACCCGCGGACGTGGACGGGCGGGTTCGGGGAACTCTGCGTGACGCTCGACATCAGCCGTGCCCCGGCGCTGCGGTGACCGGTTGCGGAACAGAACCGCCACCCCCGGAAGAGGGGGTGGCGGTTCTATTTTGATCGTCCCCGCCCTTGCGACTTCCCCGGGAGCAGCATCTGGGGGGCAGGACTCAGCCGTCGGGGGCTGGCGGCGGAAGTGGAGCGAGTCCGGACCGGAGGGGCTCATGCCCGCACGTGTTCCTGCGGAATGGAACCCAGCATCGGCTGGAGCAGCACCGGGTTCCACCAGCCTTGCTCCGCCTGCTGCCGAAGGCGTCGCCCCGCCGCTTCTGCATGGTCTTCCTCCGCCAGCAGGTGGGCCAGGGCGTTGGCCATGGTGAGCACCTGCAACAGCGTGGACTGCTGGTGGGCCTTGAGCCCGTCGGGCCAGCCGCCGCCGTCCCAGCGCTCGTGGTGGCCCCGCACCAGCGGGGCCAGTTGCGACAGGGGGCCCAGGTGCCGAAGCACCCGCTCGGCGTTGGCGGGGTGGTCCGACCGCGGGGCGCTGCTGACCACCTTCCCCAGGTCGTGAAGCAGGCCGGCCCAGGAGAGGAGCTGCCCCTCCGCAGCCGACAGCCCCAGAGCCCGCGCCGTGCTGCTGCAGAGGGCCGCCACGAGCCGGCTGTGCCGGGCAAGCCCGGGGTCGCTGAGCTCGATCAGCGCAAACAGGCTGTTCACCACGTCCTCCGGCTGCTCCCGCTGGCGGACGCGCTGGTTCGTCTGGAGCAGCGTGCGGACCCGGGCGTAGAGCTCGGGTCGCCGCACGGGTTTGGCCAGCAGGTCGTCGGCGCCCGCTTCGATGGCGAGGATGCGCCAGCGCTCTTCGCTGAGGCCGGTGATCATCACCACGGGAATGTCCCGGGTGGCCGGAGAATGCTTCAACTCCTCGCATACCTCGAAGCCGTTGCGACCCGGGATTCGCACGTCCAGGAGCACGAGGTCCGGACGCCGGTTTGCCACCAGCGTCAGCGCAGCGTGGCCGTCCGGGGCGACGGCCGTCTCGTACCCGGCGGCCGCCAGCATCTCCGCCAGCAGGCGGGCTGAGGCCGGATCGTCTTCAGCGATGAGGATCAGCGGGACCTCCGACTCGGCCATGGGCGGATTCCCCCTTCAGGTGTTCAGCGATGATGCGGGGCAGCTGACGGGTGTCGATGGGTTTCGAGACGAACCCGTCGCAGCCGGCCAGGAGGGCCCGCCGCCGGTCCTCCTCGCCGGCGTAGGCTGTGACCGCCAGGATGCGGATGTGGGCGGTGTGGGGATTTTGGCGCAGCTCATGGGTAATTTCGAGGCCGGTCATCCCTTTCAGGGAGATGTCCATCAGGATCAGGTCGGGCCTGTGCAGCCGCGCGAGCTGCAGCGCCTGGTCGCCCGTGCTGGCCTGGACTACTTCGTACCCGTGCACCGTGAGCAGATCGGAAACCAACTGCATGTTCAGCTTGTTATCCTCCACGACCAGGATCCGAGCCGCCACTTTGCTCAACTCCTTTTGGTAACGGCAGGTAGACGCGGACCACGGTTCCCTTTCCCAACTGGCTCTTCAGCTCGATGCGTCCGCCGTGCATTTCGGCCAGCTTCTTGGAGAGCGGCAGCCCGAGCCCGACGCCCTCGTGACGCCGCCGGTAGCCGGATTCGGCCTGCACAAACTCATTGAAGACCGCGGTCTGGTCTTCAGGGCGTATACCGATGCCGGTGTCTTCCACCTCGATCACGGCCATATCGTCTGCCCGGCTGAGGCGAACCCAGATCCGCCCTCCCTGCGGCGTGAACTTGATGGCGTTGGAAAGGAGGTTATCGAGAATCTCCTTCACCCGCGTGGGGTCGGCCATGATCGGGGGGACACCCGGATCGCAGTTGACCTCGAGTTTCAGTCCGGCGGCGTCCGCCGAAGGGATGCAGCGCTGGTGGACAGACTCGATCAACTCCTGCAGGGCGACGGGTTGCAGTTCCAGGGACATGCGGCCCTGCTCGATCTGCGAGAGGTGGAGGAGGTCGCTGATGAGCTGCAGCAGGTGGTTGCCCGAGGAGAGGATGTGGTCCAGGTACTCCCGTTGCTTGGCGTTTACGGGACCGGCCAGCTCATCGATCAGCATCTCGGAGAAGCCGATGATGGAGTTGAGCGGCGTGCGCAGTTCGTGGCTCACCGACGCGAGGAAGTTGCTCTTCAGCTGATTGGCCTGCTTCAGTTCCGCCACGGCCTGCTTCAGCTCGAAGGTGCGGTGCTCCACCTCGGCCTCCAGCGCCGCCTTCGCCTCCTGCAGCTGACCGGTCAGCGCCTGCAGTTCTGCCCTGTCGTCCTCGATCTGGTGCAGGTAGGTCTCTGTCTTCTTGGTCTGCTCCACCAGGGCGCCGGCGAGGGTCTGGAACGCCTGGTGCAGAGCCTGGACCTCGCGGCTGTAGAGGGCGGGTGGGGGGTCGATCAACTGGGTGGCGCGGGCCAGGTCATGGGAACGGGCGGCCGTGGTCAGCCGGACGATATCCCGCTCCAGCCCCGTGATCGGCTGCACCAACTGGCGCGCCATGGCGTGTGCGATCCCGAGACTCAACAGCACCGCCAGCAGCCCGCAGGCCAGCATGAGCGCCTGTGCGCCGGCGGTATACATGGCGAAGCGGGTCTGCGGCAGGCCGATGCTGAGCGCACCGATGACCTGGCCGGCGGCGTTGTGAATCGGGTCTGCGGCCACGTAGTGCCGCTCCGCCCCCACCGGCACGGTTCCGTAGTAGCGCTCCCCCTGCTTCACGGCTCTGCGGAGCCCGGAACTCTGCTGGCTTCCGGTCTCCACCAGGCCCTGCTGCCGGGTGATGATGTTGGATGAGATGCGGATACCCTCCACGGCCACGGAGAGGTAGGAACCGGGGAGGCGCTCCGAGGCGGCGCTGGGAATCTGCTCGGTGTTGTTGAGCAGGATGCCCGCCACAACGGCGACGTCGCCGGTGTCCGTACGGACCGGAACCGCCACTACCTGCACGATGCCCACATCGGTGCAGCCGGCGTCTCCCGGTTGGCATCCCGCCGGGACGTAGAGGCGGTGGAGCGCCTGCGGCATGTGTGCGGCGACGAAATCCGCTGTGACCAGTTCGCTGCTCGAACGCACCTGGCCCGTGCGCAGGGCCTCCGCCGCAATCTCGGGGAACGGGGGCGCCTGGCCCACGCGATCCGGGTTCGTATGGCCCAGGGTGAGGCCCTCCGGGCTCACGGCTGCGGCGAAGTCCGCTTCCGGCAGGGCGTCGAGCAGCGGCGGGAGCGCCGCGGTGCTGAGCGGCCCGTCGGAAGCGGCGTTCCGGGCGAGCGCCTGGATGGACGTGATCAGGCGGTCCGGGCCATCGTGATAGGCGTCCCACGCCACCTGAATGGCGACCTGCATCCGGTCGACCAGGTAGATCTGGGTGAGGCGGTCGCTCATCAGGGCATAGATCGCGGTGAGCAGAATCCACAGGGTGAGCAGCGTCAGGGCGAAAGCCGTGAGCAGGCGCTGGCGCAGGGAAGGAAGTTGTACGTTCATGCAATCGCCTTTCCCAGAAGCTACAGCGGTGATTTGCGCGACCCGCTCGTCCGGGGGCAGATCGACTCGCGCACGGCGTAGAGGGCCGCTTCCGTGCGGTTGTTGAGCCCGAGTTTCATGAGCAGGTGGGTGATGTGGGTCTTGACGGTGGACTGGGAGATATAGAGCTGCGAGGCGATCTCCCGGTTGGTGAGCCCCGCCCCGATCAGGGCCAGGATCTCCCGCTCCCGTTCGGTGAGCAGGCCGGCCTCGCCTTCCGCCGCCCAGGGCGTTGCAGCCGGGGAGGCATCCTCCGGCCGGGCGCCCGGGCCCGGTCCGGGCGCGGCGGGGGGCCGGACCAGCCGGAAGAGATCCTGGATGAGCCGCACGCTGCCCGCCGCCTGGGCGGGGCCGCTTCCGGCCACAAAGTAGACGACGGGGGTCTCGAAGTCGTCGGGGTCCACGCCCAGCGGGCTTACGAAGCAGCAGCGGCCGCGGGGACAGGGGAGGCTTACGGTCTGGCGCGTTCTCTGTATGCGCGCCACGGCCTCCCGCCTGAGGTTCCAGCAGGCGCTGGAGCGGGTGGGGTCGGCTGCCGCACACGCCGGCGGGAGGCCTGAAGGAACGGTGACCTCGTTGCAGTCGGGATCCAGGACCACCAGGGAGAACCCATGAAGCCGGGACAGCTGATTCTGCGTGCGTTGCAGGAGCGTCAGCCAGCGGATTTCCTGTTTGGATGGCACGGGCCTCCCCTCCCTTTGTGAACAGCATAACATGTCCCCCTGCGCCAGGACCGCAGGCTTAGGCCAACAGTACGAAACCAGGACAGGAGGCCTAGTCCTTTGCGCCAATGGGACGACCCGCGGCATGGCGCACTCCCGAAGTTCATACCGGTGCTAACCCCCCCTGCCGATGTGGCCGGGGGGTTCGTATTGGTACGCTCGGAGTGGCGGACGAAGGAACGTCAAGGCCAACACGTGCAGGTACGAAGGGGGTATACGAGCTCGATGGCAAAGACTGCGACTCTGGCTGAGATTCTGCAGCAAAAGGGCATCTCGCTCGAACAGCGGTACGGCGGCGAGCCGCCCGCAGACATGGTGGACCGCGAGGTCCAGAAGGAGCCCACTCCGCGTGCCAAGAAGCTCCGCGACCTGTACTACCAGACCCTGTCCAGTGCCAACATGGAGTTCCCCTACTGGTACACCCGGACGTATGCCGACAACATCCACGACGTTCCCATCATCCGCCGGGCCAAGGCCCTGAAGGCCGCTTACTCGCACCTGACCCCGATGATCTTCCCCGGCGAGAAGCTGGTCATGGGCAAGACCCACTACTACCGTGGCTCCTTCCCCATGCCGTGGCTCTCTGAGGGCTACTACATGGCGAAGGGCGACGAGCTGTATGAGGACGCCAAGCAGCGCGGCTCCACCTCCGCCGACGAACTGGTCAAGTGGGGCCAGGGCGGCGGCAACGTGGTCAAGTCCTTCGGCAAGGTCGTCTCGCTGGCCGGTAAGTTCGGCATCCGTCAGGAAGAGGTTCCGGCGCTGCTGAAGACCGCCCGCTGGTGGGTCGGCAAGTCCGTCGAGGACGAGTCCGCCAAGTACGAGGCCCTGGTTCCGGGCTACGCCTTCAAGACCGCGCTGATGCGGTCGGTCATCTGCATGTTCGAGTCCGGCTTCACCCTGCCGCAGGGCCGTGAGGTCACCAACTACTACTACCCGCTGCAGTACGGTCTGGACGGCCTGATCCGGATGTGCGAGGAGAAGGCGGGCGAGGTGGCCGGCGAGGCCGGTGGCGACCTCGTGAGCGGCATGGACCGGCTGTAATTCTACCAGGCCGCCAAGCTGGTGCTGGAGGGCATCCAGACCTGGATCCTCAACTACGCCAAGGAAGCCCGGCGCCTGGCGTCCGTCACGGAAGAGCCCGTGCAGAAGAAGGAGTACGAGGAAATCGCCGAGGTCCTCGAGCACATCGCGCACAAGCCGCCTGAGACCTTCCGTCAGGCGCTGCAGATGCAGTACACCATCCACATCGGCGTGCTGAACGAGGACGCCATCTCGGGCCTCTCGCCGGGCCGCATCGGCCAGGTGCTCTATCCGTACTTCGAGCAGGACATCGAGGCCGGCCGCATCACCGAGGAAGAGGTTCTGGAGTTGCTCGAGTGCCACCGCGTGAAGTTCACCTGCATCGACGTGTTCGCCTCCGCGGGCGTCGTGGGCGGCGTGCTCTCCGGCAACACCTTCAACAACGTCTCCCTGGGCGGCCTGACCAAGGATGGCCTGCCGGCTGCCAACCGGCTGGAGATGCTGATCCTCGAGGCCGGCATCACCTGTGCCTGCCCGCAGCCGACCCTGTCGATCCTCTACGACGAGAAGCTGCCGGAGGAGTTCCTCCTGAAGGCGATCGAGTGCGTGAAGACCGGCACCGGCTACCCGGCCTGGATGAACAACCGGGTCGGCATGGAGTTCATGCTGAACCAGTACGGCGCCGAGGGAATGACCCCCGAGGAAGCCCGGGCCTGGGCCATCGGCGGCTGCCTCGAGTCGTCGCCCGGCTCCTGGAAGCCGCTCACCCTGCGGGGCAAGACCTACTGGATCCCGGGCGGCTCCGGCACGCCCACCTCGGTCGGCGTCCACTTCCTGGCGCTGCCGAAGATCCTGGAGTGCGTGCTCTTCAACGGCAAGGACATGCGCACTGGCGAGCAGGTCTTCGAGCCGCACAACCGGGAGATCGACAGCTACGAGACGCTGGTTGAGATCTTCAAGGACTACTTCGAGAAGGCCGTCGATGTCCTGAACAAGTGCAACAACATCCAGCACGACATCTGGCGGAAGAACAACATGGCCATCTGGCACTCCATCCTGAAGCCGGATTGCCTGGATCGGGGCCTCCACATCGGCAACGGCGGCTATCGCTTCATGGCCACCTACAACGTGGAGACCTGCGGCACCGCCAACTTCATCAACTCGCTGGCGGCCATCAAGAAGCTGGTCTTCGACGACAAGAAGTACACCCTCGAGCAGATGAAGGACGCCATCCTGAACAACTTCGGCTTCAAGACGGCCGAGGAGATCGGCTCCTACTCGCTGCTGCAGCAGGAGAAGCGCGAGGGCGGCCAGGTCTACGACGACATCCACGGCGACTGCCTCATGGCTCCGAAGATGGGCAACGACGATCCGTATGTCGACTCCATCCTGAAGGCTTACGAGGAGTACGTCTGCGAGGTCACCCACAAGTACGAGTCCCTGTACGCCCGGCCGCTGTATGTCTGCCAGATCTCCGTCTCGACGCACGCCCCGCAGGGCGCGGCCACCCTGGCCACGGCGGACGGTCGCCTGGCGGGCACCACCTACGCCGACGGCTCGATGTCGCCGTACCCGGGCACCGACGTCAACGGCCCGTACGCCGTGTTCAACTCGGCGACGGTCTGGAACCACGCCGAGTCCCAGAACTCGCAGCTGAACATGAAGGTCCACCCGACGGCCGTCAAGGGCCTGGAGGGCGCCCGCAAGCTGCTTGACCTGACCCGGGCCTACATGCGCAAGGGCGGCTTCCACATCCAGTACAACATCGTCGACTCCCGTGTGCTGCGCCAGGCGCAGGAGAATCCGGAAGAGCACCGTGACCTGTTGGTCCGTGTGGCCGGCTTCACGCAGTACTGGGTCGAGATCGGCAAGGCGATCCAGGACGAGGTTATCGCCCGCACCGAGTACGAAAGGGTGTGATTTGAGATGGCATTCAAGCACAACGACTGCTGGAACTTCGCCACGGTGGACGTGAACAAGGGCATCTGCCGCCGTCTCGGCCAGTTGATCCTGATCGACACCGATGTGTGCGAGCACTTCAACGAGCGGCCGAAGTGCCGGAACTGCGCCTGCTACGCCCCCGGCGAGGAGGAGAACCTCGGTGTCTGCCGGGCGGAGAAGGAGGAGCACTGGACCTATCCGGAACTGATGGCGACCGCTTGCACCTGGTACACCCGCAAGTAGAGGGGAAACGAGCCCCGCCGGGGCCGCGACGCGGCGGGCCCGGCGGGGCTCACCGTTTTGGAGAGGAGGATATCCCGTGGGAACGAAGGTTTCCACTGAACAGGAACTCCGGCGCACCGGGTACATGGTTGTGGCGGCCGCTTTCCTGGCGCTCTTCTGCCTCTTTGGCTTCCGTTCCACCTTCTCCGTGCTCCTGGGCCCCATGCGGGAGTCCACCGGCTGGACGACCGCACAGACGTCGCTGGGCTACTCGCTGATGATGACGGTCTACGCGGTCACGGCCTTCTTCAGCGGCATGGTCGTTGACCGCTGGGGCACCCGCCCGGCCTATTGGACCGGTGCCGTTTTCTGCGCCCTGGGCTTCCTGCTGACCTCCCGGGTGCAGAGCTACTATGCGTACCTGGCGGTCTACGCCCTGTTCGCCGGCGTCGGCACGGGCATGCTGTGGGTCTCGTCCACCGTCTCCGTGCGCAAGTGGTACGTTGGCCAGACGTACGCCACCATGTGGGGCATCGCCTTCGCCGGCGCCCCGCTGGCGCAGGTGGTGCTGAGCCAGATCGTCAAGAACGTGCTCAAGACCACCGACTGGCGCGCGGCCATGGTCTACCTGGCTGCCGTGGTGTTCGTGGCGCTGGTCATCGCCGGCTTCCTGGCCCGCCGAAACCCGGCCGATTACGGCGGCAAGCCCTTCGGCCTCGGGAAGAGCGACGCCGCGGCGGCCGCCCGGAACCAGCGCCTCTGGACCATCAAGGAGGCTTTCAGCACGTTCCCGATCTGGGGCGCCATCATTGCGTTCCTCAGCTCGATGCTCGCCGAGTTCCTGATCTGGAGCCAGATCGTGAGCTTCTGGACCATCGACGCCGGCTACGACGCCAACATGGCCACCAACCTGTACGTGGCCATCGGCCTGGCCGGCATCGTGACCATGCCGGTCATGGGCATCGTCGCCGACAAGCTCGTCTCCCGGGTGGGCGACGAGATCAGGGCCCGCAAGAACATGCTGATTTTCGCGCCGGCGATGGGCATCCTGGCCTGCCTGCTGCTCATGGGCTCCGGCCGCGCCATGGCCCTGGCCGTCATCTCCTGCATCCTGTTCGCCATCTACTGGGCGATCGAGCCCGGCGGCGTGGCCGGTTACGTGGGCGCCGTGTACGGCAACAAGTCCATGGGCAAGATCTGGGGCCTCGGCACCCTCATCGTCATGGGCATCGGCCCGGCGGTGGGCAGCTTCATGGGCGGCTTCCTCTACGACATCTCCGGCAGCTACATGAACTCCATCCTGTTCGCCCTGGGCTCCTACGTGGTTTCCGCGGTGGCCGCCCTGATCCTGCCGATGGCCGCCGAGCGGGAGCAGGCTGTGCAGGAGGTTCCGGATATCGGTTAGGGGTCTCGCCAACGCGGGGGTGATGTGATGCGCCAGGTAACGGGGCTGGTATTCGACATTCAAGGTTACTCCGTACACGACGGTCCCGGCTGTCGAACGCTGGTGTTCCTGAGTGGCTGTCCGCTGCGCTGCGCCTGGTGTGCCAACCCGGAAGGAATGGAGCCGCGGAAGCAGCTGTTGTTCCGCGACGCCAAGTGCAAGCACGTGGCCAACGGGTGCACCCAGTGCATCAAGGCGTGTCCCCAGGGTGCCATCACTTCGTCCGGCCACACAGAGGGGCAGCTGGAGATCGACCGCGCGAAGTGCCGCACCTGCACGACCTTCAACTGCGCCCAGGCCTGCCTGTGGGGTGCGCTGGGCGTCGCCGGCCGGGAGATGACGGTCCAGGAGCTCTGGCGCATCATCGACCGGGATCGGCAGTACTGGGGCGGAGACGGCGGCGTCACCTTCTCCGGCGGCGAGCCGCTCTTGCAGCGGGAGTTCATCGTCGCGATGCTCAAGCGCTGCCAGGAGGGTTACGTGCACACGGCAGTCGAGACCAGTGCCTGCGTCGATACGGATCACCTGTTGCAGGCGTTCAAGTACGTGAACTTCGCGTTCATCGACGTAAAGCACATGGACCCTGGGAAGCACAAGGCCGGCACGCAGGTCTCCAACGAGCAGATCCTGACGAACATCCGGGCCCTGGCGGCCTCCTCCTGGGGAGGACGGCTGGTGCTGCGCATCCCGGTGATCCCCGGCTTCAACGACGACATGGAGAACATGGAGGCCACGGCCGACTTCATGCGCGACGTCGGCCTGACGGAGATCAACCTGCTGCCGTTCCACCGCATGGGCGACTCCAAGTACACGCAGCTGGGCAAGGTCTACGAGTACAAGGACGTGGATTCGCTGCCCCTCGAGCACCTGGTGCCGCTGCAGCGGCTGTTCATGGACCGCGGCATCGCCTGTTACATCGGATCCCATACTCCGTTCTGACGGGCGGCCGGACCGGGCACACGAAGCCGGGGCTGTGTCATCCACAGCCCCGGCTTCGTCCTGAACCGGCGCAGCCCGCGCCAGACGCGGCAGCCGGGCGGATCACCTGTCCGGTCCGCCCGGCTGCCTTCTACTGCGCTCCGTTCTTCGCCATGTCCCGCACCTGTGCCACGAACGCCTCCACGGTGAGCGGCGGGTCGGGGAGGCCCAGCTCCCGCCCCAGCACCGTGATCTGCGGCGGTTCGAGGCCGGCCCGCCGGAGCAGGTCGGGCTGGGCGAAGATCGCCTGTGCGGGGCCGTCGGCCAGCACCTGCCCGTCCTGGAAGACCAGGACCCGGTCGAAGTAGCGGGCGACGAAGTCCATGTCGTGGGTGATGGTGATCACCGTGCGCCCCTGGTCCCTGAGCCACGTGACGATCGCGCCGATCTGACGCACGCCCGTCATGTCCTGGGCGATGGTGGGCTCGTCGAGGATTACCACCGGCGTCTCCATGGCCAGCACGCTGGCGATGGTGACCAGCTTCCGCTCCGCGAGCCCCAGGTCGTAGGGGTTGTGGTCTGCGGCGCCGGTAAGGCCCACCCGCTGGAGGGCGGCCTCGGCCCGCTGCCGGGCTTCCTCCTGGCTCAGCCCCAGGTTGAGGGGGCCGAACATCACCTCGTCCAGGACCCGGCTCTTGAACAGCTGGTCGGTGGGGTTCTGGAAGACCAGCCCCACCTTGCGGGCCATGGTGGCCACGGTGGTGGAGCGGGTGGAGACCCCGTCCACCAGCACCTCCCCCGCGGTTGGTTTCAACAGGCCGTTGAGCAGCCGGACGAAGGTCGACTTGCCCGCCCCGTTCTGCCCGATGATGGCCACCGCCCCGGGCGATATCGTCAGGCTGATGCCCCGCAGCACCTCCACGCCGGGCGTGTAGTGGAAGTGCAGGTCGTTAACCCTGATCTCGGCCAAGCGCCGCACCTCCAATCCGAACCGCCGCCTCCACGGTGACGGGGTAGGTTCCGCCGGGCTCCTGCCAGCCCAGTTCCCGGGCGGCGACCGTCACGGGGGGGACGGCCACGCCGCGCCCCTCGAGCCCCTCCCGGCTGAACACCACGCCGGGCGGGCCCCAGGCCAGCACCTGGCCCCGGTCCAGCACCAGCACCTTGTCGGCCCGGGCGGCGATGCGGTCCACCTTGTGCTCGGCCATGACCACCGTCATGCCCTGCCGGCAGAGGTCGGTCACCGCGGCGAAGACCTCGCTTGTCCCCGCCGGGTCCAGCTGCGAGGTGGGCTCGTCCAGGATCAGCACCTCCGGCTGCATCACCAGCACCGAGGCGATGGCCAGCCGCTGCATCTGCCCGCCGGAGAGGGCGAAGGGGTTGCGATCGCGCAGTTCCCAGAGCCCGAGGAGCCGGAGGGCCCACTCGATGCGCCGGAGCATCTCCTCCCGCGGGATGCCGGCGCGCTCCAGGCCGAAGGCGACCTCCTCGTACACGCTGAACTTGGCCCCGGACATCTGCGTGAACGGGCTCTGGAACACGATGCCGGCCTTGCGGCTCACCTCGGCCACCGGTGTGGCGTGCACGTCCAGGCCCGCCACCTCCACCCGGCCGCCGATGGCGCCCTTGTAGAAGTGGGGCACCAGGCCCACCAGCGCCTGGCAGAGGGTTGACTTGCCCGCCTTGTTGGGGCCGACGATACCCACGAACTCCCCCGGTTCCACCGTGAAGCTGATGCCGTCCAGGGCCAGCTCCGTCTGCCGGGGATAGCGGTAGCGCAGGTTCTCGACCTTGATCACGCTCATGACAGCATCACCCGCCCCGCGATGCCGAGCAGGAGCACGGCCAGGGCGGCAATCCGCACCGGCCAGGCGTAGCTCGGGATCGTCTCGTCATTGAGGAACGTGGGTTTCCGGTTTGAGGCGAACCCGCGCACCTCCAGCGCCAGAGCCCGCTCCTCGGTGGCGATGAGCGAGGAGGTGACCAGCGGCCCCATGAGGGGGATAAAGGCGCGCATGCGCACCCAGAGGCTCCCCTCGGTCTCCATGCCCCGGGAGCGCTGGGCGTCGGTGATGCGCCCGGCGGCCTCGACCATGATGGGGATGATCTGGAGCACCGCGATGATGACGTAGCCGAAGCGGGACGGCAGCCCCCGGCGCACCAGGGACTCCACCAGGTCGGAGGGGCGGGTCGTGAGGATCAGGATGAGCGTGGAGGCCAGGATGTTGTAAAGCCGGAAGGTGAGCCGGAGCCCCAGGAGCAGGCCTTCGCGGTAGAACGTGAGCGGGCCCAGCGTGAGCGCCGGGGTCGCGTTGCCGGCGTAGACGAGCCCCTGGACGACGAAGAAGGTGATGGCGATCAGCGCCACCCCGGCGAAGACGGCCCACACCCGGCGCAGGACGCCGGCCGTTCCCAGCAGGACCAGCATGGCGGCCAGGAGGAGGGCCGGGAGGAGGTGGCCCGGCAGCACGAACGTCAGGACCAGGCCCACCACGGTGAGGAGGATCTTGGAGACCGGGTCTAACCGGTGCACCCACGAGTTGCCGGGCACGTAAAGGGTGTTCTGCAAGGGCGGTCACCTGCCTGTTACGATGGCGCCGGGGCTGACAGAGACAGCCCCGGCGTCGTTTTGCCAAGCGGGCCAGAAGCAGGGGAAGGACCGGCTAGAGCTTCTCCACCTGATCCGTGCCGGCAAAGAGGCCGATGAGCCGCTGCGGCAGGGCCTTGAAGATCAGGAAGGAGATGATGACCGTGATCACCTTGTCCAGCAGGTCGACGACCAGCTCGTCGATGAACGAGGCGATCCAGACGGGCGTGCCGCCGTCACGGAGCACCGTGTAGAGCGCGTCGCCCCAGACGTTGCCGGTGGTGCCCTCCCACAGCATGACGTTGATCGGCGTGGAGACGATCGCAGCGGCCAGGGCCACGATGAGGCCCAGCACGACGGCCCGCGGGAAGGTGCGGATCCAGCCCGTCATGGCGAGGTAACCGACCAGCAGACCGATGACGATGGAGGTGATCAGGTACCAGAATGAGACCGGGTCGGCGGTGATGCCGAAGATGATGTTGTTGACGGCACCCGAGATGGCGCCGATCCAGGGCCCGGCCAGCATACCGGCGAGGACGGTGCCGATGGAGTCGAGCCAGAGCGGGAGTTTGAGCGCAGCGGCGAACAGCTTGCCGACGTAGTTGATGCCCACGGCAACCGGAATCAGAACCAGCGAGAGGGTCGTGAACCGGAACGCCCAGACGTTCTTCTGCTGCGAAGCCATGCGAGCACCTCCTAGCGAGTTTCGACCGTCCACAGGGCATGAAGTGCGTGCAGTGCAACCTGAATCTCCGCTGTCTCGCCCTTGTGCGCCGCCTCCTTTCCTGCCACGAGGTCGTTGATCCCCTCCTCCAGCCCGCCTTCGGCCGGCACTACCACATTGAGCACGCTTCCGGCCCGGGCGCCGCGCAGGCGGGCCACGGTGAGGAGCGTGGCTGTCTCCATGTCGGATCCGAGGACGCCCTTGCCCGCCCAGAAGCGGGTGATCTCGTCTTCCCGGTCGGTGTAGAAGCTGTCATGGCTGCGCACCACGCCGGCGTGGGCGGTGACGCCCAGCTTCGCCGCCGCCTCGACCAGCGCGGCGAGGACGCTGTGGTCGCTCACCGCGGGGTAGTGGACGGGAACGTACATGGCGCTGGCCCCTTCCTCGCGCACGGCCCCGACGGCGATCAGCAGGTCGCCCACCCGGATGTGGGGCTGCAGCGCGCCGGCGCTGCCCACGCGGATCAGCACCCGCGCCCCGATGCGGATCAACTCCTCGGCCGCAATGGCGGTGGAGGGGCCGCCGATGCCGGTGGAGGTGGCGGAGACGGGCATGCCCCGGAAGGTGCCGGTGATGGTTCGGTACTCACGGTTGCAGGCGACTGGCTCCCACCGGTCGAGCTGTGCGGCGATCGCGTCGATGCGTCCCGGGTCGCCGGGCAGCAGGACGAAGGGTGCGATGTCGCCCGGGAGGCACTGGATGTGCGGCTGGCGTTCTTCCACGATGGTGTTCCTCCCCGGCTTGAAGTAAGAACACACCAAGTAAATTGTACCATACGCTACCCTTTCTGGTGCTGTGATTTGCCAGCGAAACGGGACCTGCGTTGCGCCCGCAGCCAAAAGCGGGTAGACTGGGGGCATGTGAGGTGAGACGATGGCCGAGTTCCGGATCGATCCCGACCTGGAGCTTCCCGTCCTTCCCAGCCGCGCCCGGGCGGATGTGGGGCGGAAACCCGCGTGGCTGAAGATTCAGCTGCAGACTGACCCGGGCTTCTCCGAGCTGAAGCGGCTGATGCGCGCCCAGGGGCTTCACACCGTCTGCGAAGAGGCCCGTTGCCCGAACATCTTCGAGTGCTGGAACCGGCGCACGGCGACGTTCATGATCCTGGGGGACATCTGCACCCGCAACTGCGGCTTCTGCGCCGTGACCTCCGGCGTGCCCCGCGGGCTCGACCTGGACGAGCCCGAGCGGGTGGCCGACGCCTGCGCCCAGCTCAACCTCCGCCATGTGGTGGTCACCTCGGTGGCCCGCGATGACCTGCCCGACGGCGGGGCACGGGTTTTCGCCGAGACCATCCGGGCCATCCGGCGGAAGAACCCCCTCACCGGCGTCGAGGTGCTGATTCCCGACTTCATGGGCAACTGGGACGCCCTGGCCGAGGTGATGGCGGCAGAGCCCGATGTGCTCAACCACAACATCGAGACCGTGCGCCGCCTCTCGGACCGGGTGCGGTCGAAGGCGAAGTATGACCGCTCCCTGGAGCTGCTCCGGCGCGCCAAGGAGATGAAGCCGCAGGTGCGCACCAAGTCTTCCATCATGGTCGGCCTGGGCGAGACCATGGCCGAGCTCTACGAGGCGATGGACGATCTGCGGGCCGCCCGCGTGGACATCGTCACCTTCGGCCAGTATCTCCGGCCCACGGCCCGCCACCTGGCGGTAGAGAAGTTCTACACGCCCGCCGAGTTCGCACACCTCCGGGAGGAGGCCCTGAAGCGGGGCTTTGCCCACTGTGAGTCTGGCCCGCTGGTGCGCTCCTCCTACCACGCCGACGAGCAGTCGGCGCAGGCCGTGGCCCGGCGCGCCGCCCTTGCCGATACCGCCCGGGCCGGCGACTGAGAAAAGGCCAGGGAGCCGCCCCTCACCGCCAGGACGGCTCCCTGACCACCAAGAATGGGCATAGCAGAGGCGCCGAAATATGGGCTGCCTCTGCTTGCTATTCTGGCCGGAACATGGCGGCGTTATTCACCGCCGCCCAGTGTCTGCATCCACCGCTTCCAGCGCCGCGTTCAGTTCGAGGCGCACGGCCGCAGCCTGCTCCCGGTGCAGCTGCGCCGCCAGGGCGGCCCGGGCCTCCGGTGCGACGGCCGGGGACAGGCGGGCGAGGCGCCCCAGGGCCCATGCGGCATGCGCCCGGATGACCTCGCTCTCGCTCTCCAGTGCCGCCACCAGCGCCGGCAGCGCCGCAGGGTCACCGCTGTTGCCCAGGGCGATCACGGCGTTGCGCTGGATGGTCGTCTTCCCCCGCCAGCCCGCCGCGGTGGGCCCGAACCAGCGGCGGAACTCGCTGCCGGTCATGGCCATCAGCCGGAGGAGGCTGGGCTCGCCGCCCTCCAGGCCGTCCGCAGGGGCGAACTCGGGGTGGGGGGAGGGGCGGGCCCGCCGGTTGTACGGGCAAACGTCCTGGCAGTCGTCGCACCCGAAGAGCCGGTTGCCCATCGCCGCGCGAAACTCGACGGGGATGATTCCTTTCATCTGGGTGATGTACGAGAGGCAGCGGTTGGAGTCCAGCTGCCACTCGGTGAGCGCGCCGGTCGGGCAGGCGTCGATGCAGAGGGTGCAGCTGCCGCAGGCCGGCGGCTGGGGCTCGTCCGGGGGCAGGGGCAGGGTGGTGACTACCTCGCCCAGGAAGACCCAGGTGCCGTACTCCCGCGTAATCAGGTTGGTGTGCTTCCCGAACTTGCCGATGCCGGCCCGTTCGGCCACGGCCCGGTCCAGCGGCGGACCGGTGTCCACATAGGCCACGTGCCGGTGGCCCGGCGCCCGCTCTTCCAGCCACTCCGCCAGCCGCTGCAGCCGGGCGTGGAGGAGCGGGTGATAGTCCAGCCCCCGGCAGTAGCGGGAGAGCCACCCCCGCAGGGCGGCCCGACCGTTGGGCGGCGGTGGGGCGTCGGGGTGGTAGTAGGCGATGCCGCAGGCGATGATCGCCCGGGCGCCGGGCAGCCACCGCTGGGGGTCCACCCGCTCGTCGATTGCCGGATGCTCGTAGGGGTTCGGCCCGTGCCCCCGCGCCCGGCGCGCCTCCAGGCGCTCGGCCTCCTCTAGGAAGGGGTCGGCGGGCGCCACGCCCACCAGATCGAGGCCGATCTCCAGGGCGTAGGCCTTCATCTCCTGTTTCAGCTGGGCCAGGTCGCGCTGGGGAGCCTGAGTGGTGGACATCTCTAACACCCTTGTTCCATCCGGGAGTATCCGCAGAGTATTGTATCCCTTAGCTCCGGGCAAGCGAAGCGCGGCCCAGGTTAAGTCAGCCATTTCGAAGCAGGAAGAAACCGTTCCCAGTGCGGGCCACCACGTCCTGGCGTTCCAGAACAGCGGTTGAGTTTCATGCGAAAAATTGGAAAGCGCAGAATGCGGCATATACGCTGAGGAGAATGATGCCCTGAGCGCGGGTGAGTGTTCCCCGGACCAGGGCTGGAATGGTCGTAAAGGCCATCACGAAAAGCATGAGGGGAGAGTCTACCACCAGCGAGGCGTTCATCCCGGCGATGGTCTTCTCAACCGGAAGGTCGAACGGAGCGATGGCGGCCGCAAGCCCGCTTACAAGTACCAGGTTGAAGAGGTTTGCACCGACAACGTTCCCGAGTGACAGTGCGGAATGTCCCTTCACCAGGGATGTGATGGCGGTTGTAAGCTCGGGAAGGGATGTTCCAACAGCAATAAATGTAAGTCCGATAACGGAATCGGGTACTCCGAGTCCTTCCGCGATCAGCGTCCCGTTGTCAACCACAAGCTCTGCTCCCAGGGCCACCACGGCAGCCCCTGCAATAAGCCCGGCAACGTCGGTTGCAATGCTGTCGGGTTTCTCCCCATGCCCGACCAGGTACAGGACCAACTGCCTTGCTTTGCGTTCTCCATGGTTTTCCGCATGGGGTACCTCTTCCACAGTCTCTGCGTCGGCCCCCGCCTTCAGGTTCTTGTACGCAGAGACCGAAGAACACAACATATAAGCCGCAAAAATCCCGAGGAGCACAAATCCGCTCCATCTGGTAAACCCACCCTTGATATAGGCCATACATTCCTAGAATGCGGCTGCGATGAAGAAAAAGATCACGGGAAGCTCAAAGGTCTTCTTGTCAACCGGTGAAGGCCTTACGGTTATGGTAATCGCCGTGATCAGCGCAGTGTTGCAGATCACCGAGCCTATTGCATTTCCGTAGGCAATGCCGCTGATTCCCTTGACGGCGCTCGTCGTCGTGACCATTACCTCGGGGAGCGTGGTGCCGATGGACACAATCGTGGCTCCGATCAGAATCTCCGGCAGGTGAAAGCGATGGGCTACGCCGCAGGCGCCGTCGACGAACCAGTCTCCGCCCTTGATCAGAAGGATCAGACCTACTGCAAATAGCAAGGTGACGGCAAACATGTCCATATCCTCCAACGCTGCTGGTCTTGCGAGTGCATGTCGAGGGCTTTCTGCCCGAAATGGACATATCTCTATATAATGAACGCTATCATATTTGAGGACTTGCCTCAAGTAATGCACGTAGCTATTTGAGTTGCTCATAAAAAACGATGATCCGCACAAGTCCGATGCGGATCATTCGATATCTAGATTAGCTCTATTCGTTCTTCTCGATCGACAGTGTGGTGTCCACATACGGGGAACCCGCACACGGTAGCTCCAGCATCACTTGCGACTGGCCGCGCCCCGCCCTTGGATGGCCCGCGCAGGTGCGCTAAGATGACTCCGTTGGGAATACGCAAGGCGAAAGGAAGTGGCGCGGGATGGACGAGCAGGTGACAGGGCTCCGGTTGGTGGCGCGGGTGATGGCGTTCAACCCCCGGGGCGAGCTGCTCCTCTGTCGGAGTCGGGACGGGTCCGCCTGGGTTCTGCCCGGCGGTACCTTGGACCCCGGCGAGGACCTGCGAAGCGCCGCCGCACGGGAGGCGCTGGAGGAGGCCGGCGTCGCCGTGCAAGTGGGCGACCTGGCCTTTGTACAGGAGCTTCGCTCGGTCCGTCGCACCGAGCACGTGGTCGAGGTGGCCTTCCGGGCCGGGGCCGAGGCCGAGCGCCCTGCCGCGGGTCTGGACGCCGGCCGGAAGGCGGAACCCGCCGGGCCGGCCGGACGCCCCTGGCGGGCGTGGCGCATCCAGGACGTGGACGGGCCGGTGCGGGAGTGCCGCTGGTTCACCCGGGAGGAGGTGGCCGCCCTGCCCGAACCGGTCTACCCCGCCCAGCTGCGGGGACCGCTCTGGGAGGGCGGCGGCGCCGTCCACCTGGGGGTCATCGACCTGGGGTAACGGGCGCCGGCGGCTCTGCCCCGGGCAGCGGAACCAGGAGCAGATCGGCGGCTACGCCGTCCCCGTAACGGAGGAGTGCCGCATGGTTCCCGGCCGCCGTCAGCGCCCCCATAGGTTCGGGCGAGTCGACGAGCAGCCGGGGCGCTGCGCCCGGCCGTTGCAAGTAGAGCGCCCGGGCGTCTGCGCTCAGGAAGAGGAGGGACCCGTCCTCCAGGGCGGCGGGGTTCTCGCCCACCGCCCACGGCGGGGTCAGCGGCTGCGGCTCGCCCCCGTCCACAGGCCACAGGGCGGCGCCGGCGGGATCGTGAACGACGAGGCTGGACGTCGCTGGGTGGAAGCCGGTAGCGATGGCACCCTCTGGCAGGGGACCCAGATCGCGCCAGCGACCGTCTTCCACGTCTACCACCCAGAGCCGTGCCGGAGCGGCGGGGGCCTCGGGAGCGGTGTCTCCGGGCTCGCTGGTCAACGTGCCCGAGACCACCGCCAGCCAGGTACCGTCAGGCGACCACCAGGGCCCTGCCACCAGCACCAGGGGCTCCGGCGGTCTGAACTCTTCCAAGCGGCCGGACGCGTCACCCACCGCCAGGTGCGTGCCGCCCTCTTCCAGGTTGGCGCCGACCGGCGCGGGCAGGCCCCTGCCCGGTTCGACGGCCCGCACCGCCCAGCGGCCGCCCGAGGGCGACCAGGCAATGGGGGCGAGCTGCGCCTCGCTGCCGGGCTGCAGAACCGTACCGTCCATGCGCAACAGTCGCACCGCATCGCCCCGGTTGGCGAGCTTGTACGCCAGCACGCCCTCCTGGGCCGAGAAAGCCAGGTCGCCGTCCCGGACCGGGATCGGCCCCTCCCCGAGCGCACGCACCTCGCCGGATGCGAGATCGATCAGCTGTGGACGGTGTCCTTCCACGACCAGCAGCAGGTTGTCGTGCCAGATGGTCGCCCAGACGGGGTAGGCTGCGACGCCCGCGCCGTGCTCCATGCGGGCCACCTGCCGCGGCGGAATGGTCGGACGGGCGAGGTAGGCAGTGGTCACGCCGGGATGCTGCTCCAGGTAGACGATCCCGTCGGCGTAGGGGCCGACCAGGAGCGGGTCGCCGGCCAGGTGGGCCATCAGCACAGGATCAGACCCGTCGGGCCGGATCGACCAGAGCGCCGATTCGGCAACCAGTGCAATCCGGTTCCCGCTTGCGTGCCAGAGATACGAATGCCGGACCCCGGCGATCGCCAAGGCGCCCGGGACGGAGGAGATGTTCAGCGCCGGAGGCGCGTCGTTGACCCTGGCGTCCGTCGACCCGGGGGGACGGGCGGCCTCCGAAGGCACGGGCGAGTCCGGCAACCGGCCCTCGGTCTGCCGCGAGGGCGTCTCCGCAGAACGGGTGCATCCCGCCGTCAGGAGGACGGCGATGAGGAGCGCCCAGGCGACTCTCCGCCCGCCTCCGCCTGCAGCCGGGCGACGGTGGCCAGGTCGGCCGGCGACCACGAGAGCCGCCCGAGGTCGGCCACGGGCAGCCAGCGCAGCTCCGCATGCTCCCGGGGCGTGGGCTGCCCCGCCACCAGTCTGGCGCGGTAGGTCATCAGGCGCACCGTCACCGCAGGGTACTGGTAGACCGCTGTGGCCACCGGTTCGCCCACGGCGATGTCGCAGCCCAGTTCCTCGCGAATCTCCCGGCGAAGCGACTCCTCGGGTCGCTCGCCGGGCTCGGTTTTTCCCCCGGGGAACTCCCACAGCCCGCCCTGGGCCGCGTCCTGGGCCCGGCGGGCGCACAGCACCTCGCCCGCCTCGTTCTGGATGACCGCCCCGACCACGTCGATCTGTCGCATCGGTTGCCTCACCTGCCTGTGTTGCTAGCATGTGCCCACCTGTGGCCCCGTCATCTGCCGGTCACGTGTTGGCGCGGACTCCGGGTCATGGGGCATCCGTGGGGTTCCCCCACGGATGATGGCAATCCCTCATCACCTAGGACTTACCTCAGGCGCCGTTGGTTTGCAACCCGCAGACTGCGGCAACCACGGGAAAAGCCGCCCCTGCACACCCGTGAAAGGGGCCGCCGGAGCGGAACGATGTCAGCGCCGCAAGAGCACGCGCAGCAGGAAGCCGAGGTTGCGGGGCGTCTCCGCGATCCGCCGCACGAAGTAGGGGTACCACTGCCGCCCGTAGGGCACGTAGCACCGCACCCGGTAGCCCTCCCGCGCCAGGCTCTCCTGCCGGGCCATGCGCACACCGTAGAGCATCTGGAACTCGAACCTGTCCCGCGGGATGCCCTCCCGCTCCGCCAGCTCCTGCGTGAAGGCGATCAGCCGCTCATCGTGGGTGGCCACGGCCGTATACAGGCCCTTGCGGAGCCGCTGCTCCACCATTCGCCGGAAGGCGTCGTCCACGTCCGCCTTGCGCCGGTAGGCCACCGTGGGCGGCTCCGCATAGGCGCCCTTGACGATCCGCACATTGGCCTCCCAGCGGTCCAGTTCTTCCAGGTCTGTGAAGGAGCGGTAGAGATAAGATTGGATCACCGGACCGACGTTATCGTACCCCTGCCTGCGAAGGATGTAATAGATGCCCAGCGTCTGCTCCGTATAGGCCGAGCTCTCCATGTCGATGCGGATGAAGCAGTTCTGCTCGTGCGCCCGGCGCACGATGCCGGTGAGCAGTTCCATGGCCAGGTCGCGGTCGAAGGCGAGCCCGAGCTGGCTGAGCTTGAGGGAGACGTTGGCCTGGACACCGCTGGACTGAATGCCGCCCAGCATACGGTGGATCTCCTCGGCGGCATCCCGTGCGGCCTCCCGCGACGCCACTTCCTCGCCCAGGTGATCGAGCGTCACCAGCAGCGAGCGCCGGTTCAGATCGCGCACCACGGCGAGGGCGTCGCTGAGCGTCTCGCCGGCCACGAACCGGGTCGCCCCCAAGCGCAGGCCGACCTGCTGCGCCGCCCGGGCCACCGGCTCCGCACCGGCCACGGCGAGCACGAACTTGCGGTACGCACCAGCCACGAACATCACCCTTTCTCGCAGGAGAGAACTGGAAAAACCGGTGATTCAGTTCCTGAACGAGAAGGATCAAAACGTTATAATGTATAACTCATACATATGTACTTTTCGCTGCAACAGCTGGGCACGAGGGGAGGGGGCCGTCCGCCGCAGTGGATGCGGTGCCCAACTGTTCCTCACCACGGGGGTGTGCGTTTTGTACCGGGTCCCCACGACCGAGATTCGCACGGGCATGCGACTGGGCAAATCCATTTTCTCCGTAAACGGCCAGGTATTGCTGCAGGCGGGAACCGTACTGAAGGAGTCGCTCATCGAGCCCCTGCTTCGTTACGGAATCACCTCCGTGTACATCGTGAACGAGCTGGCTCCCGACGTGGAGCCGGTAGACGTGGTGGCCGAGGAGACTCGGTACCAGCTGCAGGACGAACTGTCCCACACGATGGACGAGGTGAAGGTCGCCATGGCGGAAGCCGCCCATTCCGGAATCCGCCACTTCTCCTTCACCATCCGGACGGAAGGCCTGAGGCAGACCATCGACCAGATCATCGCCGACCTGCTGGCCAACCCGCGGGTGGCCGTAAGCCTCCAGGATATTCGGCTGGTGGATCAGTATACGCTGAGCCATTCCGTCAACGTCTGCATACTGGCCACGCTTCTGGGGATGGAACTGGGCTACCCCTTGACCGATCTGCGCAACCTCGCGCTGGGCACGCTGCTGCACGACATCGGCAAGGTCGCGATTCCGCCTGAGATCCTGAACAAGCCCGGCAGCCTCACGCGTGAGGAGGCCGAGGTGATGAAGCAGCACACGGTGCTGGGATGGGAACTGCTCAAGAACCAGCCCGACATCCCGCCCACCGCCGCTGTGGTGGCCCTGCAGCATCACGAGCGCTGGGCCGGTGGGGGCTACCCCCACAACCTCTCCGGGGACCAGATCTTCCGGTTCTCCCGGGTGTGCGCGATCGTCGACTGCTATGACGCCATGACGTCGGACCGGATTTACCGCAAAGGGCTGAGCCCCGCCATGGCGCTGGAGTCACTCTCGGGTCCGATGCACGGCTTTTTCGATCCGCACATGCTGCTCACGTTCCTCAACTGCATTGCACCGTGGCCGGTGGGCTCCATGGTGGAGCTGACCGGCGGGCGCAAGGCCGTCGTCGTGGCGGCGGAGCGGGGGCGGGCGGACCGGCCCCGGGTGCGGGTTCTCCTTGAGGCCGACGGGACCCGTATCGCCACTCCCTACGAAATCGACCTCTTCCGTGAGCGGCATGTCGAGATCGTGCGGGAAGTGCACGAGGATGCCCTCCAGTACATGAGGGAACTGGCGGTGTGATCACCGACGGGGGAGGCGAATCCGTTTGACGAAAGTGCGTCGGGTGCCCCTGAGTGCGGCAAAGCCGGGGGACTGCCTGGCGAAGGACGTGCTGAGTGAGGACGGACGGGTTCTCCTGTCGAGCGGCGTCCGGCTCACCCGGACGTTCCTGGACCTGCTCGCCGAGCACGGGGTGGAGTCGGTCTACCTCACCGGCCGGCCGCTGCAGCGGGCCGTGCGCGAGGCGTCGCGCCGGGTCCGGCGGGATCTGCTGGTGGAACTCCGGGAAGCGACCCGCTCCGTCTGGGGCGCTCCGTTGGTCGAAGCGAAAGGGGTTCAGCTGCCGCAGGTCCAGCTGGAGGTGAAGGGCCTCCGGCGGGGCGTGCTGCAGGTGGTCCGCGAGGTCTCCCGCCATCCGGCGGTGGCCCTGCCCCTGCAGGAACTGCGGCGGGCCGACGAGTACACCCTGATGCACTCCGTCGAGGTTTGCGTGATTGCGACGCTGCTTGGCCACGCGCTCGGCCTCAGGGGCGACTCCCTGGTCGACCTCGCCATGAGCGCGCTGCTGCACGACGTGGGCAAGGCGGGGATTCCGGCCCACATCCTGAACAAGCCCGGCCCGCTGACCCCAGACGAGCTGACCGTGATGCGGCAGCATCCCACGCTGGGGTGGATCCTGCTGCGGGAGCATCCCGACCTGCCGCCGGAGACGGCACTGGTGGCCTTGCAGCACCACGAGCGCTGGGCCGGTGGGGGCTACCCGCTGGGGCTGCAGGGCGAGCAGATCCACTACTTCGCCCGCATCTGCGCGGTGGCCGACGTCTACGACGCCCTGACTGCCGACCGGGTCTACCGCGAGGGCATCGACCCCGGCGAGGCGCAGGCGATGATGACGGGCCCGCTGCGTGATGCTTTCGACCCTCACGTGCTCAAAGCCTTCCTCCTGGCCATCGGCCGGGCACAGGAGGAGGCCGGCACGGCCTGACGAAGTGAGGACAGACATGTTTCAGGGGCCGCCACCCGATTCGGGTGGCGGCCCCTGTGGTCAGCAGGCAGCTGTCGACTCGCGGGCTTCCCTGCAGTTGGCCCGGTGTGGGCAGTCCGTACAGTTCTGCAGCGATGAGCAGATCGAACTCCAGGACCGCCGGCTGAAGATGATGGGCACCTGCCTGGCCTTGGCCTGTTCCTTCACCCAGCGGGCCAGATTGTGGTTGACGTAATCGATAAGTACGACCACCAACTCGGTGCCGGCGGGAATCTCGACCCGGCGCTCGGTGCGCCCGGTAACGTGCTTGACGGCCTTGAAGCCCATGTTCAGCAGATTCTGTCCGATCGACCCCAGGTGATCGCCGCCGATGACGAGGACCAAAGCCGACACCTCCTCGCATGTTGAGACGTTACAGGAGTACAAACAGGTGCGCCTCAGGGTTGTGTTGGTGTGCGGGCTGGTGTAAGATAGGATGGTCATGAGCAAAGTCACTGCGGGTGCAAACCGCAGCGCGGCCGGGGTGCTACCGGCCCCCGCCGGCGAGGGTTGGATCTGTGGGGAAAGGGGGAGTTCCGGTGGACGTTTGGTCGATCTTGGAGCACGGAGGAGGCAAGACGCTTGCCATCAGCCGCGAGGACGTGCTGAGCAAGTTGGAGGCTCTGGCGCAGAGCCGGGGTTCCTGGTACATCGAGCGGCTCCAGGTCAGCGATTCGGACGGAAACCGTTACACACCCGAGGTGGGCGAGAACGGAACGGTGGAGCTGGTGCTGCGGTCGGGTCCGTCCCGCCGCAGGCGGTAGATATACGAAAGCGAAGAGCCGGTGCTGCGGTGGCAGCGCCGGCTCTTGATCGTTCAGCGTTCCCTTCGGCTCGCCAGGCGGTAGAGGAGGAACGCGGCCACGGCGAGCGCCAGCAGCGCGATGACCACGTCCTGGTAGAGGTTCACCCAGCGGGAGACCGCCGGCCACGCCGCCCCCAGCACGGCCCCGACGCCCGAGAGCAACAGGTTCCAGATGACCGATCCCAGGGCCGTGTAGAGCACGAACACGGCGAGGTTCATGCGCACGAGGCCGCCGGGGATGGAGATCAGGCTGCGCAGCACGGGCACCATGCGGCAGAAGAAGACCGTCCAGATTCCGTACCGGGCGAACCAGTCCTCGGCTCGCTGCACGTCCTGTTCGCCGACGGTGAGCCAGCGGCCGTAGCGCCGCGCAATCCAGTAAATCCGGTCGCGGCCGAACCAGACGCCGACGCCGTAGAGGGCGAGGGCTCCCAGCACCGACCCGAAGGTCGCGGCCACCACCACGCCAAACAACGTAAGGCTACCCTGCGTCGTCATGAAGCCGGCGAAGGGCAGCACAATCTCAGACGGAATCGGGGGGAACAGGTTCTCGATCAGGATCACCAGGACGATGCCCGGGTACCCGAACGCCTCCATGATCTCCGTAATCCAGTTCATGGGCAACCCCTGACTGACGAGCCGATTACGCAACTGATTCTACGGTTCATCCGCCCCGGGTGTCAACCGGTTACGGTTCCACCAGCCCCTGGCGGATCGCGTAGCGCACCAGCTCCGTGCGGTCGTGGATGCCCAGCTTGTCCAGCATGTTGGACCGGTGGGTCTGGACCGTCTTCTCACTGATGAAGAGCCGCTTCGCGATCTCGGCGTTGGTGAGCCCCTCGGCCACCAGAATGAGGATCTCCCGCTCGCGCGGGGTGAGCGGGCACGGCTCCTGGGCGCGTGCGGCAGCCGGGTTGGGCCGGGAGACGTAGCCCGAGACCACGGCACGGGTCACGGCCGGGTCCAGCACGGCCTGGCCTTCCATCACCGCGCGGATCGCGCCCACCAGGTCGGCGGCGGCGGAGCGCTTCACGATGTAGGCGTCGGCCCCCGCCCGCAGGAACTCCAGCACGTAGGGCTCCTCCTCGTGCATGGTGAGGCCGATCACGCGCGTCTCCGGCACCGCCTCCTTGATCCGCTTGGTCGCCTCTATGCCGCTGATGTCGGGAAGCGAGATGTCCATGATCACGACGTCGGGCCTGAGCTGCTTGGTCAGCTCGACGACCTCCTCGCCCCGGCCCGCCTCGCCGACCAGTTCCAGGTCGGGCTCAGACTGCAGCACCATGCGAACGCCCTGCCGCACCATCATGTGGTCGTCGCAGATCAGCACCCGTATAGCCACCATCAACCACTCCTTCCACGGGTAGCTCGGCGTACACGCGGGTTCCTTTATCGGGGCTGGATTCGATCTTCAGCTCGCCACCGGCGAGCGTGACCCGCTCTCGGATGCCCGTGAGGCCGACGCCCTCGCCCCGGCGGCGCGGGTCGAAACCGGCGCCGTCGTCCTTCACCTCCACCGTCACCCACCCGCCCTGCCGCAGCAGGCGGATGTGGATGTTCCGGGCATGGGCGTGCTTCACGGTGTTGGTGCAGGCTTCCTGGATCAGCCGGAACACGGTGATCTCGATGTGGTCGGGCAACCGGTCGTCCAGGCCCTCGGCCTCCAGCGTGATCTTGAGCCCGGCGTGCTCGTAACGCCGGATGAGCCAGCGAATGGCGGCCTCGAGGCCGAGGTCGTCCAGCGCGGTGGGACGCATCTCATGGATGACCCGCCGTACCTCGGCCAGGCTGGCCTCGGCCATCTCCTTCACGCCCGCGAGCCGCTCGCGGAGGGCCGTTTCGTCCATCGGGTGGCGGGCCAGGAAGTCGAGGGTGACCACCAGGGCGGTGAGCGCCTGGCCGGTCTCGTCGTGGAGTTCGCGGGCGATGCGCCGCCGCTCGTCCTCCTGTGCGGTGATGAGCCGCGCCAGCAGGCGGCTGCGCAGGCGCTCCTTCTCCTCCAGCTGGTCGTAGAGCCGCGCCCGGTCGATGGCCAGGCCGATCTGCTCGCCCAGGGCGGTGAGGATCTCCCGGTCGGCGGGGCTCATGTAGCGGGAGGGGGGCACCATCAGCACCATGATGCCGGCCACCTTGCCGTCCTGCCCCAGCGGGATGGTGATGTGCCGCCCGCTGGGGTGGCCCACCTCCATGGTGGCGCGCACGCAGGCGAGGTCCCGCACCTGCGTCACCAGCGCGGACCCGCTCAGGTGGCGCAGGCAGAGGCAGCGGTCGATGGGGAAGTGCTGAGCGCGTACGCCGACCTGCGCCCACTCGGGGAAACCGTAGACCGCACCGATGGTCCAGGTGCCCTCGGGGCCGCCCCGTCCCTCGGTGCGGAGGAGGATCCATCCTTCCTTCACCTGAAGCATGTCCGCCACCAGCCGGAGCGCCTCGTCCAGAGCCCCCTGCAAGCTCAGCGGCCGGTTGAGCCGCTCGAGGGTGCGGGAGAAGAGACGCACGGCCCGTTCGTGCTCCCACGACTGCCAGGCGGCCGCAGCGGAGAAGAGGAGGGAGAAGAGCGCCTGGCCGCCGGCGTCCAGGGCGATCGGGTGCCCGAAGGCGGCAGCGCCCACTGCCCGCAGCGCGCCGACGGCGTAGCCCGCGAACAGCAGCCACTGGGGCAGGCTGTGCCGCTCCTCCGGCTGGACCGGCAGGGCGAGCCACGCCGCCCCGCCCAGTGCGACGGCTACTACGGTGGCCGCCGAGAGCCCCAGCGGGTCGCCCAGCGCGACGCCCACGCCGAAGCCGGCCGCCAGGAACAGCATCCCCACGAGCCCAAGGGGCCGCATGGCCGCCGGCCCCCGCCCGGAGCGTTCCACCTGGCCGCCGAGGAAGCCCAGTGCGGCCGCCGCCAGCGCAATGTCCCGGAGCAGGGGGGCCCCGGAGACGCCCGCCTCGGCCAGGAGCATGCCCAGCACGTGCACGGCAAGCACAAGCCACCCCACGCCCCAGGAGAGCAGCGAGCGCTCACGGGCCTGGTAGTAGCGCCAGAGCAGGGCCCAACTCACCGCCAGGTGAAAGCCCACGCCTGCCGCAATCAGGGGCAGCACCACCGTATCCACGTCGGGCACAATACTCACCCCTGGCAAAATATACTGGTGTTTCCCATTGTAGTCCTGTGCAGGGAAGCGGGGGGAGGCACGAAAGTACTATCCCGGCCGCAGGTCTGACCGCACCCACCGGTGCCCGGGGGGAGGGCAGGGACCCGGTCGCTGTCACCTCCACGGGAGGAGTATTCGTGACGAGTAGTACGATCACCCTACTACTTTACATCATAAATGCGTGCGTTGGTGTCTTGTAATGCGTGCGCAGCCCAAGGTTAAATAGAGGTGAACGATAACGATTCTCAATCCCGAGGATGAGGCAGACATGACACTCGATCAGACCCGGCCAGGACAGGTCTTCATCATCCGTACCATCGATGACCCGCACGCCCGGCTGGCGGCCATTCGCTTCGGCATCGCCGAGGGGGCGCGGGCCGCATGCCAGGCCGTGCTTCCCGGCGGCCCGGTGGTGGTGCGCAAGGGCAAGCAGGAGATGGCCCTGGGGCGGAATCTGGCGCACCGCATCACAGTCGAACTGGTGGAGGGATAAGGAGATGGCCAGCGCACACTGCCACGGTGCGGCCGCAGCCGTCGACGTTCCTCCCCGGGCGGCCAAGGTGGTGCTTGTCGGTAACCCCAACGTGGGCAAGTCTGCGATCTTCCACGCCCTCACGGGCGTTTATGTTGAAGTCTCAAATTACCCGGGTACCACGGTCGACATCGCCTCCGGTCGGATGGGCGATGTCGGCATTTTCGATACCCCGGGCGTGTACGGCGTCTCCGCTTTCAATGAAGAAGAGCGGGTCGCGCGGGAGATGATCCTGCAGGCCGACACCATCGTCAACGTGGTGGACGCCGCCCACCTCGACCGGGACCTGTTCCTCACGCTTCAGATCATCGACATGGGCTTCCCGGTCGTGGTGGCGCTGAACCTGATGGACGAGGCGCGGGCGAATGGCCTCGAGATCGACGTGGAGCGGCTGTCGGCGGAGCTGGGTGTGGAGGTGATTCCCACCATCGCCGTGCGGGGCGAGGGCATCGCCGAGCTCAAGGCCGCCATCGGGAGGGCCCGGCGGGGCATCCCGACCCCGGAGGTGGCGGCCCGGCTGCCGGTGGATCTGCCCCCCGCCGACGGCGTGATGTGGCTCGAAGACGACTCCGCCACCTGCGAGCGCCTCAGGCGGCCCGCCCCGGGCCTCCGGGAGGAGATCTATCGGGCGCGCCGGCGCCGGGCTGACGAGATCGCCGAGCGGGTGATCCGGGAGAGCTCCTCCGGCGCCAGCCTCTCCACACGCCTCGGGCGGCTGACGCTCCACCCGCTGGGCGGCCTGGTGCTCCTCGCCGGCTTCCTGCTGCTGATGTACCAGGTGCTGGGTGTGTGGGTGGCTCAGGACGTGGTGGGCGTCACCGAGGAGGTCTGGATGGGCGAGTACTACGTCCCCTGGGTCACCGACCTCGTGGGGCGGTCGATTTCCCCGGAGTCGTTCCTCGGCCAGATCCTGATCGGCGAGTTCGGCCTGCTGACCATGACCGTCGCCTACCTGCTCGGTCTGCTGCTCCCCATGGTGGTGGGCTTCTACCTCTTCCTCGCCCTGGCGGAGGACTCGGGCTACCTGCCGCGCGTTGCCGTTCTCGTGGACCGGCTGATGACCAAGGTGGGCCTGAACGGGCGGGCGATCATCCCGACCATCCTGGGCCTCGGCTGCGTCACCATGGCCACCGTGACCACCCGGCTGATGGGCACGGAGCGTGAGCGGACGATCGCGACCTTCCTGCTCTCCCTGGCGATCCCGTGCTCGGCCCAGCTGGGCGTGATCACGGTCATGCTGGCCCCGCTCGGGCCGGCGTACATCGCCACCTTCATCGCCCTGCTGCTCCTCGTCTACGGCGTCACCGGCGCCCTGCTCAACCGGCTGCTGCCCGGCACCTCCTCCGACCTGATGATCGACCTGCCGCCGCTCCGGCTGCCCCGGATCAAGAACGTGCTGCAGAAGACCTATCTGAAGTCGAAGAGCTTCCTCTCGGAAGCCTGGATGTTCTTCGCCGCGGGTTCGCTGCTCATCTCGGTGATGCAGCAGACCGGCGCCCTGGATGCGCTGGCCCGGTGGTTTGCGCCCGTCACGGAGGGCTGGCTGGGCCTTCCCCGGGCCGCCGCGCAGGCCTTCATCATGGGCTTTGTGCGACGGGACTTCGGCGCCGCCGGCCTGCTCGACATGGGTCTCAACCCGCACCAGGCGCTGGTGGCGGTGATTACCATCACGCTGTTTACCCCGTGCATCGCGTCGATCCTGATCATCTTCAAGGAGCGGGGCAAGAGGCAGGGCGCTGCCATGTGGGTGGCCGACGTGGCTCTGGCGATTCTCCTGGGCGGCCTCCTCCACCGGTTGCTCCCCTGGTAGACGAAGGAGGGGATGAAGGATGGCCGCGACGTGCGACGGCAGCGCCGTCTGCCCCCGCTGCGGATACCCGAACGAACCGGGAGCGACCCGCTGCGTGCGCTGCCTGGCGGCGCTGGCGGTGCCCGCAGGCTGCTCGGGCGAGTGCTCCCGCTGCCTGATCCGCGCCCTCGCCGCCCCGCCGAAGGAATCGGCGTCCCCGGCGCGAACGAAATTCGGGCGGCGAACGTCTAAATAAGTGCCCTAGCTGCCGGGGAGGCGTGTGCGATGGAGACGCTGCAGTTTCTGGTTCTGGTACAGCTTGTGGCCGTGCTTTACCTGATCTACCGGGTGCACCGGCTGGAGCAGGCTCTGAGCGCGCGGGAACGGCTGTCCCGGTCGTCGGGCCGGGGCACCCGCAGAGGCAAGGTCGTGCCGTTGCTGAAAGAAGACATTCCGCCCGGGCCGTTTCGCCGCAGTCCGGACCCACCACCTTCCCGGGACGAAGAGTGAAGCCTGGTCCCCGGCCAGTCGGAACGGCTGGCCGGCTTTCTTGTGTCTGCAGCGCACCGGGGGGTGGGTGGAAGGGGAAGCGAAATTGGATGGCGAAAACAGAATCAAAGCACAGGGATGCCCCGAAAGGGGGGGGGGACGGCATGGCAGAGAGACAACCGGGCCTCACGGAGGAGATCGCTGGTTTGCGCGGGGGAGCACGGCTCCTGTTCCCGGTTCTCGCGGCACTGGCGACGGCGATCGCCCTCGTGGCCGGCCTCGCCGGCGTGCACGGCCGGCTCTGGTCGGTTGCCTGGTGGGCCTGCCTCGCCGGCACCCTCCTCGGCTGCCTCGGGCTGTTCGAGACGGTCTGGCGGCCCCAGCTGCGGGTGACGCCGTGGGCCCTGATCGCCTTGCTGGACGTTCCCTCGGTGCTGCTTTACTGGCTCCTTCCCGCCGTGCCGGCCGGTCCCGTGGCGATGATCCTCGTCTCCGCCGTGGCCGCCGGCCGTTTCCGGAAGCAGTTTCTCACGGCGCACCTGATGATCGTGGGTGTCGCCGTGGTCGGCGCCCACATCGGGGGCACCTCCCCGCTTCTCCAGCTCATGTTCGTCGCAGCGGTGGCGGGAGTGGTGGGGGTCGCCCGGATGCTCTACCTGCGCCACCAGGAGCAGATGATCCAGAACGACCACCTGCGCCGGCTCATGGAACTGCTGCCGGTGCTGAAGGCGCGCGGGGTTCAGGACGTGGTGCAGGCGGCCGTCCGACACATCGTGAGGGCCACCGGCAGCAGCAAGGGCATTGTGCTGCTCCTGGATGAGCAGTCGCAGACCCTGCGGCCCCATTACCTGCACAGCGAGGTTCCGCTCTCCCCGGCGACGCGCGAGGCGATCATGAACGCCACGGTCGCGGTGGGCGTGGGGCTCTCGGGGTGGGTGGCGAAGCACGGCCAGTCCATCTTCACCAACGACGCGATGAGCGACCCCCGCTCGGTTCAGGTGCCCGGCACCCCGCGGGAGGACGAGTCGATCCTGGTCGTGCCCCTGATGACCAACGGCCGCCTCTACGGCGTGCTGCGGGTCGACCGGGAGGGCAAGAACCAGTACGAACTGCACGACCTGCAGCTCCTGGAGCTGATGGCGGCCCACGTGTCCGACGCGATCTCGCGGGCCGAACTGGAGGAGCGCCTCGCCCGGCGTGACGCCCTGACGGGGGTCTACAACCGGCACTACCTGAACGAGTGGGCGCAGCGGGTGAAGGACGAGGCCCGCCAGGTGTCGGTGCTGCTCATCGACTGCCGCAAGTTCAAGCAGATCAACGACCGCTGGGGGCATCTGACGGGGGACTGGGTCCTCCAGCAGTGTGCGCGCCTCATCACCAGCAGCGTCCGGTCGGGAGACCTGGTCGTGCGCTACGGCGGCGACGAGTTCCTGGTGGTGCTCGCCGACACGGGCCGCCCGGAGGCCGAGGCCATTGCCGCCCGCATCATGAAGCGGGTGGAGGCCTGGAACGCGGAGCGGGGCCCGGACGAGCCCCGGCTGTATCTGGATATCGGGGTGGACACGGCGCCTCAGTCCGAGTGGCAGCAACTGCTCGATCGGGCGGACGAGCGCATGTACGCCTGCAAACAGGCCTGAGCCCGGGCGCCCGCCGCGTCAGGGCTCTTCTGCATCTGCGCCGCCGGCCAGCGCCTCCTGCACCCGGAGGCGATGGGCCGGGCGCAGGCCTTCCTGCACGATTTCGCTGATCGTCTGGGCCAGGTCGGCGATGGCGGCCTGGTCGTCGCGGCTCAGCGCCTGCGCCACGGCGAGGTGGGCGAGCGCGAGCACGTAGCCGGCCTCGGCGTCGAAGGCCGGGTTCACCGCAGCGCCGGTCGGGACCATCTGCCCCAGCTCATCCCGCTCGTAGCGGGGCCAGAGCAGGCCCTCGGCGTCCAGCGCGGCCAGCTCGTCCAGAAAGCTCGGGAACCAGTCGCCACCGGTGCCGGAGCGGCCCAGCCGGTCCACCAGCTGCTGGATGCGGCGCACGGCGTACTCCTTCTCCTGCAGGTCCGCAAGGGTGATGGCGGCGAGGCTGACGCCCAGCCACCAGTAGTCCTCGGCGGTGAGCGACCGCTCGTACTGAGCTGCAGCCTCTTTCAGCCGTTCGCTCCCCGCGAGCAGATCTTCCCAGTTTGTCGCGGCGTCCACGGGACATCCCTCCAGGCTGGAAACCGGTTACTTCTTTAGTCTGAGGCAGGGGAGCGGCGGACACTCCTCGAAAACTCATTAGGTGTACCACTGCGCTGAGGGGTGAAGTGGTGCCGTACCGCACTGTGGCCGGCCGCGGGCAGGCCGAGATCGTTATCCGCAAATCGCGCTTCATCGCCAACGTGGCCCCGGTGACATCCGAGGCGGAGGCGTGGGCCTTTATCAATGCGATCCGCACCGAGCACAAGGAGGCGACGCACAACTGCTTCGCCTTCACCGCCGGCGGGGTCCAGCGCATGTCCGACGACGGCGAGCCCAGCGGCACCGCCGGCCGCCCGATCTTCGAGGTACTGGAGAAGCAGGGCCTCTCCGACACGGCGATTGTGGTGACCCGCTACTTCGGCGGCATCCTGCTGGGTGCCGGCGGGCTGGTGCGGGCCTACAACCAGGCGGCTGTGGCCGGCGTGGAGGCCGCCGGCGTGACCGAGGGCATCCCCGCCGTCGATCTGCGGATCCGGATCGACTACGCGCTGCTCGGAAAGGTGCAGTACCTGCTGCAGCAGCGCGGCGCCCTCACGTTGGACAGCCAGTTCGGCGAGGCCGTGGTACTCGACTTCCGCGTGCGGGCAGCCGACCAGGCGACCGTGACGGCCGAACTGCAGGAGGCTTCGGCCGGTCGGATCGAGGTGGAAGAGATTGGCACCGTGCTCGTAGGCCCCGATCTGCGCCCGATCCACCGTTGAGGGCCGGAAACAGGGCGGAAGAACCATACCACGGGGCTTCTTTGACCGATATAATGTACAAGTATGCTCCGTGAGATGACCTGAAGGAGGGCTCTTTCTTGCGCCTCCCCACTTCGTCGAATGGGAACAGCTTACGTCGCCGGATCTTCGGCGTCGCCCTGGCGACGCTGGTGCTGAGCGGCGTCGGTGCGGCCGGCCGCCCGGCCGCGCTTCCCGCGCAGGCTCCCAACTCCACGTCTTCAGGGGCGGCGAACGATGCCGCCAAGGGAGGGGCCGGCGCGGATGAGGCTAAGACCGCCGCCCGAGTGCCGGACACGGTCGGTGCGGAGGCCGCACTGGCCACCGCACTGCCGCCGGCCGCAGCGGGCGAGGCCGCGTCTCCGGCCGAGGCCGAGGCGCCCAGGCCGAAGGTGATCACCTACACCGTGGTGGAGGGCGACACGATCGAGGCCATCGCCCAGCGTTACGGCGTGTCGACCGAGACGCTCCTTTACGTGAATGACATGTACGCCGACGACATCCTGCAGATCGGGCAGGAGCTGAAGATCCCGACGATGGATGCGCTGGTCTACGAGGTCGTCCCGGGCGACACGATGTGGGGCATTGCCGACGCGTTCGACGCCGACTTCGAGGAGATCGTGGCGGCCAATCCGGACGTGGACGCAGACGCCCTGAAGCCGGGCGACATCGTCTTCGTGCCCGGCGGCACGCCGCCGTCCCGGCGCACGATGGTGGCCAGCCGCGGCGGTTCCCGCACGCCTTCGGTGCCGGGCCGGTTTGACATCTGGCCGGCCTGGGGGCGGGGGACCACGGACGAGTTCGGCTGGCGGACGCACCCGGTCACCGGGGTCTGGCACCTGCACGACGGGCTGGACATCGACGTGGACTATGGCACGCCGGTGGCCGCCGTCGCGGCCGGCACGGTCACCTATGCCGACTGGCTGGGCGGCTACGGGATCGCGGTGAAGATCGACCACGGCAACGGGATCATGACGATGTACGCGCACCTGAGCCAGGTGGCGGTCAGCCCCGGCGAGTGGGTGAACGAGGGCGACCTCATCGGGTACTCCGGAAGCACAGGGAATTCCACGGGGCCGCACCTCCATTTCACGGTTCTGGTCGACGGTGAACCGGTCGACCCGCGGGGGTGGCTGCCCTGAGCCTAGCAGGGGGCGGTGAGATTGCGCAGCGAGCAGAAGCGGGTGTTCGTCATGCTGGGCGCCATCCTGTTGACGATCGGCCTGGCCGGCACCCGTCTCTACCGCCTCACGGTGGTCGAATCGGCGGCGTGGGTAAGCCGGGCCGTCAGCCATCACTATGTGGAACTGCCCAGTTTCGGCCCCCGTGGGGCCATTTACGACAGGGACGGCCGGCCGCTGGCCACCAGCGAGCCGGTCTATGCCGCCATGCTGTATGACCAGACGCCTGAGCACGTGGCCGAGATCCTGCCCGAACTGAGCCTCCTCCTGGCCGAGGGCGATGCCGCGGCGGCCGAGGAGATCCGCGAGTACGTCATGGAGCAGGTGCGCATCCACGAGCGCCAGGGGCGGCAGGCCGAGGACCTGATCATCAAGACCGGCCTGTCGCAGTCGGTGGTCGCCAAGTTCATCGAGCGGCAGGGCGAGTTCCCCGGGGTGACGATCGTCACCCAGTCAGCGCGAAAGTACCCGAACGGCAAGGTGGCCGCCAACGTGGTGGGCTACGTGCAGCCCATCTCGCAGGAGCAGCTGGAGAGCGAGGAGTTCAAGGGCTACCATCCCGATTCCGTGGTGGGCAAGGACGGCATCGAACTCTTCTACGAGAAGCTGCTCCAGGGTCAGCCCGGCAAGCGCGTCAAGATGGTCGACCCCGCCGGCCGTCCGGTGGGCACGGTGGAGGAGACCGAGCCGGAGCCCGGGTACGACCTGACCCTGACGCTTGACCTGGACCTGCAGCAGGTGGCCGAGCAGGCGCTGGTCTCCACCATTGAGTGGATCAAGGCGCAGAACGACCCGGAGGCGCAGCCTATCCGGGGGGCGTTGGTGGCCCTGGACGTGAAGACCGGCGCGGTCCTCGCCATGGCCCAGACGCCCAGCTACGATCCGAACCTGTTCATCAAGGCGATGACCGTCGGCCTCACGGAAGAGGAGTATAACCAGAACATCAACGTGCCGGGGGCGCCGCTCATCAACTGGTCGATCCAGGGCTTCGCCCCGGGCAGCACCTACAAGATGGGCGTCGGCCTCGCCGGCGTCACCGCCGGTGTGATGGGGCCGTACGAGACCGTGCACTGCAACGTGGTCTACGACCGCGACCCGACCCGCGCCAACTGGTACCCGGTGGACCAGGGGTATCTCGCCCTGGACATGGCGCTGGCGCAGTCGTGTAACCCGTACTTCTACGAGACGGGCTACCGCCTGGGCATCGACAAGCTGGCCGAGTTCCTGCAGCAGTTCGGCTTCGGCCAGCCGACGGGCATCGACCTGCCCTACGAGGACCCGGGCGTGCTGCCCACCATGGCCTCCTACGGCGACCGGTGGCAGCCGGGCCATGTGTTCTCGGTGGCCATCGGCCAGGGCGACGTGCAGGTCTCCCCGCTGCAGCTGGCGGTCTACACCGCCACGATCGCCAACCGGGGCGTGCGGTACCAGCCGTACCTGTTGCAGGAGGCCCGCAACGCAGCCGGCGAGGTGGTGTACAGGCACGAGCCCGTCGTGGCCGGCATCGTGGAGGCCACCGAGGAGGCGTGGAACCAGGTCCAGCTGGGCATGCGCAAGGGCGCCAGCCATGCGCTGGGCACGGCCGCATGGGTCTTCAGCGACTTCCCGATCCCGGTGGCGGCCAAGACCGGTTCCGCCGAGACGGGCAAGGCTTATTCCGATGCGATCACGGTGGCCTACGCGCCGTACGATGACCCGCAGATCGCCGTGGCCGTCTTCGTAGAGGGCGGCGCCCACGGCTCGTGGGTGTCGCCGGCGGCCCGGGCAGTCTTCGCCCACTACTTCGGCATTGAGGACAAGGGTCCCGCCCGCATCAACAAGGCGGACTGAGCGTGAGAAGAAGGCGCCTCCAGGTCCGGAATGGGCCGGGGGCGCCTTTGCGCGTCTCCCCTCTGCCGTGCGAACGCGGAATCGGGCGCGCACCCGAGAGGGAGATACCAACCGGACCGGTTTGACAATGCCCGAAATGCACAATACCATCCCAGATATGAGGGGCCAAGAGCAACGGGGAGAGGTGAGTGGGGTAGATGGTCACCATCGCCAACACCGTGCTGGTCGTCCTGTCCCTGCTCCTGGGCGGGCGGTTGCTGTTTCACTATGCGCGCCGGCCGCGGCCGCATTCGCTCTGGTACGGCGTCGGCCTCATCCTGATTGCCTGCGCGGCGTTTCCCGAGCTTTACTTCGAGCTGACCGGACAGATCCCAACGGCGCTCTGGTGGCTGTACTGGTCCACGGCCAGCGGCTGCGTGGCGTACCTGAGCGTGGGCAGTGCGTACCTGCTGCATCAGCGGTTCGGCCAGGTGAGCCTCGCCGTGATGGTGGCGCTCACGGTTTGGGTGGCGGCGGCCACGCTGCTTACCGGCGGCACGGGTCCGGCCGTTGTGGCCACGGAGGCGTTCCGGTCGGCGCCGACGGCGGCCATCAAGCTCCCGTTCCTGCTGCAGAACATCGGCGGCTCCCTGATCATCCTGGCGGGAGCGCTGATCTCCTTCGTCCGCACCCGGGCCGCGTTCACGCTGCTCATCGCCCTGGGTACCTTCGTCTTCGCCAGCGGCGGCGCGGCGGCCGGCCTGATGGAGTTCTCGCAGATTTTCGCCTTTACCCAGACGGCCGGCATCCTGCTCCTCTACGCCGGGGTGTCGCTGTCGCTGCGGCCCCGCAAGGCGGTCTCGCAGCCGTCGACCGTCCCGTCCCGCTGACGGGACGGCGGTGAACCCTTGCCGCGCACCCGCCCGAGACGTGGTGGAAGGCCCTGCGCCGGCTTCCCGTACGGCGTCGCCGCCGACATATTGCCATGATTAAAACTTACACTTGGCAGCAATTACTGGGTTGCGGTAACGACGGATATCGGGTACCATAGAGACCTGCGGGCGGCGCACCGGCGGCGCACGCGAGGGTAGCTCAGCAGGCCAGAGCACACGGCTGATAACCGTGAGGTCCCGGGTTCGAATCCCGGCTCTCGCACCATCGCGGTGGGTTGGCGAAGGGGTAACGCGGCGGTCTGCAAAACCGTTATTCGTGGGTTCAAATCCCACACCCACCTCCAGAATCGAGTGGCCGGGGGAGCCCCGGCGGCGCGGTGCACGTCACCGCGCCTTTTGCGTTTTGCGCAGACCCGGGCCGCGGATGCCCGGCCAGCGCCGCCCGACGTCCGGAGGACAGCCCACTTAGGGAGGGACCGTCATGAACGAGATCCTGCAGTCCCTTCACAGCCGCAAGTCGGTACGCGTCTACGAGGAAAGGCCCGTGGAGCCGGAGAAGAAGCGGGCGATCCTGGAGGCGGCGCTCCAGGCGCCCACCGCCGGTAACATGACGCTCTACTCGGTCATCGACGTGACGGACCCGCAACTGAAGGAGACGCTGGCCATCACCTGCGACCACCAGCCCTTCATCGCCCAGGCGCCCCTGGTGCTGATCTTCTGTGCCGACTACAGCCGCTGGTTCCAGGTGTTCCAGGCGACGAACCCCGAGACCCGGCGCCCGTCGTACGGCGATTTCCTCCTGGCCTGTTGCGACGCCCTGATCGCCGCGCAGAACGCCGTAGTGGCCGCCGAGGCGCTGGGGCTGGGTTCCTGTTACATCGGCGACATCCTGGAGCGGTATGAGGAACACAAGGCGCTCCTGGGGCTGCCGAAGTACGTGGCGCCGGTGACGATGCTCTGCGTCGGCTATCCCACCGAGCAGCAGCGGCGGCGGGCGAAGCCCCCGCGTTTCCGGGTGGAGGACATCGTGCACGCGAACCGCTACCAGAGCCGCGACATGGCGGCGATGGTGGCCGCACGACAGGGTCTCGAGGGGGCGGAATTAGAGCGCTGGCTGGACGCCTTCCGCCGGCGGAAGTGGGAGGCGGACTTCAGCGTGGAGATGTCCCGCTCGGTGCGCGCCATGCTGGCGGACTGGACGTCTCCGTGACGCCAGGCGGTCGCCTCGCATCGCCGGGCGACCGGCCGAGATCGATTCCAGACTGTGGACCTGCCGCACGGGCTGACCCAGGGCCCGTGCGGCTTTTTGTCTGGTCGGCGCGGGCCTGCTGTCTGGCCCGGCGTCGCGGCCCGAAGAGCGGTGTGCTGCCGCACTTAGGTTCCGCACGGTAGGCGGCTACAGCATGAGCCCGAGGAGGGGAACCCCCGGCTCAGGCGCCCGCAGGATGGCAACCGGCGCGTGAAATGCGAGAATAGGCGTAAATGGCAACGCCCACTGGCCTGGTTGCCCCATCCACGTCGCAGGGGGGAGACGCATGAAACTCGACACGGTCCTCGTCCACGCAGGCGTCAGGCGGGACCCCGTCTACGGCGCCCTCTCGGTGCCGATCTACCAGTCGGCGACCTTTCAGCACCCGGCCCTGGGCGAGTCCACCGGGTATGACTACAGCCGGACGGGCAACCCGACCCGAACGGCCCTCGAGGAGGCCCTCGCCCGGGCGGAGGGAGGCGCCCGGGCCCTTGCTTTCACGTCGGGCATGGCTGCGCTGACCTGTGCGCTGCGGCTGTTCGGGCCCGACGACCACCTGGTGGTCACGGAGGACCTCTACGGAGGGACGTACCGGCTGCTGGATCACGTTCTCGGCCTCCCGCACACGTACGTCGACACCACGGATCTCGCGGCCGTGCGGGCGGCCATCCGGCCCAACACCCGGGCGATCCTGGTCGAGGCGCTCACCAACCCACGCATGAAGCGGGCGGACCTGGCCGCCCTCGCCGGGCTGTGCCGGGAGGTGGGCCTGCGGCTGATCGTGGACAACACCTTCCTCACGCCCTGCCTCTGCCGTCCGCTCGCGCTTGGCGCGGATATCGTGGTCCACAGCGCCACCAAGTACCTGGCCGGCCACAACGACGTGGTGGCGGGTGCGCTGATCGTTCGGGACGCCGCCCTGGGCGAACGGCTCCACTTCATCCAGAACGCGGTGGGGTCGGCGCTGGGGCCGCAGGAGAGCTGGCTGGTGCTGCGCGGGCTGAAGACCCTGGCGCTCCGGATGGAGCGGCACCAGCAGAACGCCGCCCGCATCGCCGCATGGCTGCGGCGCCACCCGCGGGTGGAGGAGGTGCTCTACCCGGGCGTGAGCGGCATGCTCTCGTTCACCGTGAAAGACCCGCGCCTGGTGCCGCAGGTGCTTCGCCGGGTGCGGCTGATCCTCTTCGCCGAGTCGCTCGGGGGCGTGGAGACGCTGATCACCTTCCCCTGGGCGCAGACCCACGCCGACATGCCGGTGGAGGTACGGGAGCGGCTGGGCATCACCGACCGCCTGCTCCGGCTGTCGGTGGGCATCGAGGACGCCGAGGACCTGATCGCCGACCTCGCGCAGGCATTGGAGGGGGAGTGCGATGGAGTTCGGGACGAGGCTTCTGCACACGGGGCATGAGGTGGACCGCACCACCGGCGCGGCGGCCGTGCCCATCTATCAGGTTTCCACATTTGGGCAGCCCGGCCTGAACACCCCGGGGCCGTATGACTACGCCCGCTCCGGCAACCCGACCCGCCAGGCCCTGGAGGCAATCATCGCCGAGGTGGAGGGCGGCGTCAGGGGTTTTGCCTTCGCGTCCGGCCTGGCCGCTCTGACCAGCGCGCTCATGCTCTTCCGCGCGGGTGATCACCTGGTGGTCACCGACGACTGTTACGGCGGCACCTACCGCCTGCTCACCCGGGTGCTGAGCCGCTTCGGCATCACGGTGAGCTTCGCGGACACCAGCGACCCCGACGCGGTGCGGCGGGCGCTGCAGCCGAACACCCGGGGACTGCTGATCGAGACAATCAGCAACCCCTTCCTGAAGCGGACCGACGTGCGGGCGATGGCCGAGATCGCCCGGGAGCACGGGCTGCGCCTGCTGGTGGACAACACCCTCCTGTCCCCCTGCCTCTGCCGCCCGCTGGGGGAGGGGGCCGACATCGTCATCCACTCCGCCACCAAGTACCTGGGCGGCCACAGCGACCTGATCGCCGGCGTGGCGGCCGTCCGCGACCCCGCCCTGGCGGATGAGCTGTACTTCATCCAGAACGCCGTCGGGGCGGTGCTCGGCCCGCACGAGTGCTTCCTGGTCATGCGGGGGATCAAGACCCTGAAGCTCCGCATGGAGAAGCAGGTGGCCACCGCCGCCCGCATCGCAGAGTGGCTGCGGGGGCGGAGGGAGGTGGCCGAGGTCTACTACCCGGGCGTGGGCGCCATGGTCACGTTCCGCCTGGCCCGCGAGGCGATGGCGGAGCCCTTCGTGCAGCGGCTGCAGCTGCCGCTGCTGGGCGTCTCGCTCGGGGCGGTGGAGAGCCTGGTGGCGGTCCCGGCCCGCCACTCGCACGCGGCGCTGCAGCCCGAGGAGCGCCGGCGCCGGGGCATTACCGACGACCTGATCCGGTTCTCGGTGGGCATCGAGGAGCCCGCCGACCTGCTGGCCGACCTGGAGCAGGCGCTGGTGTACGCGGCGGAGCAGGTGTAGGGTGTGAGGTACATCCGGAACGCCGGGGGCAAGGCGTCCGGCCTGGATCATCAAGACACTTGGCAGGCCCAGGTGCCGCAGTGGCGCCTGGGCCTGTTCGCGTGAGCGGGGTTCCTCGGGCCCGCACGGATACGTCCCGGGGCTGGAACCGGTGCTTATCGACTTGGGGGCCGGGGGCGAAGGAAAAAAGCGGCGGATGCGAGGTGAGTGTGGGAGGCTCTGGGCGGTGGCGGTGCGGGTCTGGTGGCCTCAGAAGCGCCTGCGGTGACATAACGTGGCCTGCGGGTTGACGTAACGTGCAACGCTGGCTGGCGTGGCGGTACGATGCCGCGGGCTTCTGCAGAGGGCTGGGCGCCGCCTCGGCTGGGAACCGCCGGGTTTCGACTTGGGCGTCGGGGGGTGAAGAGAAAAAGCGGCGGATCCCAGGCGCGTGTGCAAAGCTAAGGGAGTCGGCGGTGCGGGATCGGCGGCCCACGTTGACATAACCCCACGCCAGGGGTGGGCGTGGCGGCACGGTAAGCTGGGCGCCTGGAGGATCCTGAGCAGCGTTCCGGCCAGGACCCGGAGGATTTCGACTTGGGTGTCGGGGGTGAAGTGAAAAACCGGCGGATTCCAGGCGCGTGTGCAAAGCTGGGGGAGTCGGCGGCACGGGATCGGTGGCCGACGTTGACATAACACCACGCCAGGGGCGGCGTGGCAGCACGGTAAGGCGGGCGCCTGGGGGATCCTGGGCAGCGTCCCGGCCAGGACCCGGAGGATTTTGACTTGGGTGTCGGGAGTGAAGTGAAAAACCGGCGGATTCCAGGCGCGTGGGACAAGGTGGGGGAGTCGGCGGCACGGGATAGGCGGCCCGCGTTGGCATG
>Ga0134100_1000570_pt1 | contig 42730 bp, 29 predicted proteins | sample 11_taG_2_FD_94444 | JGI IMG/M metagenome (GOLD analysis project Ga0134100, IMG submission 94444) | Switchgrass degrading microbial communities from high solid loading bioreactors in New Hampshire, USA - 11_42_5_180_A3 metaG | ecosystem: Engineered > Bioreactor > Semi-continuous > Anaerobic >...
CAAAGTATTCCTGAGCTCTTTGGAGACAAATGCTCTCCCCATCCGCTTCCATTGAAGTGTATATGCCGGCTTTCGCTATATCGCTCGGGAATTTCTCCCTTATAGACGGGGCGTAGGATACCCCGTTTTCCGGTTCCCAGTATTCGAGCAATGTGTATCCCGAATCTTCCATTTTAAATGTGATTGCGACGGGGACGCAGCTTGCTCCCGTGAGGACAATTTCATTGTCCTTATACTGATACTGCATGTAGAGCGCGACGAGGTAAACTGTGACGGTGTCGCCCTGATTGACCGTTTTCAGCGTCTCGTGATACTCCGTTGCGAACATCTGATACTCGCCGCCCCGGAAGAGGGGCTTATTATAAGCGATGATCGCCTCGGATACATACTCGTCTAAAGTTTTTTCAGTTTCGGCCTCATCGCTTTCAGGCGCAATCCCGCCGGGGCTTATATCTCCCGCCTGGATTCCAAGGAAAGCCAGCGTATTGCCGATCTTTTCAATATGCGCCTTATCCGCCCACAGGATAAGGTAATGGTACATCGAGCCGTTTATTTGAACCGCTTGCGGGTATCTGACAATCAGCCCCGCCTGATTTTGCATATCTTTCGGCTGGTCGGCCGACGGTAAAATGAGCCTTGCCTCCTGTCCGTCAACCGTGCGGCTGAGGATTTGCGGCTTCGAGCCGTAGGGGCTGAGCCTGTGAAACGCCTCATTTTCCGCGGCTTCATCGATTGTCAGGCCCGCGCCGTCAATGGCCCCGACCTGGAAAAAGCCGCCGGTGCCCTCGTATCTTTCGATATAGTAGGGGTTTGGTTTCCAGCCGGACGGATACCTCAGGGAGATTTTATAGTCCTCGGATGTATAGGCCGCGTTTGCGGACGGATTGGCCGCAAAGGCAATCACCGCCGCGCAGACAGCCACAACAGCAACCACGATGACCCAGAACGCGGGTTTTTTAAAACTGAGGACATTTTTTATCCTGCCTTTTGCGTGGTTTTCGCCGAAGGCCAGGGGGCCGGCCGCCAGAAGGCCTTTTCTTTTCACCGCGAGCGACAGCAGCGTATTCGAATAGCCGCACTTCGCGCCGTCGCCCAGCCTGCGCAGCACGCTCTCGTCGCAGGACATCTCCATGTCCCGGTTCATGAGCGCAAAGCACAGCCATATAAGCGGGTTGAACCAGTGAAGAACGAGCGCGAGAAAAGCAAGCGGCTTGACGAGATAGTCCTTCCTGCGGATATGCGTGCGCTCGTGTTCCAGTATATAGGCCATGTCGGCGTCTCCGATATGCGCGGGCACATAGATTTTCGGGCGGATAAAGCCACACACAAAGGCCGTGCCGATGGCGTCCGTTTAGACGTTGCCTTTCACGCGCGTCGCGGTCCGAAGCATTCTTCTGGTTTTCACATAAGAAACGACACTATAAATGAGCAGCGCGATGACGCCGGAAATCCAGATAAAATTATATTTTTATGGAGCGGCATACGGGCGGCCGTGGCGAGCGTTGTCTTAAGGCCGCTCCTCTTTACTTCAAAAAGTGAAACATAGAATCCGCGGCTTCAAGGCGCTCCGCCTTCCCGATGGCCCCGCCGCGGCCTCTTTGTGAGAGTTTTTGATACACGCCCTTCTCCTTTACGAGATTTGAAGCGAGGCGGGCCATAAAGCCGTCAAAGTGATTTCGTTTGCCAGAATACCAATCCGGCCCGTTTTCCCGCCTATCCGGCTCTCTTTTCTCCTGTTTAAACAGCATAATGCCGAAACAAGGCAAAAAAGAAGGCCCGCGTTGTGGCATTCCTAATATTGGTTTAATTTTTCCTGTATTATATAATGAGAATATAGAGTGGCTGGACTTATATACGAAAAAGGAATGGTACCGAGCGGCTATGGGTCTTGTTATCGTTGTGATGCTGGTTTGCGCATCCATTTTTGTCAACGGGTGGACGGACTCCCCCAACGCCATCGCGACGGTGATCTCCACAAGGGTGCTCCGCCCGAGGGCGGCGGTTGTCCTCGGGGCGGTGTTTAACTTCCTCGGCGTGCTGATCATGGGGACGGCCGTCGCCACCACGACGGCCAGCATCGTCGACATCGGAACCGGCACGGACGCGCTGGTCACCCTCGGGGCCGCGCAGCTGTCCATCGTTTTGTGGGCCGTCGCCGCGTGGCGGTACGGCATCCCCACCAGCGAAAGCCACGCCCTGATAGCCGGCCTCATGGGCGCGGGCATCTCCCTCAACGGCATCAGCGCGTTAAACTGGCAGTCCATCAAAAGCGTTGTCATCGGGCTTGTCATTTCGCCCGCGGCCGGTTTCATACTGGGCTTCTTTTTCACCCGCCTGATTGAAATGATCTGCAGGAACATAAACCGCCGCAAAACGGAAAAATTCTTTTCCGCCGGACAGGTTCTCAGCGCCTCCCTGATGGCGTTCAGCCACGGCGCGCAGGACGGGCAGAAGTTCATGGGCATTTTCTACCTCGCCCTCGTCGTCGGCGGCGTCTACACCATGGAAAGCGGCGGGACGCTCGAAATACCCCTGTGGATTATGCTGGTCTGTTCCGTCCTGATGGCTCTGGGCACCTCGGTGGGCGGCTACAGGATTATCAAGGCCATGGGCATCGATATGGTCAAGCTTGAAAAATACCAGGGCTTTGCCGCGGAAATCGCCGCGTCGGGCAGCATGCTCGCCTCGACGCTGTGGGGTATCCCCCTGAGCACCACCAACGTCAAGGCCACCGCCATGATGGGCGCCGGAGCCACAAAGGGCGTCGGCGCTGTCAACTGGTCGATCGCAAAAGATATGGTGATTGCCTGGGTGCTCACCTTCCCGGTCTGCCTTATACTCGGCTACGTTTTCGCGACTGTTTTCCGTTTCCTGTTTTCGCTGTAACTTTTGGCACAAAGCCGGTGCGATTTGGAGGTTTCATATAATGGGCAAGATGAGTACAAAAAGCGTGGACTATTTTGAGATGTTCCAGCAGGGGGTGTCCATCTCCCTTGAAGCGGCGCAGGCTCTGCAGGCCGCCTTCAGGGACAGGTGCATCGTCGAGTCGGAGCTTAAGTCCATCAAGGACATCGAGCACAAAGGCGACACGCACGTCCACCAGTGCCTGCGGAAAATCGACATCGCCTTCATCACACCCATAGACCGCACGGATATCGTTGATATCATCAAGGCGATTGAAAACCTCACAGACTGCATCGACGCCGTCGCAAACCACATCGCCATCTTCAACATCCGGGAAAGCAGCACCTACCTGCGCAGGTTCGTCGATTACATCGTGCAGTGCTGCAAAAAGCTCGACGAGCTGATGGCGGCGCTGAAAAACTTTAAAAAGAACCACGCCAAGATCAACGAATGCATCGTCGAGGTCAACAGGATTGAGGAAGAGGCTGACCGCACCTACGCGGAAAGCATGCGCAAGCTCTTCGAAAACGAGACGGACCCCATCGTCATTATCAAGAAAAAAGAGCTTTACCAGCTTCTTGAGCAGACCGTAGACTGCTGCGAAGACATCGCGGACATGGTTGAAAACGTCATGGTGGCCAAGACCTAAATACCGTATCCGGAAAGATCCCCGCGGCAGCGGGGTCTTTTATCGGCGACGCGCAAGGCAGTCCGGCTGAAAGCTGGGGGTGTTAAAGATAGACGACTTTAGCATCGCTTTAATTCCCGCCTATAAACCGGGGGACAACCTGATTGCGCTGCTCGAGGACTTAAACCGCGCGGGCTTTGTCCCCGTCGTCGTGGACGACGGCAGCGGGGAGCGCTACGCGCCGCTGTTTGAAGAAGCGGCGCGGCATGCGGCCGTATTGTCCCATCCCAGGAACCAGGGAAAAGGCAGGGCCTTGAAAACGGGCCTTGCCTATATCCAGGAGACGTACGGGACGGGCCATATCGTAGTCACGTTCGACGCGGACGGCCAGCACAGCGTTGAGGACGCCATCCGCATCCGCGAAAACGTGCGGTTGCACCCGGACGCGCTGATTCTCGGGCAAAGGTGCCTGACAAAGCAGGCGCCTTTCCGCAGCCGGCTCGGCAACGCGGTCACGTGCCTCATCTTCCACCTGTTCACGGGCGTGAGGCTGTACGATACGCAGACGGGCCTTCGCGGCTTTAGCGGGGAGTTCATCCCGCGGCTGCTGAAGATTCACGGCGAGCGGTACGAGTATGAGCTCAACGTGCTATTAGACTCCGCCCGCAAGCGGATACCCATCCGGGAAATCCCGATTGACACGATTTATATCGGCAGGAATGTCTCCTCGCATTTCCGCATGGTGAAAGACTCCCTGCGGATTGTCAAGGAGATTATCAAGTTTTGCGCCTCGTCGTTCTTCTGCTTTTGCATAGACTGCCTCCTGTACGGCCTTCTGCTGATGCTCACGGGCAACTTGCTTATCGCCAACATCAGCGCGCGGGTTGTCAGCGCCACGCTCAACTACATACTCAACCGGAAGTTTATCTTCCGGAGCAACGCGCCGGCCATCAAAACGGCGCTGGAGTATTTCTGCCTTGCGGCGGCCATTCTGGCCGGCAACTCCGCGCTTTTGACGCTGCTGATCAACCACATCCGGATGAACGCCATGCTGGCGAAAATCCTCGCAAATTTCCTGTTTTTCTTTGTCAACTGGGCCGTCCAGCGTTTCGTCATTTTCCGAAGCAGCAACAAGCCGAAAAACCCCGTGAAAGACAGCGATTTTTCCCGAAAAGCTTAAAGCCGCAGGCAAGTGCCCGATGTGCGGGCATCGTCCTGCGGCTTTTTTATGTTATAACCTTCCGGCTTTAAGCGGATTGCGGGATGCCATCGCGGACCGCCACCGCCGCTCTCAGCGTGTCCCACATGTCGTCCGTCAGGAGGCCGAGCCTCCAGAGCGCGACGCCTTTCAGATGGTATCTCTTGGCCAGCCCGACCTTTGAAAGGAGGCTCTCCGGCGTCTCGTTCGGTACGGAAATGCCGAGCGCGAGCTTTTCTCCCGGCACGCACTCAAGCGCCTGCTCGACCGCCTGGGCGACAAGCGCGATTGGCTCCGGCTTTGTGCCGTAATCGTACGCCATGATAATGATTGTGTCGGCGCACTCCCCCAGAGCCTGATAGTCATAGCCCTTATAGGCGCTGTTGGGCGCGTGCAGCGTCAGCGTGAGACTCAGCCCCGCCGCGTGCGCTTGCTCCGACAAAAGCCGGACGAATCTGTTAAACGCGCTTTGCGTTGCCAGCAGCTGCTCGCCCTCTTCCCGCAAGCCCAGGCCTTCAAAGTCGAGATTAATGCCCTGATAATATTGCGCAGCCTCTTTGACGATATTGGCGGCCGCCGCGGCCATGGCGGCGTCGCTGCCCAGCAGAGCCGTGATGGTGCCGTCCCCGTCTGTGACGTGCACCACCATTTCGGCGGTGAGCCCGTACGCGCCCGCCGCTTTCAGGACGTCCTGCCAGCCGTCGGGCCTGAGCCAGCCGGTTCGGCTCTTTGTGAGCAGGTTGCCGTCTCTGTCAATGCTGTACCAGCCGAGCGCGACTTCGCCGACGATATCGGTATTGCCTGCGGCCGTCTCCGGATAGGGCACGCCAAAGAGGTTCGTCCAGCTGCTCGTTTTGCTGTCGCCCAGGGCGTAAAATCCGATGACCGTCATCTCCCTCGGCGGGGACGTGACGCTCACAACCCTGTTGTCCCCGTCCCACTCGACTGCGCAGTCAAACGCCTCGCTGAAAAACCTTAAGGGGATAATCGTCCTCCCGCCCGAAATGACCGGGGCGACGTCCAAAGCGACGGGGGTCCCGCTCAAATAGGCGGTCTTGCTCCCGATCTGCAGCGCCACGACCTTTTCGCCGTCCGTGGCGGTGACCGTCTTTGAGGCATCGTCCCATTCCACCTGCACGCCCAGCGCTTCCGCAATCGCCCGGAACGGCACGAGGGTCCTGCCGTCCTGAATGACAGGTTTGACGTCAAAAGCAACGGGTATGTTGTCGACAAAAACTTGAATGGCCTTCTCCTCCTGCGCCATGGCAGCAGGCGCGGCGCAGCCGATTATGAGAAGCGCCGCCGCCAGACACAAAAGCGCTTTTTTCATTATGTACCTCCAGAAAATTCATGCACACGACATTATACTACAATCCGGTTACCGGGTCCAACGGGAAGCTGCCTGCATTTCTCAGCAAAAATGCAAGGATTTCCGCAATAATCCCGCCTGTGATGCAAAAACATTGGGCAGGCAGCGAATAAAACCGTCTGCCTTTTTACTGCCCGCGCGGCCGCGGGGGCGGCCGTTTTCATCCCAAAGCGGATGCGCGCCCAATCCGGCGCGCGCGTCCCGCGCGATGCAGTCAATCGCGCCGCACGCAGCCGGCACCGGCGCGGCGCTTATATCAGTCCCGATTTTTGCAGGAGCCGCCGGAGCATCACGGCGGCCTCGGCGCGCGTGACGAGCTCTTTCGGCGCAAGTGTGCCGCCGCCCCTGCCGTGGGCGACGCCCGTTTTCAGGCACGCCGCGGCGCCTTCTCTCGCAAAGGCGGAGACGGCCGCGCCGTCCGCGAACGCTCCGAGCAGGCTTTCGGCCTCGCCGGCGGAGAGGGCGGCGTCGAGCCTTGTCACCGCCATCGCCCGCGCGACGACGGCCATCGCCTGCTCGCGCGTGATCGGGTCGTCGGGGCCGAAGGTCGCCTCGTCGTACCCGAAGATCAGCCCGTGCCGCGCGGCGGCCTCTATGTATCCGCCGTGCCACGCCTCCGGCGCAGCGTCCTTAAAGCGGCATGTGTCGGCAGGCCTGATGCCGAGCGCCCGGACGAGGGCGGTGGCAAATTCGGCCCGGGTGATAAAGCTGTCCGGGTTGAACCGGCCGTTTTCGTCGCCTGTCACGACGAGCCGCGCGCCCATATCGTTGACGGCGCCTTGCGCCCAGTGGCCGGATACGTCTTCAAACGCCGCCGGGTTGGAGATCACCGAGTAGGTGCTGTTTGTCAGGCTGCTGATGACGGCGTAGTACCTGCCGTCGATGAGAGCCACGCGCGTCGGAACGTGGCGCACCGCCCCGCTCGGTTCGACCACGACGGCCGTCGTAACCTCCCCGTGGTCAACGCCATCGGGAATGGCCACCATCCACTCCACGTAAGAGCCGAAGGCCGTCACGTCAATCGTTCGTCCGTTGTAGGTACAGCGAACCGTAAACTCGATGGCCGGAACAACAAGCTTAAACCCTCTGGCGGCAGCGGCGTCCTGAACGAGCTGCGCGGCCGCGCCTGAGGGCGCCGCTATCGTCACCTCGACCGTGATGTCCGCAAGGTCGGCGTCCTCCCCGAACTGCTCGGCGATGGCGCTGATACTCACCGCGCCGGTCGGGAGGGTGTACACGGCCTCGCCCGTCCTGATTTCAAGCGCCGCCTCCCTGTCCTCCATGTCCTTTATAAGCCGCCCCGTCAAAGCGGCTGTTTTCACGGCCTGCGCCCCTTCAATGGGGACGGCGATGACCGCCTGATCTTCCGCGCTGTCAAGCAGCGCGCCCACAAGCTCGGGGCTGAGCGTCACCGTCAGGGTCGCGCGCCCGTCGCTCGTCCGCCCCTTTGTCTGTACGCCGGCGAGGACGGTTTTGCCGCCCACGATAGCCGGCACCTGAACAGGCACGCTGCCGGGCGATATCGGCGCGGCGGGCGGCGTGTCACCCGGCACGTCAGATGGCGGCGTGTCAGGCGGTTCGTCAGGCGGCCGACCGTCATCCGGCGTCGGCGCGACGCTCACTCTCCTGCTCCAGACCCTCTCGTTCCCGCATGCGTCGTAGACTTTTACATACAAGGTATACTCTCCGCTTTCCAAAGTCAGCGTGACGTCTTTCTGCGCCGCTTCCGGGAAGACTACCTCTTCGCCGTAAACCGGCTCCCCGCCGCCGGATGCCCTGCCGATCGCGTACGCGGCCACGCCGCTTTCCCCGTCGAAAAGCCGCAGCGTGATGCTGCCCGCGGTGTGCGGCGCCTCGTCACGGCCGAGGACGGCCACCTCCGGCGGCGCGGTGTCGCGCACCACCGTCAGCGTGCGCGCGGCCGGCTCGGACGTCCTGCCCCCTTCGGATACCGTCAGCACGAATGTGTAGACGCCGGGCAAGGACGCCCCGTCCAGCACAAGCGCATCTCCGCCCGCCAAATCCACGGGCTTCCCTTCGGGGTCGTACACCGCGTAATGATAGGTAAGCTCCCCCGCCTCCTCCGCGAGAGCGACGGACTTGCCGGTGTTCCCGAACCGGACGGTGTATGCGCCGCCGTTCAGGTGCCTGATATCGACCTTATTGACGAACGTCCCCTCGCCGTCGGTGATGTCGAAGATGGCCACGGGCGGCAGCCCTTCGCTGGTTGGCAGCGCAGCCCTGCCGCCCCACGAAATATCGCCGTGGTAAAGCCCGGCGATGTAACGCGCGGCGGCCTGCGCGTTTTCCTCCGGACTGCTTCCGCTCAGCCACAGCCCGTTGCCGCCGCTGTCGGAAACGACGTCGCCGCCGCCCGGGCCGGTGGTGAGGTAGAAGATCTGATCCTGCTTAAGGCGCGCCAAAAGCTCGAAATAAGACGGCTCGCCGCTCCTCCCGTCGCCGCCGGAGAGCACGATATACACTTTTTGGGCGCTCTCAATGAAAGACGCGCCGCGCAGGCCGTCTGCCGCGGTCCTCCGGTATCCCATCCGGAGATTGGAAAACGTGAATTTGGATATCTTCGTCTTTTCATAGTCGTTTCTGAGAAAGCTCGCCAGCGGGCCAAAGCCGTTGTATCCCGTGTCGTCGAGCGCGCCGTCGTAGAGCGTGCGCGCCGTCCCGGGCGACGTTCCTCCAGCGTCCGTATAATCCGTTTCGACGCAGCTTAGCGACGCCGGCGTGATGGTGATGTCAACGCGCTTTTTCTCCCCGTTAAAGCCAAACGCCCCAAGCGGCGTTGCATAAACAAAGCCCGAGTCGACGAGGGAGCCGTAACCGTCATAATTGTGCATATCCTCGGCAAGCACGCCGTCTTTGATTTTTAAAAGGTAGACGGTTCCCGCCGTAGCCGAGTTAAATTTATAAAACAGGATGTACCCGTGGATAAAGCCGTCTTCATCAATGCCCGAGTTCATCAGCAGCCCCGCCCCGTCGAGCGCGTGGGCGCAGATTTCGGACGCGTCCATGTCAAAGGAGACCGTTTTCGCCGCCGAAGATGCGGGGCAGATCAGAAAGTCTTTGTAGGCCGGCTCGCTGTAGCCGAGGAAAACGACGCTCGTGTCGCCACCGGCCGCGCCGGCGTAAATGTGCCTGTCGCGCAGGTAAACCGCGTCCATCGAGCCGGGCGACGTGATATCCGTCACGAAGAGGGCTTCCGGCTTGTTCGAGATGAGATGGGCTGAAATTTTATTGTATATATCGAAGGAGTAAATGAACGCGTCATAATAATAGCCGCTTATAATTTCCGCCCTGCGCTGATCGTCCAGGTTTGAGGCGGTCTCGCCGGCCAAATACTCGGAAAAGAAAGTGCCAAACCACAAGTCCCTGTATTCCCTGAGCGCGGCGGCTTTCTCCTCGTCGCTGAGCTTTTCGTATTCCTCGTCCGTATAAAAGGGCTTTATGCAGTTTATCAGCAAAAACTCGTCCGCCAGCGCCTTTACGGCGTTTTCCTCAAGATGGCTCAGGAGCACGGAACCGTAGTGGTAATCGAAGTTGCCGAAAAGCTCCCATTCAATCTGGTATACAAGCAGGTTTTTCTCCTCATCCGTGAGCGCGCCGTAGCAGCGCCCGTACGTTATAAGCGCCGTATAGTCCCTGACCGCCTCCAAAACGGCCTCGTACACGGCGGCCTGTTCGTCCCGGCTCAGCTCGCCGTAGGGATGGATCTGCGCCGCATAGCGCCGCAGGATAGCCGCCTGATTGCACGAATATATCAGAAGCGCATACTCCGCCCAGAGCTGCTCGTGCAGATCTTCCTCTCCGGCCGCGAGAGCGGACGGCGGAATCTTGAAGCTCGTCTCCTTCCAGTAGAAATACGGGCGCCTGCCGGAGCGGTCGTCCCACCCTTCCGGCGCGGAGCCGTCCGGCGGGTAAATGGGGTGGTAGTAGTGGTCGTAGACGTACCAGCCGTCAAAATCGGAAAGGCTGACGTCCGTCTCCAATTCCACCGTACTGAGGCGATATTCCGCCGGGCCGAGCCCTTCGGCCGCAAGCGCGCTTTCAAGCCGCGCCGCAAACTCCGGCAGCGTGCCCCCCGGATAGCCGGGGTCTTGGACTATCAGGATATCAACCGGCCGCCGCTCGCTGATGTTTATGGCATGGGGCGACGTGTAGGCAAGCGCGCCCGTCGGGAAAACGTAGAACGCCAGCAGGCAGGCCAGCACGATACCGAGAAGCCTTTTTGTCATTTTTTAACCCCCAAACCATGAATTTACAATATAATTACCATTAACGTGTCGATATAACAAGTATTTTGTCGACTGCGGGCGGCGCGCGGATCATTTTCTAACACCGCCTGTACAATCTGCACAATCGTCAATCCGCCGAATCCGGCGTCCAAATGCGCTTTCGGTTTTGGGGTTTTGGGCTTTTGATTTCCTTTGACAAAAAGCGTATAATTTGATAGAATGCATCGCATGCGATTTATCCATAGAGGGGAATCCGGATGGGGCAGCCAGAGAGTTATCTCGCGGTCAAAATCATCCAGCTTGGCAACGCTGTGACCTGGCTGCGCAATAAAACGATGCAATCTTTCGGCCTGACGTCCAGCCAGAGCGAAGTCATCCGGTACATATTAAGAAACGCTGATAATCCCGTCACAGCCGGGGATATCATGGAGCATCTCCATCTCTCCCAATCCACGGTGGCCGGGATTTTGCATCGTCTGGAGAAAAAAGGGTTTATCACCCGCTGTGCCCACGCCGGCGACAGCCGGATAAACGTCATCACGCCGACGGAGCTGGGAATCGCGGTGCGTAAAGCCCTGATTGACAACGCAGTGGAAATGGAGCGGAAAATGCTCCAGGGAATGTCCCCGGAAGAGCAGGCGCATTTCAGGCGCCTGCTTCAAATCGCGCTTGACAACATCAACACTTTAAGACAGAAAGAGAACGGCGATCACCATGAATGAAAAGAAAGAGCTCTTTGAATCAATTCCCGTGCCAAAGGCGCTTGCGTCTCTGGCCATCCCGACGATTATCAGCTCGCTGATCACCATGATCTATAATCTGGCCGATACGTTCTATATCGGCCAGACAAACGACCCTTATAAAGTTGCGGCCGCCTCCGTTTCTTTCGCTTTCCCCTTCCTCATGAGCGCCCTGTCCAGCCTGTTCGGCATGGGCGGCGGCAGCCTCATTTCCCGCCTGCTGGGCAGGCAGGAGCCGGAAGAGGCCAGGAAGGCCTGCGCCTTCAGCATTTACGGCGCGCTTTTAGTCACGGTGATTTACTGTGCCTGCGTCTACATATTTATGGAACCGCTGCTGCGCCTGGTCGGCGCCAGCGACAACACCGTCGGCTACGCCTCCTCCTATGTGTTATGGGTCGTCGTCTTCGGCGGCATCCCGGCCTCCATGAACATGACAATGGCGCATTTTCTTCGCAGCACGGGCTACTCAAAGCAGGCCAGCTTCGGGCTTGGCATGGGCGGCGTGCTGAACATCATCCTCGACCCGCTGTTCATGTTCGTCATTTTTGAGCCGGGGCTTGAGGTGACCGGCGCGGCCGTCGCGACCATGCTTTCAAACTACTGCACATTCATTTATTTCATTATCATGTTTGTCCGTCTGAGAAAGAGGACCGTCCTTTCCTTCTCTCCCCGCCTTATCCTCCCCGGAGCGAAATATATCGGGCAGATTGCCTCCGTCGGCTTCCCCTCCGCGATTTCCTCGAGTCTGGCATGCGTGGCCAACATCCTGATTAACAAGCTGGCTGCCCAGTACGGCGATATTCCGGTGGCGGCGTTTGGCATCGTCAAAAAGATTGACATGCTGCCCATGAACGTGGGCATGGGCCTGTGCCAGGGCATGGTGCCGCTGGTGGCGTACAATTACGCCTCCAAGGATTACAAACGCATGCATGCGGCGGCCAAGTGCGCCCGGATCTGGGGCATGGCCTTCGCCGCGATTTGCATCGTCGTGTTTGAAATCTTCGCCGAAGGCGCCGTCGGCATCTTCATCAGAGAGCCGGAGACGTACGCGCTGTCGACCAAATTCCTGCGGATTTGCTGCCTGGCCACCCCGTTCATGATCAGCAACTTCCAGATGAACTTCACGTTCCAGGCCATGGGCAAGGGCTGGCAGTCCCTGATCCTCTCCTCCTGCCGCCAGGGCCTCGTCAACATCCCGCTCCTGTTTTTGATGAACGCCCTGTTCGGGCTGTACGGCGTCGTATGGACGCAGCTGCTTGCCGACTGCCTCACGCTGGCCCTCTCCTTCGGTCTGTATTATAGGCTGCTCAAATCCCTCAGGGCGGAAGAGGCGGCGTATGAACAGGCCATCGCTCAGGATACATAACAGAGAAACCGGGCGCATCTCTCCCGCCATCGGTCCTGAGTCGTCTGTCAAACCCCTGTAAAACAATTTGAATTTCAATTCAACACATCAATATGGCCGCATATAGTGAAAAAGCCGGACGCTTCCACGCGTCCGGATTTTTTGTGCGGCGCCGTATTCCCAAACTATTCTTCGATTATACGGAAATTAAAAAATCTATGCGCCGATTGCATAACACTATGACGGTTGTCTTATTGTTTTCCCAAACCCAAATGTTATAATGAACAAAAAATGATACAAATCTCGGGTTCCGGCAGTTATTGTACACAATTCCGCATGGAGGACGTATGGATTTGGCCAAATTGACAGCATTTTTTGCTGTCGCCCAGACAAAGAGCTTTTCAAAGGCTGCAGACCTCCTTTTTAAAAACCAATCCGCGATCAGCCGTCAGATTCTTGCCCTCGAAAAAGAGCTGGGCGTCCAGCTCTTTATTCGTGGCTCGCGTTCGGTCGTCCTGACGAAGGCCGGCCAGGTCTTCAAGGCCGGCATGGAAAAGGTGACCGATCTCTATCAGGCCGTGCTCTCCAATACCCACGCCGCCCAAAGCGGCTATATCGGGGAAGTGCGCATCTGCACGCACCCCGGCACGCTCTATTCGAATATCCTGACTCCGGTTGTCCTTGCTTTTGAAAAGCAGCACCCGGAGATCTTCGTCTCCCTTCAGACTTCCTATTCCGGCGACGCGTCGAGAAAGCTGGACGAACACAGCGTCGACTTTGTGTTCTGGCGCTGGGAGGAGTATTCCAGCATCTCGCGCAGCTATATGAACGTCGTCGAAAGGCCGAACGGGTTTCTGCTCCCCGCCGACCATCCCAAGGCTTCCATCGCACCGGAAGACCTCACTCTGGATGACTTCAAAGACGACACGTTTATTCTGCTATCGGATTATATCGCCCCGAAACTTGCCAGCAGGCTCATCAAAAAATACGCCGCCTTAGGGTATGACCCGAAGGTGCTCTACGCTCCCGATCTGGACACCTCCCTTTTATGGGTTTCGGCCAGGCGGGGCATCATAGCGGCTTCCGATCAGTGCATCGCCGCCGGCAACCCGGCCTTCCGGTTTGTACCCCTGCAGCAGCTTGGAAGAACAATCTTCTCCTTTATCTGGGACAAGCAAAACGACAATCCGAGCATGGAGGTCTTTTTGGCGTTCCTGTCCGACTACGTTGCAGAGCATTCTCCGTCCGTTTAAAACGGCGCGGGGAGGCAGGTATAAAAACCTTATTATAATTCAAGGAGGCCTAATCCATGAACGAGCAGAAACCGGAAGTACAAATCCACCCTCTGGAACCAACTCCTCACCCTGAGCGCCCATTAGGTTTGATGGCGCTCGTCACCATCGCGCTTGGAAATGTATTTAGCTCCTCCGTTTACGCCCTTCAGGCGCCCACCTCGGCTATGACGGGCCGTTCGGCGTGGCTGGCGTTTGGCCTGGCGGTCATCGTCGGGTTCCTCACCATCCTCCCGAACCTGCTTGTCAGCGGCGCCGTCAGCTTCAAGGGCGGCGACTTCTCCCTCGTCCAGCTCGGCCTGGGCAAGCGGGCCAGCGGCATCTTCGCGTGGAACTTCATCCTCATGTGCATCGGCATCGCCATTTCCACCTCCGCAATCAGCGGCTACGTCACCACGCTGTGGCCCGGCGCGCCCGGCAAGGTTATCGCGATTATCGTCACCGTCCTGATTTTCCTGCTGAACATCTCGCCGGTTAAGGCCATCAGCAAAGCGCAGAACATCATGTTCTATCTCCTTTGCCTTGCGACGGCCGCTTACATCATCTACGGCCTGTTCAATATCAGACCCGGCGCCTTCGATTTCAGCGCGGGCAACTACTTCCCCAACGGCGGCAGGGGCTTCATCCAGGCCACAACCACATTCTGCGTCACAACCGGCTTCTATGTGCAGGTGTACGCGCTGGCCCTGCAGGCGAAAAACCCCCGCAAGCACATCCCGAAATCCATGCTCATCACCGCCGTCATCATCCTGTTCCTCTATCCGCTGATGACGTTCGTCAACGTCAACACGCTGCCCTGGGAGCAGACGGTCGGCCAGACGATGGTCGGAACCGCGAGCTCTCTCCTCCCCACGGGCCTGTTTATCTTCTTCATCATCTGCGGGCCGATTCTCGCCACCGCCACAACGCTCAACGCCGGCTTCCTCGGCCTGTCCAAGCCCTTCGCAAGCTCCGCGGAATCCGGATGGCTCCCCAAAGTCGTGGGCAAAAAGAACAGGTTCGGCGCCCCCTACGTCACGCTCGCCATCCTTCTCGCCGCCGCCGTTATCCCCTACCTGTTTACGGATAACGTCAGCGTCATCGCGAACCAGACCGTCCTCGTGCAGTCTCTCATCAAGCTGTTCCCGCTGGTCGCCGCGTGGCGGATTCCCACCAAGTATCCCGAGTTCTGGAAAACCGGCCTGTTCCGCAAGATGCCACTGCCCGTCTTCTACATCATCATGGGCGTGTGCACGGCCGTTCAGCTTGCCCTGTTTATCTCCTCCATGACGAACCTCACAACGGCTCAGGTTGTCATTGGCCTCGGCCTGTTCGTCGTTCTGTCGGCCATCGCCGTCATCTGGAACGCAGTGAAAGGCAAGGAGATTGACACCTCTATCGACTACGCGAGCATGAGCTAGTATAATGGTAAAGTAAGTTCAAAACTGCGCTTTATTAAGCCAGTTTCTGTCAAAGGAGGATACATAATATGAGCAACGAAAGGCTCAGGTACCATGGCCCTGCGGGCATGGCGCGCTACCATATCCCCGGCCCCTCGGAAAACGACAAGCGGTTTGTCCCCAGCGTCACAACCGTCACCGAGCCCCCCCGGGAGATTAAGGTCGTCAGCGAGGCGGACGTCATCGTCGTCGGCGGCGGCCCGGGCGGTTTCGCCGCGGCCGTCTGCGCCGCGCGGATGGGCGCCAGGACGGTTCTGCTGGAGCGGTACGGCCACCTCGGCGGCATGTGCACCGGCGGCCTCGTCAACATCATCCCGAACCTCAGCGACATCGGCGGCACCCAGTACATCGGCGGAATCTGCCAGGAGTTTATCGACAGGCTGGACAAGCAGGACGCTGCCTTCCACCCCTTTAAGCTCGACTGGGGCTCCACCGATGAGTCCGTCCTGAAGTACTACAAGGACTGCAGCTTCCACCACTTCTTCATTCGCAAGAACAAGGAAGGAAAAGACGCCCTTCTCTACTCCGCCATCATCGACCCTGAAATCGGGAAGAACGAAATCAACAGGATGGTCATGGAGGCCGGCGTCAAGCTGTACCTGCACTCCTGGGTGACGAACGTCATCATGGACGGCAACCAGGTCAAGGGCATCATCTTCGAGAGCAAGTCCGGCCGGCAGGCCGTGCTCGGCAAGGTCATCATCGACTGCACCGGCGACGGCGACCTGCTCACATGGACCGGCGCGCAGTACGAAGACGACATCGGCGCGGACCTGCGCATCAAGCACCTGTGCTTCGGCTACTGGATCGGCGGCGTGGAATTCCGCGCGTTCGACAAATTCGTCAGCTCCCGCCCGGACGACTACATCGCCCTGAAAAACGAGCTGCACGACAAAGGGCTGTACATCAGCTTCTTCAGAGGCATGCTCAAGAACCAGGAGCACACGGCGTGGCTGCACCCGCACTTCATCGCCGAGTGCCAGACGGACGTGGAGGAAATGACGCGCATGGACGTCGCGGCGCGCGAAAAAGCCGTCCAGACCTGGGAGCTCCTGCGCGACAAGGCCCCCGGCTTTGAAAAGAGCTACATCCATCTCACCTGCGCGCAGCTGGGCACCACCGGCGGGCGCCGTCTCGTCGGCGAGTACTCCCTCAGGGAGGACGACCTGCGCCGCACCGAGCCCTTTGAGGACACCATCGCCATCTTCCCGAACAACGACCGCGGCAAGGAATCCCTCGAGCACCCCGTCGTCTACGTCCCCTACCGCACTCTCATTCCGCGGGACATCGAAGGGTTTATGGTGGCCTGCCGCGCCTTCTCCTCGGACGACGAGGCCAACTCCTGCTTCAACCTCATCCCCCACTGCATGTGCTTCGGCCAGGCGGCCGGCACGGCGGCGGCCATGGCCGTACAGGAGGGCATCAGCGTCCGGAACGTTCCGTTCGGCAAACTGCGCGAGCAGCTGCTTAAACAAAACGTGATACTCCCCTAAGACTTTTCAACTCCCCACCGGATAAGCCCTTCATGTCACATGGAGGGCTTATTCCACAATTCATCGGCTAAGGAGGAACGACGGCGATGCTGTACCCTGAAAACACAAGGCAGCTTGAAGCCATCATTCAAAAGGCCCGTGAGACGAAAACGCCGCTTGTGGCGGTCAGCTCCCGCGGCCCGCACCTGCACGGCGCGTCGGAAAACCCGAATGCGGAAACCGTGGATTTTTCGCGGATGAACCGCATCATCAAAATCGACCGGCGCAGCCGGTACGTGCGCGTCGAGCCGGGCGTGACGTTCGACATGCTCATTCCCGAAGTCAGGGCGGCCGGCATGCGGCTGAACATCCCCTTCCTGCCGCGCGCCGGGAAATCGGTGGTCGCCAGCGCGCTTGAGCGGGAGGCCGTGCTCATCCCGAAATACCAGTACGACTACACCGACCCGCTTCTGACGGTCGAGGCGGTGTTTGGCACGGGCGACGCGTTCCGGACAGGCTCGGCGGCCGGCCCCGGCACGCCGGCGGAGACCCGCGCCGACATGGTCGTGCCCTGGGGCCCGGGCTGCATCGACTATCTGCGCTTTTTCTCCGGCGCGCAGGGCACCATGGGCTTCGTCACATGGGCCACGCTTAAGACGGAGGTCCTGCCGGCCCTCACAAAGCTCTATTTCGTGCAGGCCGAAAGCGCGGAAAAGCTCACCCGCCTTGCCAGTATCCTTCTCAAGCGGCGCATCCCCGACGAGTGCGTCATCTTAAGCCGCGCCGATTTCGCCGGCGCGTTTGCCGTCAGTGCCGAGGAGGAGGAAAAGCTCCTTAAAGCTCTAGAGCCGTGGACGATGATCTGCCGCGTCAGCGGTTTTGACCGCTACCCCGAAGAGCGCGTGAGCATCTACGAGGGCTATCTGAAGGACGAATGCGCGCAGGCGGGCCTTGAGGCGGTCACGGAACTCGGCGGCCTGCCCGGCCTTGCCGAAAAGGTGGAAGCCATGCTCGGCGAGTGCGACCGGCGGGAGACGTACTGGAAGATGCGCCGGGGCGGCGTGCGGCAAATCGACATGCTCGCCCCGCCGAGCCGCGCGCCCCGCCTGATAGAAATCCTCGAAAACCTTCGCTGCCCCGGGGACTTTGGCATCACGGTGCAGCCGCAGGTGCAGGGCAGGGCCTTCCGCATCGAGTGCAGCGTGTACTTTAGCGGCGCTCCTGAGGAGGCCGGCCAGGTGGACAAGGCCCTTGAGGACGCAGCGCGCGAGCTTTACGAGGCGGGCGCCTACTTTGACAGGCCCTACGGGAGTCTGTCCAAACTCGCGTACGCGGCCGACCCGGTCTCCACCGAGGCAATGAGGAAGCTGAAGAAGATATTCGACCCGGACAACATCCTCAATCCGGGAAAACTGTGCTTTTGAGGGAGGCGGCTATGGCAAATCTGGCTGATTTCAAATACACCATGGAGTCCTGCAACCACTGCGGGCAGTGCAAGTGGATTCTGCCGGCCCGTATGAAGGGCTGGGACTTTGCGAGTGTATGCCCCCTGCACGAGTTCCATGGGTTTGACGCCTACTCCGGGCAGGGCCTCATTCAAATCGCGAAAGAGCGCCTCGACGGCAAGCTCGAATACGGCGACGGCATTGAGACGCTGCTTTACGCCTGCCCCGCCTGCGGCGCCTGCGACATAAACTGCAAAAGCGTGCGCGACATGGAGGTGCTCGACACCATCTATGCCCTGCGGGAAGACTGCGTCGAGGCAGGATACCTCCCCGAACCCCTCCGGCGCACGGCGGCAAACGTGGAGGAAACCCACAACATCTACGGCAAGCCCCATTCCGAGCGGTTTGCGTGGCTGCCGCCCGATTTCAGGGACGACCCGGAGGCCGACACCGCCCTGTTCGTCGGCTGCAGCGCCTACCGCTACCCCGATATCGCGCTCGCGGCAATCCGCATCCTCCGCGCCGGCGGCGTGAAATTCAAGCTCCTGCGCGAGGACGAGTGGTGCTGCGGCGCCCCGCTCTGGCGCACCGGCCAGCGCGAGGCGGCCGAAAAGCTCATCCGCCGCAACGTGGACACATTCCGCCGCCACGGGATTCAGACGGTTATCACCGCCTGCGCCGAGTGCTTCGGCTCCTTCCGCGGCGGGTACCCGCGCTATGCCGACACGGAGGGGCTCGAATTTAAGCACATCACGCAGGTCGCCGCCGAGTTGCTCTCCAGAGGGCAGCTCCGCCTCCGTGAGGGCGATGAGCCTTTGCGCGTGACATACCACGACCCGTGCATGCTGGGGCGGCTGTCCGAAAAGTACGTCCCGTGGGACGGGGAGATCAGGCCGTACGGCCTGCACGTGCCGGAAAAAGTGTGGCGCAGAGGCGAGCACGGCGTCTACGAAGAGCCGCGCGAAATACTCCGCGCCCTGGAGGGCGTCGAGCTGTGCGAGATGACGCGAAACTTAGAGGAGGCGCTCTGCTGCGGCGCTGCCGCCCGAGACGTCGACCCCGAGTTTGCCGCGTGGACGGCCGCCGAGCGGCGCCGCGAGGCGAAGGCCGCCGGCGCTCAGGCCATCGTGTCCTGCTGCCCGTTCTGCCGGGACGCGCTGGGCAGCGACGGCGAAAACGCGCTGCCCTATCTGGACCTGACCGTTTTGCTGGCGGAAAGACTGAAGGAGGAGGCGTGACATGGCACTTTCAGCTCAAGCGTATCGGGAACTGGCCGCCATCGTCGGCGAGCGCTACATCAGTTCAAAACAGCACATTCTGGCGGGCAACCGCGTCAGGACGCCGGAAATCCCCTTTGACTACCACAGCGCGGACGCCATCCTGCTCCCCGGAAGCACGGAAGAGGTCGCCGCCATCGTGAAAGTGTGCAACAAATACGGGATCTGCTTCGTCCCCTTCATCTCCGGCACGCTCCCGGACGCCTACGCAAACCGCGCGGGCACCGTCCTTATACACTTAAAGCGCATGAACAGGATCCTTGAGATCAACGAGGAGGACCGCTACGCGGTGGTGGAGCCGGGCGTGCGCCACGTCCAGCTCTATCCGGAGGTGCGGAAGAGGGGCCTGAGCTACACGGCCGCCTCCGTCGGCCCCGGCGGCTCCGTCCTCGCCAACTTCACGAGCACGTCGGGCGACCACCACACCCAGTACGGCTCGTCCCGGTCAAACCGCTATCTCCTCGCGGTGGAAATGGTCACGCCCGAAGGCGAAATCATCCGCACCGGCTCCCTTCAGGGCGGCTGCGGCTGGTTCTGCCCGGACGGACCGGGCCCGAGCCTGCGGAGCATCATCAAGGGCTATTTCGGCAGCCACGGGCAGCTCGGCATCATCACGAAAGCGGCCGTCGCCCTCGACGCGTGCAAGGGCCCGGCTGAAATCCGCACCGAAGGCGTCAGCCCGCACCACCGCGTCTATTTCGACAGCGACTTAAGCCGCGTCTACGTCTTCAATTACGACAACATCCAGAACGTGTGCCAGGCCATGCTCGCCCTCGGCGAGGCGGAGGTCTGCTCCACCGTCCAGAAGTACTTCTACCTGCCGCTCACGCTCCTGATGAGCGACTCGGCCAACGACTTCTGGAAAAAATGGACGAGCGGCTACAAAGAGGCCATGTCCATGCCCCTCGTGGTGCACATCGCCGCCCAGTCGGTGCGCGACCGGGAATACGAGGAAAAAATCCTGTTCGACGTCGTGCGGGAAACGGGCGGCAAGAGGCTGCCCGAGGAGCTTGAAAACTGGTGGACGGAGCACATGGACTACTTCATGGTCGTCAGCCGCCTGCAGAGCGTCCTGCGCTTAGGCGGCGGCTGGATGCCCATCAAGCTCGGCGCCGATTCCGTCCAGCATATCTGCGACGTGGGCGAGTCCATCGAGGAGTACATCTATGAGTTTACCGAGACGGGCAAAATCTTCGACGCGCCCGAAAACTACCAGATCATCCCGATGGAATACGGCCACTTTGCCCACATCGAGCTGCTGTTTATGTGGGACAGGACAAATCCCGCCGCCATGAAAGGCGTCGGGGAATTTCGCGCGCGGTCCCGCGAAGAGGACCTGCGCCGCCACTTCCACGCCGAGGACGTCGGCTGCCTCAACCCGACGCTCCTGCAGCTCGGGCCTCTCTACAGCAACTGCCATATATGGATGCAGAAAATTAAAGAAAGCTTTGACCCAAACAACGTAGCCAACCCCATGTTGTAACCCCCTCTCTCTCTTTCTGTTTTATAATAACCCCATTACCTCAAGGAAAAAGGCTTCAATCCCCTCGGGATTTGAAGCCTTTTTCCTCTCCCCGCCGCCCGGCGTGCGCAAACGGCAAAAACCCGTTTGAGAAAAGCGCCGGAAAAGCCGTCATGCGCGCGCTGAGATGCCTCGGCGCAGGATGATAATCGAATTTTCCCCGCCGCACCTGTTTTGAACGCTCATTCAAGAGCCTGCGCTCCCCGCCAGAGGCGGCGTTTTTCTCATTTCTTAAGGCGGAAAAATGCCCTTTGGTTTTACTTTCCCCTTTTGGTCGTGTATACTAATGAAGTAACTAATTAAAACGAAAAAATAAGGTGAAGACATGGCATTTGTTGACGTAAAGAGATACTTTGAAAGCGCCGGCCTGGGAGACAGAGTCATCGAGCTGGAAGAGTCGAGCGCGACGGTGGAAAAAGCGGCCAACGCGATCGGGTGCGAGCCGCGGCTGATTGCGAAATCGCTGTCCTTCTGGATTAAGGGGAAGCCCGTCATCATCGTCGCGGCGGGGGACGCCAAGGTGGACAACAGGAAATTTAAAAACCTGTTTCAGGAGAAGGCGAAAATGATCCCGCCGGACGAGGTTGAAGCACACGTCGGCCACGCGCCGGGCGGCGTGTGCCCCTTCGCCGTCAAGCCCGGCGTGACGGTTTATCTTGACGTGTCGCTCAAACGGTTCGAGAAGGTCTACCCGGCCGCCGGAAGCGGCAACAGCGCCGTTGAACTGACGCTCGAGGAGCTCAAAACCCACTCGCGCTTTACGGCGTGGGTCGACGTCTGCAAAGACTGGGAGGAAAACGCCTGACCGCGCCGCGCGCCGCTGCATCCCCAAAAACTTAGAAAGTGAAAAAGAGTAGAGTGATGAAACGGCTAATTTCAATCTGCGTATCCGTCATCCTTGTGGCGGCGCTCCTGTGCCCGCCCCTTCCGGCCCTCGCCGCCGAGCAGCCGCAGGGCTACTGGCCTTATCTTGTGGCCTATCAAAAAGCGGTGGAGTCCGGCAACGTCGACGAAATCCTGAAAACGGGGGACGCGCTGCTTAACTTTTACGCGCAGTTTCCCATGAACGAAGCCATCGCGAGCACGAGCTACAACGTCTACTACTACCGCTTCACAAACGCCCTGTTCGAGCGGCGGGGCAATTACGACGCCGCCATCGACAACGCGAAAAAGCTGCTCAAAGTCTCCGAATACATCGGCTTTACGGACGCGGCCATCGCGGCCAAAGCCGCCATCAGCAAGCTCGACCCCATGACGGAGGTCTACGCCCTGTCGGGCGGCGGCGCGCCCTATTACGGAGCGAAACACGAACCGCTCTCGGGGGCGTATTTCGGCCGCGTCGTCAGCATGGACGGCAACAGGGTGCGCAACGCCGCGGAGCTTGCCGGCGAGTCCATCGCGTCCGTCTACGTCGAAGTCGGCGGCTACACGGCGCAGGACTTTTCGTGGATTATCGGCCGGTTTGACGACGGCAAACACGCCCTGCACATCGCGCTCAACTTCCCCGGCGAAGAGGCAACGGCCGCGAAAATCGTCGGCGGGAAGCACGACAGGAACATCACGGAGTCGCTTGAGTATCTCGCCAAGCTCAAAAGCCCGGTGTTTTTGCGCATCGGAGCCGAGATGAACCTCTGGGAAATGGACCCCGCCCTGTTTAAAAACGCGTACATACACGTCGCGAGGCTCGCGCGCGATATCGCCCCCAACGCGGCGCTCGTCTGGTCGCCCAACTGCGTCGGGCACTGGGGCTCGGAGCTCTCGGACTACTACCCCGGCGATCAGTACGTCGACTGGGTGGGCACCTCCCTCTACTCCAACATCACGCCCCACCCCGGCCGCACGGAGACGGACGCCTCCAGCCTGTACTTCGGGCGCGGGATTTACGCCGACTGCGTGCTGAATATGCGGGCCGTCGCTGAGTTTGCCATGGCGCGCGGCAAGCCCGTCATCGTGTCGGAAGGCGGAACGGGCATTGTCAGCAAGGACGGGAAGCGGTTTGACAGCCACGCGGCCGCCCAGATGTTCAAGATGTTCGGCGTTTTGAACATGGTCTACCCGAATATCAAGGCGATTGTCTATTTCGACGTCGACCTCGGCACCGCCGCGGAAAACTACAAGTACGCCATGACAAACAGCGCGGCCGTCGCCGCGGCGCACAGCGAAGCCGTCTCGATAAACCCCACGCTGTTAACCTCGGCGGGCCAGACGGCATCGCAGACGTTTGTCAAGCTGTCCGATTTCAGCGAAAAGACAGGCCGCGTCGAAATCCGCGCCTACAGCGACACGCTCTACAGCGACAAGATGACCGTGACGTACTACTTATCCGGCAAAAAGATTGCCGAGACGAGCGCCCTGCCGTACACCTGCTTTGTGGACACATCCTCCCTGCCCGCCGGGCTGTACGAGTTTAAGGCGGTGTTCAATGACGGCGCCGGCTACACAAAGACAAAGACGTATACCCTCACAAAGCTTCTCAGCGGCGTCGTCTCCTTTACGGAAGGGTACGACCCGTCGGCGAAGCTCGACGTCCCGTCCGACTGGGCGCAGGAGGAAGTCGCCCTCGCCGTCGAGGCCGGCCTTGTGCCGGACGCGCTCCAGCGCGGCTACACGGAAAACATCACGCGCCTTGACTTCTGCAGGCTGGTGATCACCCTCATCGAGCGGAAGACGGGCAAAAGCATCGACGAGGTGCTCGCCGGGCGCGGCCTGAAGCTCGACTACAGCGCGTTTACCGACACGAAGGACAAAAGCGTCCTTGCGGCCTTCGCGCTGGGCATCGTGAGCGGCCGCGGCGGCGGCGTGTTTGACGGCGCGTCGGGCATTGTCCGGGAAGAGGCGGCGAAAATGCTCGCAAACGCCGCCGCCGTCCTCGGGATAAATGCAAACGCGGCGCCCGTCGCGTTCGCGGACGCCGGGAGCTTTTCCGCGTGGGCCGTGGACGCCATCGCGTTCGTCTCGTCGACGGTGGACAAAGTCTCCGGCAAGCCCGTCATGGGCGGCGTCGGGGAGGGGCTCTTCAGCCCCCGCGGCTCATACACCCGCCAGCAGGCCTTCATCACCATGCTCCGGCTCTACAGGGCGTCGTAATACAGGAAAGCACAAAGCCGCCGGCGATTGACCTGCGGCTTTCTCAGACGCGGGAAAGCGCTTGCTTTCCCTGTTCGGGCGAGACTAAATCGGAAAGGGGCGCTCCCCATGCAAAAAGGCGCTTTCAGGGACCACGCGGCGGACAGGCTCCCTCAATGGGAGGCGCTGATAAGCCGGCAAAACGAGCTCGAGACGCGGAAGGACGAAATCCGAAGCCCCTTCGCGCGCGATTACACCCGCATTCTCCACTCCACGGCGTACCGGCGGCTCAAGCACAAAACGCAGGTCTTTTTCAATCCCGGCAACGACCATATCTGCACGCGGATGGAGCACGTCAATCACGTCGAATCCGTCAGCACCACAATCGCCCAGTGGCTGGGACTGAACGTCGAGCTCACACGAGCCATCGCCATCGGCCACGACCTCGGGCACGCGCCCTTCGGCCACCAGGGCGAAGAGGTCATAAAAGATCTCGCGTGGGAACACCTCGGCGACGGTTTCTGGCACGAGAAAAACGGCCTGCGCTTCGTCGATAAAATCGAGCTGCTCGAGGACAGCAAAAGGCGCTATAAAAACCTCGCCCTTACCTACGCGGTGCGGGACGGGATTATCTCCCACTGCGGCGAAGTGGACGAAAACGGCCTGAGGCCCCGCGCGGAGCTGATGGACCTTGATACCTTTGAAACTCCCGGGCAGTACCCGCCCGCCACATGGGAGGGCTGCGTCGTCAAGATTGCAGATAAGATCGCGTACCTCGGCCGCGATATTGAAGACGCCATAACCCTCGGCTTTCTGGACGAGGCGGCTCAGGGCGCGCTTCTCAGGATGGCGCGCGCGTACGACGAGCACGCCATGAACACCACGGTCATCATGCACAACATGATCGGCGACATCTGCCGAAACAGCAGCCCCGATAATGGGATCTGCCTGAGCCCGCCCTTTTTCGAGCAAATCAACACCCTGAAAGCCTTCAACTACGCGCACATCTACCGGCACGAACGGTTCAGGCCGTTTACGCGCTACTCCGAGCTTGTGCTCTCGGAGCTGTTTGACGCCCTGTACAGCTGTTACGACGAAAAGAACACGTTTCAGGCCCTCAAAGGCAGGCTCGCTTTCGCGCCGCAGCTTCTCGGCACGTTTACGGAGTGGCTCGCGCGCTACTGCTTTGCGGAGATTGTCCCCGAAGAAAAACTGCGCGCCCTTGCCCTCCGGTGCGACAATGAGAAGATTTACAAAGACCTCGGCGACAGGACGCTTTACGTTCAAGCCATTTTGGACTTCATCGCAGGCATGACGGACCGCTTCGCCATCGCGGTCTTTAACGAGCTGATAACGTACTAGAAGGATAAGGCCCGATCCAGGATGTGCCTCGACATGCGGCAAAGGTCTTCAATGAGCTGATTGCATACCAGAAGGCTAAGCGTGCATTACGCTTTACAGCCCCGACCGGCAAGCATACCCTCACGCAATGAGGGCGCGCCTCCATCCCGGCGCGATGTCTAAAGCGCCCCGGCCGCCTGGCCATATCTATGCGGCTAAAAGACGCTCCCAAACAAAAACCTCCGGCACGGCGTTTGCCGTACCGGAGGTTTTTCTCACGTTATCCCGCCGAGCGGGAGCTTGCAAAGCGCCTTGGCGCGCTTTCCCGCCGCGCTTTCCGGCGGTTTTTTTCTAAACAGCAGCGCTAAACCGTCATTCAAACAAGCCCGCCACGAGCGCCTCGACCGACTCCCGCGCGCCTGTGTTCGCGACGGACAGGATATTCAGGGACAGCCTGCACTCCGAAACAGCGGCGTCATCCCGCCACGCGCCGACAACCGTCACATCGGGCGCGTCGACGCGGGTGATGGACAGCGCGGCCTGGCCCGCCTCGCACTGGATGAGGGCTTTGACGTGCCCCAATATGACGCGGTCGACGGCGACGGCCTCGCAGATCTCCTGAATTTTCCGGACAAGCGCGTCAAGCGCGCTGTCCGCCCGAAGCGGCTTCTCAAAGCGGACGGTTCCGCTGCGGCTTAAAATCAGCGCGTCGTCAATCACGCTGTTTCCGTGGCCGTGGCAGCCGCAATCGCAGTCCGGCCCGTGTTCGTGCGCGTGTTCGCCGCAGCCGCAATCCGGCCCGTGTTCATGTGCGCCGCTGCCGCAGCCGCAGTCCGGCCCGTGTTCGTGGGTGTGATGGTGGTCGTGCATATCGCTTATCTCTCCCTTTCTGCTAAAGCGCCGCGCACTCGGCAAGCTTTGCCCAGAGCGCGCCCGGGTCTTTCAGCGCCTCGTCCAGCACAACAACTTTCGCCTGCGGCGCCTTTTCCCGAAGCGTCTCAAACGTCCTGTCCGTCGGCGCCTCGACATCCACCTTATTGAGGAGCACGACGTCCGCCCCGCCGACCTGATGGTCGAAGATGTGGGCCAGCGCCGTCACGAGATACTTCCAGCGCGACATATCCACGACGCAGACGGTGCGCACCTCGACCCCCGGGCGGCCGTACTTCTCAAACAGCTCCTGGATGCCGTCCATCAGGGCAAGCCCCGTCATTTCCACGATGATGTAGTCGGGCGCGATCTGATCCTGTATCCGGCCGACGGCTTCAATCAGGCTCCCCGAAATCTGGCAGCACACGCAGCCCCCGAAAAGCGGGGTGACCTCCACCTTTGCCTCGCGCAAAAGGGCGTCGTCAATCCCCACCTCGCCAATCTCGTTTTCGATGATGGCGCAGGTTCTGCCCGCGTCCACCAGCCCCTTTATGAGGCGCCCGATAACCGTCGTCTTGCCTGAACCGAGAAACCCGCCGAAAATGATGATTTTCATCGCAGGATAATCCACCTCTGTCTTTTTCTTTAGCGCCCCGCCCTTTTCCCGGCACGGCGCGCCATGCGCTTTCTTTGCAGATATTGACAGTATACCATTTTGCCGCGCGTTTGGGCAAGCGCAACGGCAGCCGTTGAGGCTGCGATATGGGGTTTTAATTGAATTTTGTCGAACGAGATGATATGCTGAAACAAGTTATATATCGGTATCGGGGGCTGTTTACTCGCTTCGCGCGGTGCCGGTTACATAAAGGAGTGTCTTTTTCAATGATATGCCCAAGGTGTAACAAAGCCATCCCCGACGACAGCGCGTTTTGCCAGTATTGCGGGTTTCAGACGGCGCCGCGCGCGGAGGAAAAGCCCTTTGATACCGCGACAGATACCAATCACCCCGCCGCCGTCAGCCCGGGCTCAAATCCTGTAAATCCGGCCCCGGGCATGGCGCAATATGCCCCTCCCGCCCGGTACTGCTCGCGCTGCGGGGGCCTGATAGACAGGTCTTCCCGGCGGTGCACGGCGTGCGGCAGGCAATACTTCCGCCCGGCAAGCGCGGTCCCGGTTATCGTTCTCTCTGTGTTACTGGCCATAAGCGTTGGCCTGAACATCCGGCAGTACGTCATCCATAGCAATATGACGGAAACCGTGGCAAATCTCGAAGCGGAGATTGCCGAGCAGGAGGAGTCGATAAACAACCTCTGGTGGGATTACTTAAAGCTTTCCAATGAAACCGACTTTTTCCGGTCCCATGCGGTTATCGTCCCTGACGACGGAACGAACCTGTACCACTTGTACAGGTGCGAAGATTTAGATTTATCGAGCTTCTGGATTTACAACACCGAAGCCGCCAAACAGCAAGGCCTTCAGCCCTGCCCGAAGTGCTATCCCTGACATTTGCCGGACGGCTCAGGCCGCGCCTTAGCGATACGCCGTTGCAATCCGCCGCGCGCGTGCTATAATCAAACACGGTTTTTTCTGACACATCCGATAAATCTGGGGGCCGGCCTTTAATATGACGCTTACCTTGCGAAAAATCGCCCTGAAGCTGAGGGGCGAGCCCTTTTTCCTCATCACCCTCGCCGCCACGCTCGCAGTATCTGTTTTCGCCCGCCCGCACGCTTCGGCCATCAACTGGAGCGTCATCTCCATTCTGTTTGCCCAGATGCTCGTTTGCGCGGCGTTTGAGGAGTGCGCGCTGCTCTCATCGCTCGCGTCGTGGATTGTGGGCGTTTTCCGGACGCCGAAAACGCTCGGCTTTGCGATGGTGCTGCTGACCGGTGTGCTCGCCATGTTCGTCACGAACGACATCGCGCTGCTGACTGTCGTGCCCGTTACCATCTCCATCTCGAAGCTGACGGGGCGGGGGCCGCGCATTCTCGTGGTGCTTGAGACGATTTCGGCCAACCTCTTTTCGGCCATGACGCCTTTCGGCAACCCGCAAAACCTCTACCTCTATTCGTACTTTAACATTCCGGCCCCGGAATTTTTCAATACCATGCTGCCCTTCGGCGCGCTCGGCATTGCGCTGCTTCTCCTCAGCGTGCCGCTGCTGTGCCGCGGCGGCTGCTACAACGCCGAACGCGCCCCCTTCGTGACGAAAAACCGCAGACTTCTTATCGCGGCGGCGGCGGTGTTCGTGGTGAACATCCTGTCCGTCCTGCGCGTGGTCGACTACAGGATTGCGCTGGCGCTGGCGGCCGTTGTCTTTCTCGCGCTTGCGCCGCGGCTGTTTAAGTCCGTCGACTACGTGCTCCTCCTCACTTTCATCCTCTTTTTCCTGTTTACCGACGCGCTCACGTCCATCCCCTCCGTCCGCGCCTTCTTCGGCGGGCTCCTCGGCTCGAAGGCAAGCGTCCTGCTTGCCTCGGCGGCGCTCAGCCAGATTATCAGCAACGTGCCGGCCGCCGTGGTGCTCTCCGGCTTTACGGGGCAGTACGGGGCGCTGCTGCTCGGCGTGTCCGCCGGCGGGCTCGGAACGCTCATCGCCTCTTTGGCGAGCCTTATCTCCTACAAGCTGTACGTCAGGGCCTTCCCGGACGAGGCGCGCGCGTACCTCAAGGCTTTCCACGCGCTCAACGCCGCGTTCCTTGCGATTCTCCTCGCCGCCCTTACGGTTGTGCTTGTGCTGTGAAGTTAAACCGGAGCTAAAAAGGCTCCGGTTTTTTACTGCCGCGCATCTCCTGCCGGCGCGGGCAGGCGCTCCCCCGGGAAACGCGCTTGATTTGGGATTCCATCCCATATAATATAAAAGTGTAGCATGGCGTTTCCGGGATGCGCCGCCAAAAGCCGCACCGTGCAGCGAAAGCAAAGGAGGCGATTTGATGCGGATGAGTTTTGACCAGCTCGCAAGCGCCATCCCCCCGGAAATCTACAACAGAACGAAGGCGACGATTTCGCAGTACATAGCCGTCTACGAGCCGGAGGAGTTCGTCCTCGGCAGGCCCATCAGTGTGGACGACTACCACTTCGTGCTGTTCATGTCCGCGGCGCCGGTGACGCGGCTTGAAGGTGTGCCGTACCCCGTCAAAAAGGGCGACCTGCTGGCCATCGCGCCGTGGGTGGAAGTCTACGCCGACCCGAACGGCGCAAAGCCCCACGGCAAATACCTGCACATTGCCGTTAAACGGTCGTTTTTTGACGACATCGCCGCCAATATCTCCCGCGTGCGCGGGGAGGCGTTCCGGTTTGAGCGCATCCACGGGCGTTTCAGCGAGCAGGTTCTCGACTTAATCGGCCAATTCCAGCTTGAGTACATGAATTTCGGCGGCGCGTACCTCCAGATGGTGCAGAGCCTTGCCACGCAGATTGTCTTTCAGCTCATACGGGACCTCGAGTCCTCGGACGATATGCACGCGAAAGACCTCGCCAATCCGTACATCAGCAAGGCCATATCGTTCATGCTGGAGCACTACGGGTCGAGCATCACCATCGGCGATATCTGCAACCTGATCTACTTAAGCCCCGGCCATTTCAAACGCGTGTTTAAGCAGCACACAGGGCGCACGCCGCACCAGTACCTCATGGACATCCGCCTTGACCGCTCCCGCCAGCTGCTCGAGCAGACGGATTACCCCATCGAGGACGTCGCGAAGGAGTGCGGCTTTATCAACGCCGGTCACTTCGCCGTCGCCTTCAAGCGGCGGATGAATCTGTCCCCCTCGGAGTACAGGAAAAAAATCGCGGCGGCGCGATGATTTCGTCTTTACGCTCACGCAAGCGCCGCCGGCGATACGCGCAGCCTGACTTTTGTTCAGCGGCCCGCCTTCCCGGCGGGCTTTTTTTGCGCGCTCATACATGAGCTGCACGCCGCAAGCCGTTATCCGGCTCACGCGTCCATTCCCCCCAACGGGCGGCGCAACCCGTTTTCCCGCGCCGCGCGCGCAAACAAAGACTCCCGAAGGCGCGGTGACTCCGCCGCAGCGGAAAATGCGACTTTGACAAAAGCAAAACGCGATTTCCAGAACAGTTTTTTGCCGCGTCTGGTGCTATCATGGGCTCAACAGCCGCGGCTTGTCTCATTTTCGCCGACGGGAAAACAAAACGAGGAGTGTATTAGACATGAAAAAGCGTCTCCTTGCCGGAACCCTTTCTCTCCTGATTCTGCTGGCCATCCTGACCACCGCCGCCCTCGCCGCTCCCTTCTCGCTCGACGCGCCGCAAAACCTCAGAGCGGAACTGAAGTTTGACGACGAAGGCATCCCCTATTTTGAGCTGCGGCTGGATGTGCCGCAGAGCGTCGTCGCCATCCACAATACGATTTCGGAAGACTATGCCGCTTTCTCCGGCTACGACTGCGACGTTATCTTCATCGATTTTGAGTACAGATACGCCGATTACGACTGGAACGAGGGCCCCTCCGAAGTCTGGAACACAAGCGCCTACCTCTCCGATTTTCTGGAGCAGGGCTATTTTGAGTACCGCCCCTTCAACAGCTCGAGAAGCTACAACGAAGTCGACATCAAGGCCGAGACGTACCATTTCCGCGCCCGTTTCAGCTGCCTGTGGGGATACTCCGGCGACTGGATTGACAAGACGGTCTATTCCGGCTATTCCAACACCGTCACCATCGGCAACCCCGCCTTCTGGAGCGCCGCGAGCGACTGGGCGAAGCCCGAGCTGAGAAAAGCGGAGGAGTTCGGCCTCGTTCCCGACATCCTTAAAAACGCGGACATGACGAAGCCCATCACCCGCGAAGAGTTCTGCGAGCTGGCCGTCCTGCTGTATGAAAAATGCACGGGCAAAACGGCCGAAGTCGTGGCAAACCCCTTTACGGACACGACGAACCCGCGCGTCTTGAAGGCGTACGGCCTCGGCATCACGACGGGCACCTCGGCCACCACGTTCTCCCCGAAAGTGCTCATTAACCGCGAGCAGTGCGCGGCGATGCTCTTTCGGGCCATCAAGGCCATCAATCCGGACGGCGACTACAGCGTCGACGGCGTGAAGGACTTCCCCGACCAGCAGTACATATCCAGCTGGGCCGTCGAGGCCGCGAAGTATATGTCCAAAATCGGCGTCATCACCGGCAACGCGAAGGGCGAATTCATGCCGAAGGCCACCACGTCGGCTCAGGAGGCCGCCGGATACGGCATGGCCACGCGCGAACAGGCCATCGCCATGTCCGTCCGCTCGTACGACAAGCTGGCCGGATAGGCACAAAACGGCGCGCCGCCGCATAGGATGGAGTTTGCGCCATAAGCGCGCATGGAAGAGCGATTGCGCCATAACGCCAAAGCCGCCGCTATGCGGCTGTGTCAATATCAGAGTCTGCCGCATAGAATAGTGGTTGCGCCAAATCAAAAGCCGCCGGAGGGAGTTCCCTCCGGCGGCTTTTTGCGCTTAACCGCGCCATTCGCTTCCCGCGCGAATATGATGGCCTGCGCATTGTTTTGAACAAATATTCAATCTTTGTGCGCCCTTCGCGGGCGGCTTTTTCGCTCTCGCGCGCCTGCGCGGGGCGTTTGCGCGACTGAGAAACGGCGCGTGTCTTGACTGTCCGCCTGCGCGGGTCACTCTCGTCCCGCTCATGCGGGGCTTTGCCTGCTGTCAGTCCCAAACCGTAACGCCGCCGTCAAGCCGCGCGATGCAGTCAAGCCGCCCCTTTTGAATCAGGCTCTCCCGCAACGCGGCCCGCATATACAGGCGCTCCCCGCATGCATACACATACCAGACCGATTCGTTCAGGCCCTTGAAAAACATGCCGTCCACGCTTTTCTCAAACAGCTTGGGGTCGATTGTCTCCGGGCTTTCCTGAAGCTGCCTGAACGTCACCCCGAGCCACTGCCCGTTTTCGTCGAAAAACGCGTTGGCCTCCTCCAAAAGCGCCGTTTTCTCGTTTGAATCCACATTCAATTTATAAACGATGTGGCATGGGCCGTTTTCGTTTTCGCCGATGCCCATGTAGTACAGGGCGCCGCCGCAGTAATTGAAGTAATCGCCGCCTTTGACGAGAACGCGCGTGTTGGAGCCGTCCAAGTCCGCGCGGCGGTACTCCCCTTCGTTCACAGCCCAGTAGTAGATGCCGCTTTCGTCGACGGTGACGTTGTGGATGTATGTCGGCGCCACGACTTGCTCCTCCCCCGTGGCGATATCGACGGCGACGAGCTGCGTCGTGTAAACGTACACTTTGCCGCCGTAGTAGTACCTCAGCCATGCGTTCGGGTACAGCAGCGCCATATTCCCGCCGTCCAAATCGGCCCTGTAGACGGACGGGCTGTTGTTTTCATCCCGCATGTCAAAATACATCCCGCTCTCGGCCACGTACAGGTCGCCGCAGTAGCCGCCAAAGAGCTTCGTCTCCTCCGTGCCGTCCGTGCGGATTTTCCAAATGGAAAAGCCGTCCCAATAATTGAGAAAGTATACCCACCCGTCCAGCACGTTGATGCAGTCCGGGGCGGCGTTGCTTAGCTTCGTTTTTTCCGCCCCGTCGGGCTTTGCCCTGTAAAGGCGCCACCCGTCGCTCTCGCTGCGGTAATAGACGTATCCGTCGCCGCCGTCGCATATCAGGCCTTTCGCGCCGATGTTCCCGCCCTGAAACCCCAGCCGCTCCGCATTGTCCGCCGCAGGCGGGGGCGCCGCATCGGGATGTTCCGGCGACGTCGTGGGAGGCTGCGCTTTCTCCTCCGGTCCGGAAGGCTGCGCCGTCTGAGAATCCGGCGCGCCGTGGGCCGGCGTCGCGCCGTCCTGCGGTAAAGCGTGCCCGTTTCCCGCGCACGCGCCGAGGGAAAAGATAAGCGCCGCCGCCATCAGGCAAAGTACCGCCCGTTTCATAATACCCCCCCTTCAAAATAACCCATGCCACTTTATCACACTTTCAGATGGTTGACAACAATTTTCCGCCCGCAGCAAACGGCCGTCGCCTCCGCAGCGCGCAGCGCGCCGCCCCGCACAAGCGGCGGCGCGCTGCTTTATCTCCACCGCGAGGCCCTCCGTAAGCTCCTTTGCCTTTCACGTCTGCGGGGCGACGTACCGAAAGCCCCTGTGATTTGCCCTTTCCGCCGCCTGCTTGGCAGGCGCGTCCTGCGGGCCGGGCCGCGGCGCGAGCCGGACGGCAGGCTGCGCCTGCCTGCGGGAGAGCCCCTGCGGGAACGAAAAGACGTCGTGCGGGTCGTACCGGCGCTTAATCCATGCAAGGCGCCCGGCGTGGTCGCCGTAGTATTCTCTTTTGAAATCCGGAATTCCCGCGTAGGGGAAGTTGACGTAGGCCCCTTTTGTCAGCGGCTCGAGCAGGCGGTACCGGCGGCCGACCCAGTGGGCGCTGGCTCCGGCGAAGCGGATATCCTCGAATACCGATTCAATCCAGAGGATATAGCGGGCGTTGCGGTAGAAAAACGCCGTCTCGTCCACGCCCACCTCCGCCACCCGCCCCCCGAGGGCGTACAGGGATATCCCCGCAAAGACGGACCCCGCCGGCCGCTCCTGAATCAGGGACACAATCTCCCTGACGGCGCGGGGGCCAAAGTCACGGAAAACAAACCGGCTTGCGGACTGAAAACGCTCAAACGGCGGGTACGCGCCGCCGATGATGGTGACGGCCTCCAGAAAGCTCATGGACGCGATTCTATGCGCCGCTCCCGGGAGCTCAAGAAAGCCCCGCAGCATGGCGCGTGCCTCCTCCGGCCCGCCGTAGAAGAGGCCCCGCACGAGCGCCGCCAGGCCGTCCGCTTCGGAGTTGTAAACGCGCGCGAGCAGGGTCATGCGCGCATCCGCCTCACGCAGCCACCGCTGCCACGCCAGGAAAAACCGCTCCTGCGTCTCCCGGCTGATGTTCAGGTAGTCGATTTCAATGAGCGTCACGCTCTCCACGGGCGGCGGCAGCCGGAACGTGACGGACGTCACCACGCCGAAGTTTCCGCCGCCCGCGCCCCGCAGCGCCCAGAACAAATCGCTGTTTTCTTCGGCGTTTGCCGTGAGCACCTGCCCGTCGCTGCCGACCAGCTCGATTTCCTCGACGCTGTCGCACCCCAAGCCGAAGGCGCGGCAGGACAGGCCCCACCCGCCCCCCAGCGCGTACCCGCACACGCCCACGGTCGGGCACGTCCCGCCCGGGAACGGATAACCCCGCGCCGCCAGAAACTCGTACAGCTGCCGGTTTGTAACGCCGCCCTGCACGCGCACGGTGCCTGACGCCTCGTCCAGCTCAATTCCCGTCATCTCGCTCACGTCAATGACGAGCACGCAGTCGCCGCTTGAGTATCCCTCGTAATTGTGGCCGCCGCCCCGGATCCGGACCGGGACGCGGCTGCGCCGCGCCCACAGGACGGCATTTGCGACATCCTGCGGCGTCCGGCAGTAGTTGATGATAAGCGGAAAGCTTTGAACGGCGCGGTTAAAGCCCTGCCTGTCCGCGTTGTAGGACGGGTCGGAGGGCAAAACAATCCGGCCGCTCAGGCCCCGCAGATAACTCGTCTCCATAGCCTTCTCCTTTACTGGTCCGCCTTGCTTTTGCGGACTTCCCTACAGCTTATGCGGGGCCTCCTCCCTCGTTTCCATCCGGACGCGGCGCCCGAAAAATCAAGGCACTTTCCGGCGGGAAAGTGCCTTGGGCTTATGAAGCCTAATCAAACCCATAAAAAACGTGGCGGCGCGCCTTGGAAAGGTGCACCGCCGCGTTATGGGTATTAAACGGGCTGCTTTTTCTGTGTAAGGTTAAACACTTAACGGCCTGGCCCTGCCGTTAGAACATCTCGCGGCTCATCCGGTCAATCTCTCTGGACACCGTCTCGTACACGCCGTCGTAGTTGCTCTTGGGCCCGCCCGCCGTCATGCTCGGGATGTAGTACTTCGTCCCGCAGGCGCGGCACGTCTCCTCGACGTATTTGGCGATAAACTCCGGCGACCAATCCGGCACGTCCACCTTGCCGTTGTTGATGCCGCCCATAAAGCTGATCTTGCCGCCGTACTTCTTGATGAGCTCGGGGATATTGTTCGTATCCACGCAGCCCTGCCAGACGTCGATGCCCATGTCGATCATGTCGGGCACGAGCGTGGCGGCGTAGCTGTCGCTGTGGTGGAAAATGAGCTTGACGCCGCGGGATTTAAAGTAGCCGTAAATCTTCTCGTAGGACGGCTTGATAAACTCCCTGAACATCTCCGGCGAGAGGAAGGTGGAATTGTGGGAACCCCAGTCGTCGTGGTGGAACACGGCGTCCGGCTCGAGATTGTCGCAAATCAGGCGCGCGTATTCAAGCTCCCAGTCGGTGATGGCCGCGATAAGCTCCTTCAGGGCGTCCGGCTCCGTGTAGAAGCTGATGAGGCACCCTTCCATCCCCATGAGGTAGTGGAGCTGGTCGAACACGCCGGGGGCGAGCAGCGCCGTGGCGAACTTCTCTTTCCGGTCGATTTTGTCCACAAGGGCCCTGCACTCGTCCCATTCTTCCTGCGGGAAGTCAAGGCTCGGGAACTTCACCTGCGTGCGCCACCGCGTGACGTCCTTCAGCACAATATGCTCCTCGTCGTGGACGGGGAACGGGCCGGGCGTGCCCTCCTGCCAGCGGATGGTGACGCCCCACTGGTTGACAATCTGTTCGCCGGGCTTGGTGGGGCGGCCTCTTTTGTTGTAGGGCGTGCCCGGAATAAACGCAAGCGCCTCGAACTGGTTGACGAAGCGGTCCGGCTTGCCGCCGGAAATCGTCTCAAGCAGGTTGTCTCGTTTAGTTAGCATGGCGTTTGTACCAATCCCTTGCGTAGTCGTTGTAGAAGTTGACGATGTAATCTCTCCAGTACTTGGACTTCTCGTCGGGGTTCGGGCCGGGCATGCCGACGCTCGCGCCGAAGACGAAGTTGCCGCCCGGCGCGAAGGTGTCCACGTACTCCACGAGGGCGTCCCTCAGTCCTTTTTCGTCGATGGTGCCGGCTTCGCATTTCGCGCTCCAGCCCTGAGAGTCCCAGGCCCCTTCCAGCGCGAGGCGGTCGCCGTACTTCTTCTTGATGCCCACGAGGTCGTTGCAGACCTGGCAGGGGTTCCACGCGCGCACGCCGATCTCCAGCCAGTCTTCGATGAACTGTTCGGACTTGCCGCAGTCGTGCCTGTTTATGTAGCAGCCGGACTCGAGGGCGATATCCGCGTGCATCTTGTGGAACGGCTTGAAGAATTCGCGGTACGTCTCCAGCGAGATAAAGGGCGACTTAAACGCCGCGTCGTCGTCCATCAGGACGTAAATGTCGGGCTTGAGGTAGTACATCTGCTTTTTCATGACCAGGATGTAGAACTTGGAAATCTCGGTCAGCAGCTCCTTGACTTCCTCCGGCTCCTCGTACAGGGCGATGAGCGCGTTCTCAAAGCCCATCAGGCTCACAAGGGTCAAAAAGTAGTCGCCGCCGACAACCGACAGGCAGTACTGGTTGCGGTCAATGTGCTTGGACTTCTCGCGGTAATACGTCTCCCAGTCGCGGTTGGAAACGTCGACAATTTTGAGCTTGTCGCGCCATTTTGTAATGTCGTCGATGATGATGTTGCCGGGTTCGGGCATTGCGCCGTAGTTGTTCTCCGGGTTGCCGACGTACGTTACGCCCAGCCCCGTCACGACGGGCCCGTTCGGCGCGGACTGCGGCGTTAAAAGCTCGTCTCCGAACGGCATGGTGTGCGGTACGCAGTAAGCCGGCATAAACTCGGGAATCTCGCCGCTTAGCATGCGGAGATAGTTTTCTTTTGGTGTCAGCGTCGACATCTTGTCCCCTCCCAAAAATACTCCATTTTAGCAAGATTTAACATGATCCTTATTTCGATTATACGACCCTTTTCGGGACATGACAATGTACTCCCAGCACATGTTCACGGTGCAATTATTAGTCTGAGAGTGCATATCCCTGCACCGGTTTCGGGTATATAATGAAAGAACAAAATCAGCTGCCGGAATTTTGTTCATGCTTAACATTTTAAATAAAAAAGGAGCCTCCGGCCGCCTTTTTCGACCGATTCAGCGCTCTTCCCGCGGAGCAAAACCCTTAGATTAAAGAGAGATAAGTCTGCAACAAAAAGCATGTACGCCTACGACTACTAAACGAAGGGCACCATCCGCCTGCGGGCGGCGCCAACATAATAAAAAAATATATGCGGGAGGGCCTTGTAAAAGAAGTCGCCAACGGCTACCGGGTCGACCCGCATCGACGGGCCCAACAGCCCGCCCCAGTGCTACTTTGAACCGCGCGTGTGCAAATAAAGAAAAGCCGCGTCGTCGCTTTTCCTTAACCTCAGTAAAAACCTCCGTTTATCCTCAGGATGTCACCCCTTCCGATCATCCTGCGGAAGAAATGGAGGTTTTTTTGCGTCCGTAATAATCGCCCGTCCGCGGCGCAGGATAAAACAGAGAAAAGGCGCGAGGGGATTCATCATTTCAGACAAAAACATCAGGCTTTTAGAAGAAGGCTTCTGTGTACTCATCCGAAAACGTCGAAGGATATCCCCCATGCGGGGTTGTGCCGCCCCGCCGATTTGTTACAATGGAGAAAAACGGGTACTCTGCCTTTCGACAAAAATCCACGCCGCGGGCGACCCGCGCTTTAAGGAGGATACTATGCTGCTTTCCGAAATTCGATCATACTGGGACAGACGCGCCGAAGGCTACTCCCTCACCATCCACCAGCAGCTTGCCGGCGAGGTGGGCGCGTTCTTCCGCCGCGTCTTAAAAGACTGCGCCCCGGCGGGGGACAATCTGCGCTGTCTCGATGTGGGCTGCGGCCCCGGCTTCTTCTCCATCCTCCAGGCGCAGGCGGGCCACGACGTCACCGCCGTGGACTATTCCGAAGGGATGCTGAAAGAGGCTCAGTCCAATTTTGAGGAAATGGGCGTCACCGTTGCCACCCGGCAGGGGGATGCGCAGAACCTCCCCTTCCCCGACGAAAGCTTTGACTACATCGTCTCCCGCAACCTCGTCTGGAATCTGGAGCACCCGGAAAAGGCCTACCGGGAGTGGCTTCGGCTTCTGCGCCCCGGCGGACGCCTCTTCGTGGCCGACGGCAACCATTATCTCCACTATTACGATAAGGACTACCTCGTCGCTAAAGAAAAGGAATCCGCGGGCAAGCCCTTCAACTACTACGGGGTGGACCCCACCCCCATCAACGAAATCGCCCGAAACCTGCCCCTCTCCAAAGTCCACCGCCCCACATGGGACATTGAACAGCTGCTCAACTTAGGGCTTGAGCGCATCGAGGTGCAGGTGACCCATCGAACCCACGTTCATGCGGAGACGGGGGAGGAAAAATCCCTCATTAGTGACTTCATCCTCTGCGGTGAAAAGCCCGCCGCCACGCCGAAAACATTGGACAGCGACGAGCAAGAGAAGATTAACGCCCACTGGTCCGCCGCCTCGGACAATTACAGCCGCATCATTCACGACGAGCTGGGGAGCTTCCGCGTTGTATCCTGGCTGCGGCGCATTACAAAACACGCCCCCCAGAAGGACGTGCTGGACGTTCTGGATGCCGGCTGCGGCCCCGGATTTTTCTCCATTATCCTGTCCCGGGTGGGGCACCGGGTTGTGGGGCTGGACGGGGCCGAGGGCATGCTCCGCCACGCGGCCGGTATCGCCCGAGAATACGGTGTATCCCCCCTGTTTGTTCAGGGGGACTGCCACGCCCTGCCCTTTGCAGACGAGAGCTTCGACCTCGTCATTAGCCGCAACGTGACCCACGCCCTGCGGGATCACAAAAAAGTCTACGCCGAATGGCATCGCGTCCTGCGCCCCGGGGGCCGGCTTCTGATTTTCGACGCCAACTGGCACCTTCTCCACTGCGACGAAAAGCTCATCGAGGAATTTTCACGGCGGGAGGAGGAGTGTTTCCGCCTTTACGGCTCCAACTTCAGCGCAGGCGGCAGCCGGGAGTCTGAGGAGTATAAAAAAAGGCCGCCCCACCGGCTGGGATCGGCCCAGCGCCCCCAGTGGGACGTTCCCCTGCTGGAAAACGCCGGCTTTACGGATGTGTTCTTCGAGGAAAACATCATCGAGGAGTTGTGGGACGATAAGGAAAAACTTCTCTACGGGGCCACGCCTCTGTTCATGATTTCCGCTACGAAGAAATAGTCCGGCCGCCTCGGATTGCATCTTAACTTGCATGCCTGACTGAACCAGCCGCCCGCGAAGCGGCGGCTTTAGCCTGAGCGATAAACACGAGAGAAAGGAGAACTCCGAATGGAAAACAGCCTCCGCCCCGACCGGGGCTCCCTGGGGCGCTTTGTCCTGCGGCGGCTTCTGCTTCTTATTCCCGTCCTGTTCGGAGTCACTTTCCTGACTTACGGCCTTATGTTCCTCTCCCCCTCCGACCCTGTGGAGATGATGTTGCAGGCCCAGGGCATCCCCGTCACGCCGGAGGTGGCCCAGGCCATGCGGGTGAAAATGGGTCTGGACCGGCCTTTTCTGGAACAGTATTTTGCCTGGCTGTGGCGGTTTCTCAGCGGGGATATGGGCGTCTCCCTCATAGACGGGGAGCCCGTCCGGCAGATGCTCATGGCCGCCGCCCCGAAAACCCTCCTGCTAACGGCAACGTCTCTCCTCGTCACCGTCGCCCTCTCCCTCCCCCTCGGCATCCTCACGGCGGTGCGTCAGAACCGCTTTTCCGATTACCTCATCCGTTTCTTGAGCTTCCTGGGTAACGCCATGCCCTGCTTCCTTCTCTCCCTTCTGCTTCTCTACCTTTTCGCCCTGCGCCTGAACCTTCTGCCCGTTCTGGCGGGAGGCGGCGCGAAGGGGCTCATTCTGCCCACTCTGGCGCTCAGTCTCCCCATGTCCGGCCGCTACATCCGGCAGGTGCGGGCCGCTGTTTTGGAGCAGCTGGGGCAGCGGTACGTAAGCGGCGCCATCTCACGGGGCGTTCGAACCCGAACGGTGCTTTTTAAAAGCGTCCTGCGCAACGCCATGACGACGATTCTCACCCTGCTTGCCCTCTCCATGGGCTCCCTCCTGGGAGGGACGGCGGCGGTGGAGCGCATCTTCTCCTGGCGCGGCATGGGGTACATGGTGATGGACGCCATTTTCATGCGGGATTACCCCGTGATTCAAGCCTTTGTGGTGTGGATGACGGTCCTGTATGTGGTGATTAACCTGCTGACGGACCTCTCCTACGCCATCGTGGACCCGCGTTCCCGCAAAGGACTGGGGGTGCAGCCATGACGCGAAACCGCCGCTTTGGGCGCGTGCGCCTTATCCTGCTGCTCACCCTGGCCGCCCTTCTCTGCCTTCTCTGCCTCATCGGCCCGGAGCTGGCTCCCAACGACCCGTATAAAGTGAACCTCCTGCAGGCCAAACAGCCGCCCAGCGAAAAATTCCCCCTCGGGACGGACGGCTTCGGCCGGTGCGTCTTATCCCGCATCCTTGTGGGGGCGCGAACCTCTGTTTTCTCCGCCCTCCTTGTGGTGGGCATCACCCTCACCGTCGGCTGCGTCATTGGGACTCTCTGCGGCTACTTCGGCGGCGCAGTGGACACGATATTCATGCGCCTTGTGGATATTTTCCTCGCCTTCCCCGGCATGGTGCTGGCCCTCGCCGTGGCCGGTATGCTGGGAACGGGGCTGGGTAACGCCGTCATCGCCCTGGCGGCCACGGGCTGGCCTCAGTACGCCCGCCTGGCCCGTAGCTACGTCCTCACCCTGCGGGAGGAAAACTTCGTCTACGCCGCGCGCTTAAACGGCCAGAGCACATGGAGCATCCTCCTGCGCCATATTCTCCCCAACGCTCTGCGCCCCCTCATTGTCACCGCGTCCCTGAGCATCGGGGGCACGATTTTAGGCCTTGCGGGCCTGTCTTTCCTAGGTCTTGGTGCCCTGCCACCCGCCGCGGAATGGGGAAGCATGCTCTCCGACGGCCGCGGCCTCATGCAGCAGGCCCCCTGGATTGTGCTTTACCCCGGCCTTACCATTTTCCTCACCGTCGTCCTCTTTAACCTCCTGGGTGACAGCGTCCGGGACGCGCTGGCCCCCGCGGATGATACCCATCTTTTTCGCAAAGTCAGGCCTCGATTTAAGAAGAAAGGAACCCCCACGCTATGAAGAAACGCCTCTGTCTTATTCTCGCCGCCCTGATGCTTCTCGGGGCCCTCTCCGCCTGCTCCCCCGCCGCTCCATCTCAGACGGCCTCCCCCGGCGGCGCTTCGAAGAAACCCAAAAGCTTCGTCTTCGGCGTGTACAACTTCACGAAAATCGACCCCTCCGACAATTACAACGGCTGGGGCACCCTCCGCTACGGCGTGGGGGAGACGCTCTTTAAGCTGGACGACAACTTAAACGTCGTCCCCTGGCTGGCCCTGGGCGCCGGCCTCTCCGAAGACAAGCTCACCTGGACCATCACGCTGCGAGACGGCGTCCTGTTCCACAACGGCAACGCCATGGACGGCGCCGCCGTGAAGGCCAGCCTGGAGCGCCTGGTGGAGCGGAACGAGCGCGCCGCGTCGGAACTGATGATCGCTTCCATCACTGCCGAGGGCAACACCGTCTCCATCACCACGGCCCAGCCCAACCCCACGCTGCCCAACGCCCTGTGCGACCCTTACGCCTGCATTGTGGACGCCTCCGCCGACGACGGCACGGTAGACTTCAACCTCGCCCCCGTCTGCACGGGGCCGTACAAAGTAAAGTCCTTCACCCCGGAAGTGGAGGCGGTTCTGGAGCCCTTCCCGGACTACTGGGGCGGAATGCCGGCCCTGGATGAGCTCGTCATCAAATCCATCCCCGACGTGGACACCCTGGCCCTGGCTATGCAGAACGGGGAAATCGACGCCGCCTACGGCCTGTCCTACGACACCCTCTCCCTGTTCTCCGGCGACGACCGCTTTTCCATTACCCAGGCGGCCACCGCCCGGGTCTACATGCTCTTCTTCAACCTAAACCGCCCGTTCATGCAGGACCCCGCCTTCCGCCGGGCCCTGTGCATGGCGGTGGATAAGGACTCCTACGGAAAGATTCTCCTCAACGGCGCCGGCACCCCCACGAAATCCGCCTTCCCCTCCTCCCTTTCCTACGGGGACGACGCCCTCTTTGAGGACGTGCCGGACTACGACCCGGAGGGCGCCCGGGCGCTCCTTCTTGAGAACGGCTATCGGGATACGGACGGCGACGGGTATCTGGACAAGGGCGGCCAGAAGGTGACCCTCCGCGTCGTCACCTACACCCGGGCGGGGCTGCCCCAGTCGACCCAGGCGCTGGTCTCCGCCCTCCGGGACCTGGGCATCGACGCCGCATACCAGCAGTACGAGAGCATCAGCCAGGCCCTCCAGTCCGGCGATTACGATCTCTGCGCCTATTCCTTCGTCACGGCCCCCACGGGGGACGCCTACGCTTTCCTCAGCCACACCATGGGCACCGGCAAGGGCGGCAACTACGGCGGCTACTCCAATCCCCAGGTGGACGCCCTGCTGAATCAGCTCGCTACGGAGTTCGATGTCGCCAAGCGGGCCGAATACGCCGTGCAGATCCAGAAAATCGCCCTTGCGGACAGTTCCTACTGCTTCATGTTCCACCTCAATATGTTC
>Ga0134100_1000573_pt1 | contig 42387 bp, 38 predicted proteins | sample 11_taG_2_FD_94444 | JGI IMG/M metagenome (GOLD analysis project Ga0134100, IMG submission 94444) | Switchgrass degrading microbial communities from high solid loading bioreactors in New Hampshire, USA - 11_42_5_180_A3 metaG | ecosystem: Engineered > Bioreactor > Semi-continuous > Anaerobic >...
GAGATGATGGCAGTATAGGCATATGTAAAAAATTTCCTCTCTCCCCCTAGGGGGAGAGACAGATATTATCAACATAGACATAACTGGTACAAAATGGTGGGCATTTAAACTTGCAATTTAGACATTAAAAAATCAACAAAAAAACAATATTGACAAATAAAAATTTTATTGATACTATATATACAACAAAGTGCGTGCACGTTCACGCAAAAGGAGGGGGAAACCAAAATGAAAGCAAAAAGACTTTGGCTTACAGTTTTTTCAATTCTATTGGCTGTTATAATGATAACAGGATGTACCGGCGGCGTTCAAACACGTACTGACAGCGGCGCGGCTGATAAAAGCACGGAAACGGCTGCAACAGGAGGACAAAAATCTGTAAAAATCCAATTTTGGAATGGGTTCACGGCTTCTGACGGCGACATTTTAAGAGAGATTTTTGACAGGTTTAATGCGCAAAACGACAAGGGCATAACGGTAGAAATGGATATTATGCCCTGGGACAATCTGTTTGAGAAACTTGCTCCTGCTCTGGCGACAGGAACGGCACCGGCGTTGTTGTTACTTGGATCGGAATATGTTCCTGAATACGCGTCAACGGGTAATATTATTCCAATGGATGATTTTTGGGACTGGTCAGGGCTTAATAAGGAAATATACGCTCAAAACGTAAGAGATGCATTTAAATACAAAGGTACAACGTATGGAATCCCAATGCAGTATAATACCATGTACCTGTACTGGAACAAGGATATATTCGCTGAAGCCGGACTGGATCCCGAAAAACCGCCTAAAACTTTTGATGAACTGAAAAAATATGCAGCGTTAATGACTAATAAATCAAAACAGCAGTACGGCTTTGGAATTGCTTTGGGTCATTCGAACATCACAAATTTCCTGTGGAGCAACGGCGGTGATTGGCTTAACAGTGATCAAACGGAAGCTGCCTGCAACTCTCCTGAAATGATTGAGGTTTTGACGATGCTTCAGGAATTTGCGATTAACGGTCATACACCTGTTGGAATGAGCGGTGCGGATTTGGACAACCTGCTTTTTGCCGGACAGCTGGGAATGTATATCAATGGGCCATGGCTGATAAACGGCTGCAGGCAGAATAACCTGAATTTTGGGATAGGCGCTGTCCCGGCTGCTAATAACGGGAATCTTCAGGTACCAGGCGGTGGCTGTGCTTACATGGTGACTTCAAGCGCGTCCGAAGAACAGAAAATTGCTGCGTATGAGGCTGTGAAATATTGGCTTTCGAAGGATGTACTGAAAGAATGGTCTATGAGAAACGGATTCCCTGCATGGTCTGAAGAAGTTCTGGCAGATCCTTTATCCTTTTGTCTGGCTGGTTCTTTCATCATTGAAATTTGAGCAGGATATTGTTCAGTATCCTCCAAAGCTTTGGCCGAACCAGTTTACATTTACGCAGTATATAAGGGTGTGGAGCAAACTGCCGATGTTCACAATGTTTAAAAACACGCTTCTCTTTTCAGCAAGCGTAACTGTAAGCAATTGCCTTCTTTGCGCTATGGGCGGATATGCTTTTGCCCGTATTGAATTCAGGGGAAGGAAACTGCTCTTTGTACTTATATTAATGACGATGATGATTCCGTTTCAGATTATAATGATACCCTTATACATACTGGAACACATGATAGGCATCCTTGATACCTTTTGGGGTTTGATTCTTCCCCGCCTTACATGGCCTTTTGCTATTTATCTGATGCGATCGTTCTTCATTTCGCTGCCCAAAAACCTTGAAGAAGCCGGAAGGATAGACGGAGCAAGCGAGTACAGGATATTCTGGCAGATTATGCTTCCTCTGTGCAAAGCGGCCATGATTACCGTAGGAATAATGACATTTACTAATAACTGGAATGATTTGGTCTATCCGCTGCTTTTGACAAATTCAGTGACAATGAGAACGCTTTCGGCAGGGCTTGCGATGTTTGTAGGCCAGCGTATTATTGAATACGGCGCGACTTTAGCAGCGTCTATGATATCATTGATTCCGCTGCTTGCTGCTTTTTTGTTCATGCAGAAATATTTCGTAAAAGGAATAGCATTATCAGGGATGAAGATATAGTACAGAATAAATATGCTTTGGAGGCTTAAATGAAAATGGCAAAAATAATATTGAGCAAAGAATTCAAGGTTGGAAAAACAGATGATCGTTTATTCGGTTCTTTTGTTGAACATATGGGTTCAACTGTTTATAACGGTATCTTTGACCCGGAACATGAAAAGGCCGATGAAAACGGTTTTAGAACTGATGTTTTGGATCTTGTAAAAAAACTGAATCTATCGGTAATACGTTATCCGGGAGGAAATTTTGTATCAGGGTTCAACTGGGAAGACAGCGTAGGGCCTGTCGAAAAAAGGCCTGTAAGGCTTGATCTTGCATGGAAGGCTGTTGAACCGAACACATTTGGCCTTAACGAATTCATGAATTGGATGCAAAAGATTCCGTCAGAGCCAATTATGACTGTTAACCTTGGCATGCGCGGCATCGATTCGGCGAGAAATCTGCTTGAATACTGCAATTTCAGCGGCGGCAGCTTTTACAGTGATCTAAGACGTTCTCACGGCGTAGATAGGCCATATGGAATTAAAATATGGTGCCTTGGAAATGAGATGGACGGATCATGGCAGATTGGGGCGAAAACTGCGGCCGAATACGGGCGTATAGCGTCTGAAACCGGCAAGGTAATGAAGTTATTGGATCCGGATATTGAATTGGTTGCGGCTGGCAGTTCAACGATAAGGATGAAAAGCTATCCTGAATGGGACAAAGAGGTATTAATGCATACCTATGATGTCGCCGATTATATCTCACTGCATCATTACATCGATCGCTGCTCGAGTTTTGGTGAAATCGGCGACGGTCCGTTTTTGGATACGGATAAAAAAATTTATCTGAATACGAAGGAATATCTGGCAAGAACTATTTACGTAGAGCAGCAGATTAAAGATATTATTGCCGTATGTGATTATGTACAGGCTTTAAAACGCAGTAAAAAAATAATGTACCTTTCATTCGACGAATGGAATGTAGTTGCCGCTAAAAAGCATCCCGGCCCCGAGCATAAGAATTGGAAAACAGGTTATCCGATTGATTGCGGAGCGCACACTATGGAGGATGCTCTCGCTTTTGCTTCGATGATGATGGCGATTATCAGAAGGGCGGACAGGGTGAAAATTGCATGCCAGTCGCTGCTGGTTAATACCGGACCGCTGATTGTTGCGAAAAAGGATGGAATAGCATGGGCCAACACTATTTTTTATCCTTTTATGCATATTTCAATGTATGGACGCGGCATTGTTTTGAATTGCTTAACGGATGCTCCCGAATACGAAACAAAAGAGTTCGGTCCGGTACCGGTTTTGGACAGTCTGGCCGTCTACAATGAGGAGAAAGGCGAACTGAGTGTGTTTGCTGTTAACCGAAACAGTGAAACATTATATTTACATATAGATTTAAGAGATTTCGGAAAGGTTGATGTATTGGAACATATCACGATGCGTCATGATAATTTGGACGCGGCCAATACCGAAAATACTCCTTTTGAAGTGACGCCGCGCATGGAAAACGCAACAAAAGTTGACAGCGGGCATACGGAGAGCTTGTTGCCGCCCTACTCATGGAATGTAATACGCTTTAAGTGCAGCAGGTCTTTGTAGCGAGTAAGAACTGCCCGATTGCGTGATTGCATTCGCTGTGTTATTGTTATATTAAAGAATAAAGAAAACAAAAAAGCGAGGTAAAATCAAATGAAAAAGTCAAGGGTAATTCTGGATAAGGATTTTATAATCGGAAAAACGGATGGGCGGCTGTTTGGTTCCTTTATTGAACATCTCGGGCGCGCCGTATACGGCGGCATTTATGAACCCGGACATCCGACTGCCGATGAAAAGGGGTTCCGCGGAGATGTTATTGAGCTTGTTAAAGAGCTTAACGTACCGATTGTCAGGTATCCGGGCGGAAATTTTGTATCCGGTTATAACTGGGAAGACGGAGTGGGACCGAAGGAGATGCGCCCAAGAAAACTTGAATTGGCCTGGAGAACTATTGAAACAAACCAGGTAGGCACCGATGATTTTGTTGAATGGTGCAAAAAGGCAGGAGCGGAGCCGATGCTTGCGGTAAACCTTGGCACGCGTGGTCCCGATGAAGCGAGGAATCTCGTGGAATACTGCAACCATAAAAGCGGAAGCTATTACAGCGATATGAGGATAAAAAACGGGTATAAGGAACCGCACGGCGTAAAAATATGGTGTCTTGGCAACGAAATGGACGGCCCCTGGCAGATAGGAAGAAAGACAGCAGAGGAGTACGGGCGCGTTGCGGTGGAAACGGCAAAGGTTATGAAATGGGTAGATCCTTCAATTGAGCTCGTGGCGTGCGGCAGTTCAGGCAGCGGTATGGCGACATTCCCTCAGTGGGAAGCTACCATTCTTGAACATACTTACGATTACGTTGATTATGTTTCACTGCACACATACTATGGAAACAGGGACGGCGACACTCCGAATTATCTTGCAAGAACTCTTGATATGGATAATTTCATCAAGAAGGTCGTTGCTGTCTGCGATTTTGTGAAAGCGAAAAAACGCGGAAAGAAAAATATAAACCTGTCTTTTGACGAATGGAATGTGTGGTACCATTCCAACGAGCAGGACAATAAACTCGAGCCGTGGACAATTGCGCCGCCGCAGCTTGAGGACATATATAACTTTGAAGATGCCGTTCTGGTCGGGCTCATGCTTATAACGCTCCTTAAAAACTCCGACAGGGTGAAAATCGCCTGCCTTGCGCAGCTTGTTAACGTAATTGCACCAATTATGACGGAAAACGGCGGGGCGGCTTGGCGTCAGACGATATTCTATCCGTTTATGCACGCGTCCAATTACGGAAGAGGGATCGTGCTGAATCCTGTAATACAATCGGAAAAATACGACAGTAAAGATTTTACCGACGTTCCTTATCTTGACGCTGCTGTAGTTTCAAGCGAGGACGGAGAAGAAATAACGATATTTGCGGTTAACCGCAGCGTGGACGAACCGATGCAGATGGAATGCGAGCTGAGATGCTTCCCCGGTTTTGTTTTAAAGGAAGCGTTAACACTCGCAAACGATGATAAATTAGCGGTTAACGACAAATCAAATCCGAACAGGGTTGTTCCGGTTAAACTCGAACAGGTTGAGTACAAGGACAATATAATAACGGCCAAATTGCCGAAAATGTCCTGGAACGTAATACGTCTGGGCTTGAACAAGAATAACTTATAGTATTGCCGGAATCATGAAAAGGCCCTCCTGTCAGGGGGGCCTTTAAGCATCTCCTGCAGTTAAGCCGGACGGAATTTTAAAGCTTTTCCTTATCGTAATACAGCACTTTTTCCTTCATAATCATTGTGCCGATTCCCTTGTTTGTGAATATTTCAAGCAGTATGCAGTGAGGCACTCTTCCATCGATGATGTGGGTTCTGGCAACGCCGCTTTCAAGAGCCTTAACACAGCCGAGAACCTTTGGGATCATTCCGCCGACTATTACGTTATCATCTATAAGTTTTTTTACTTCGTCAACCGTCAGTGCGTGAAGGATTTTATCGGTTTCCTGCGAAACCTTTACACCTTCAACATCGGTCAGAAGTATCAGTTTTTCGGCTTTTAAAGCCGATGCGAGTTCGCCTGCGACGGTATCGGCATTAATGTTGTAGCTTTGCCCGTTTTTGTCAACCCCGATTGGAGCAACAACGGGGATATAGCCGCCGCTGGCCAATACTTCAAGCACATGCGGGTTAATTGACACAATCTTTCCCACATATCCCATATCTATCTGCTCGCCATTCTCCGATACGGCGAAAAGTTTCTCGCACTCAATCATGCTGTCGTCTATTCCGCATATTCCGACGGCTTTGCCGCCTATCCGGTTGATCATCGAAACAATTTCCTTGTTCGTTTTCCCGACAAGAACCATCTGGGCGACTTCCATCGTTACGTAGTCCGTTTTTCTCAGGCCATTGACAAATTCGGACTCTATGTTAAGCCTTTTAAGCGTGTTGGATATATCCGGGCCGCCGCCGTGAACTATAACGGGATTCACGCCTATGTATTTTAAGAGCGTGATGTCCTCAATGACGGAGTTCTTTAATTCCTCACTAATCATTGCATTTCCGCCGTATTTTATCACGACCGTTTTACCGTTTAATGCCTGGATATATGGAAGAGCTTCCACAAGTATTTCTGCTTTTTTAATTATATCTTTCATAAGGTCACCTCGTTAATGTAAATATAGACTATTAGGTTATGCGGAACCTAAAGATACATAGCCGGGTGGGTAAGACCTGTTTTTTCATCTAACCCGAGCATAAGGTTCAGGCATTGGATTGCCTGCCCCGCAGCGCCTTTCCCCAGGTTATCGAGAGCGCTTACCACCACGGCGCGGTTTACGCGCTTGTCAACAGCTACCCCTATATCAATGAAATTTGATCCCGCTACGTTTTTTATTTCGGGAAAAACTCCCGGTTCAAGCACGCGCACGAAAAATTCGTTTTTGTAATATTCGCTGTATATCTCGTATAATTTATCCGAAGTCATGTTATTATCCTTAAGGTTCAAATAGCTTGTTGTCAGAATTCCTCTTTTTATCGGCAACAGGTGCGGAGTAAAGGAAATTGTTATTTCTTCGCCGGCGAGCAAAGAAAGCTCCTGCTCTATTTCGGGAGTATGCCTGTGGTTCGCGACACCGTATGCCTTAAAATTCTCATGGGTTTCGCAGAAAGAATAAGAAAGGTCGGATTTTCTTCCCGCCCCGGAAATTCCCGATGCGGCATCGACAATAATGTTTGTCGCATAAACAAGCTTATTGGCAAGAAGAGGGGCAATTCCAAGTATCGCACAGGTAGGATAGCATCCCGGATTTGCAACAAGCACTGCCTTTGAAATACTGCCGCGGTAAATCTCGGGAAGCCCATATACGGACATTTCAAGCAGATCATCCATTTCATGCGCGGCGCCGTACCATTCTTCGAAAGTTTGTTTTTTCCTGAACCGGAAAACGGCGCTGTGGTCTATAACCTTTTTGCCCCGGTTTATAAGTGCAGGTATGATATCCTTTGACGCATCATGCGGAAGAGCGGTTATAAAAAAATCGGCCTGATCGCATAACGAATCAATATCAACGTCATTTAAGGGCATATCAAATATATTTTTCAGGTTAGGGTATATATTTGAGTAAGGTTTACCGGCAAAACTCCGGGAAGCGACGCAGCTTACGCTGATTTCCGGATGAATTTGCAGCAGCCTTATAATTTCAGCCCCAACATATCCTGTTGCGCCGATAACTGCAACATTATACATAAATCAACCCTCCGTCTGTTCCGTGTTAATTCATAATTATACATCCGGATGTATAAAAATGCAACAGTGAATAACAGCTTCTTAATAAAAAACTGATAAACTTGGCTGAAATAACACAGGCACTGTTCGGTATTTTTGATCCGTCAGAGCGGAATAATCCGGAAAAAGCTATTCTGCGCCTTCCCGGAGCATGTGCAAATTATGCAAAGTCACTAAAAGAAAAAAATTTTTTTTGGTTAAAAAAATAGTAGTAACCAATGTCCTATAGTGTTAAAGTTATATTGTGTCTAAAAAGAAATCTATTTTTTTAGGAGGGAATTAAATGGCAGGCGTAAAATTGGTGGGCGTCTATAAAACCTACCCCGGTGGCGTCACTGCAGTAAGTGATTTCAGTATCGACATTGAGGATAAGGAGTTTGTTATTCTCGTTGGTCCTTCCGGCTGCGGGAAAACTACAACCCTTAGAATGATCGCCGGTCTTGAAGAAATAACTGAAGGTGAACTGTACATAGGGGACAAGCTGATGAATGATGTTGCCCCGAAAGACAGGGATATCGCGATGGTTTTCCAGAACTATGCGCTGTATCCGCACATGACGGTTTTCGACAATATGGCTTTCGGACTGAAACTTAGAAAAACACCAAAAGATGAAATAAAGAGAAGAGTTCATGAAGCTGCAAGAATTCTTGATATCGAGCATCTGCTCGACAGAAAACCGAAGGCTTTGTCAGGCGGACAGAGACAGCGTGTCGCATTAGGTCGCGCGATTGTTCGTGAACCGAAAGTATTCCTCATGGATGAGCCTCTCTCTAACCTTGATGCGAAACTCAGGGTTCAGATGAGAACTGAAATAAGCAAACTCCATCAGAGACTGCAAACAACCTTTATATATGTTACCCATGACCAGACCGAAGCGTTGACGATGGGTACCCGCATTGTTGTCATGAAAGATGGCTTTATCCAGCAGATTGACAGTCCTCAGGAACTGTATGACCATCCTGTGAATATGTTTGTTGCCGGGTTTATCGGAAGTCCTCAGATGAACTTTGCAAATGTAACAGTTATAAAGGAAAACGAAAAACTGTACCTGAAGTTCGGCGAGGATAAGCTCGAAGTAACGCCGGATAAGGCAAAAATAATAGAAAAGGCCGGTTATGTAGGAAAAGAAGTTGTTTTCGGAATCCGTCCCGAAAACGTGCACGACGAACCGTACAACCTTGAAAAATGGCCGAACTCAATTGTTGACGCGAAGGTAGAAGTTACTGAAATGCTTGGTTCCGAAACATATCTTTATCTTGTTATCAATGGCGTCAACTTTACGGCACGCGTGCATCCGAAGTCAACAACAAAGCCTGGAGACAAGATTAAAATAGCGTTTGACATGAGCTCCATGCACCTGTTTGACAAGGAAACCGAAAAGACAATCGTAAACTAACGCAGTGAAATAATTAATTTATAAAAGCGGAGAAACATAAAGTTTTCTCCGCTTTTTTCGTACAAATTCGAAAACTGCTGAACTTTCCAAACCCGGAACTTGAACATTATAGAATCATTGGCAAGCGGAAACAGCAGCCCGGCGGGATTTACCGCAGGATTAAGAAACGGACGGCATTATTTCCGCACTGCCCGGAAATTGTGGTATAATCTATATTAAAGCCCGTTGTGTGGTTATTATTCTCTTTCTTTTTTCAGGGCGGAGCTTTATGTTCTATACAGTGGAGTGATAATATGCGGGTTGTGGGGTTCATCGGACCCAGCGGAACAGGAAAGAGCTACCGGGCGTTATGGGTGGCAAAGGAAAGAAACATAGATTACATTATCGATGACGGCCTGCTTATATACCAGAACCGGATTATCGCAGGAAGATCCGCAAAAAAAGCGCCTACAAAGATCGGATCGATTAAAATCGCTCTGTTTTGCGATGAACAGCACCGCGAGCAGGTCGTCGAGGCGATTAAGGAAAGAAAGCCGGAAGCAGTCCTTATTTTAGGCACATCCGACGGAATGGTGGAAAAGATAGCCAAGAACCTTGAACTTGGGAAAGTAAGCGAGAAAGTATATATCTCGGATGTTGCCACCGAGTTTGAGATAGAGCAGGCCATAAAAACCAGATCTGCCCAGGGCAAACATGTTATACCCGTTCCAAGTCTCGAATTAAAAAAAGATTTCTCAGGATTTTTTCTCGATCCGCTGCAGATTTTTAAACGTAAAGCGAAGGGACACTTCCAGCACATGGGCGAGAAGTCCGTTGTTCGCCCTCCCTTCAGCTATAACGGGAAATACACGATATCCGATTATGCCATCTATCAGGTTGTAAATCATATTATTACCGGAATGGATGAGATGGATAAAATTACAAGGTTCAGACTGAACAAAGCCGGCGACGGTTTTGTGCTCGATATGGATATTGTCATGGTATACGGGTATAACCTGATAGATGCCGTTAAACGCGCGCAGGAAATGATTCGAAATGAGCTTGAGCGCTTTGCCGCGCTGAACAACATTATTATCTATATTACGGTAAAGGGCCTTGTGACGAAAAAATCCCTCGCCTTGACAGAGCAGGTCCAATAGCATATAATTTTTTGGTGGAACTCTCATTAAGAGGTAATAACGCTTTCTTAAGTTGTTTTTACACAAAACATATCGGCACAATCAGATAAAACGGCTTCAGGAGGGCTTGGTTTGTTAACTCCGGCACAATCCAATGTAGTTGACTATTTAGATTTAGATGATGAGCAGGTTATCTTGCTAATCAGGCATGGTGACAAGAACGCTACCGATTTTTTGATTCAAAAATACAAGAATTTGGTGAAGCTGAAGTCCAGGGCGTATTTTCTTATCGGAGCCGACCGCGAGGACGTGGTCCAGGAAGGTATGATTGGTCTTTATAAAGCTATTCGTGATTACCAGCCTGATAAAGCTATGGCTTTTAAAACATTCGCGGAACTGTGCATTACGAGGCAGATGATAACCGCGGTAAAGAATGCGACGAGGCAGAAACATATCCCCCTTAATTCTTATATATCGCTTAACCGCAGGATATTTGACGAAGAATCCGATAAATCATATATTGAGCTTGTTCCCGACAATGTGGTGTCCGATCCGGAACAGTTAATGATAAAAAAGGAAGAATTCAGCGGTATAGAAAACAAAATGTGGAAAATTCTTTCGCCTTTTGAATGGATGGTTTTGTCCCTGTATCTTAACGGGAAATCCTATGTGGAAATTGCGCGAAAGGTGAAAAAGCCGATAAAATCCATTGACAATGCCCTGCAAAGGGTAAAGAAAAAAGTTGAAAAGTACGTTTTTACAAATAAAAGCTTTTAATAAAAATATACATTTTTATGGTTAATGAAGATATGCGGCAGTGCCGCTTTTTTTAATATTGCCGGTGTAATTTCAGGTAAAATTTAGCGGGCGGGAATTTGATATTGTCTTGAGCTGTGATATACTTAAAGGGTAAGTGGTAATGAAAAAGGCTTTATTTAAGTTATTTGCCGATAAGACCGATAAATTTACTATAACGGAGCAGAGATAATGTCCCCGGCTTTACAGGCGTGAGTACTTGTTTTGAAGCGGCGGGTTGGATTTCCCGGCCGGTTGAGACGGCGTATTGCAATTGCCGGGTGGTGTCTTTTACATTTTAACTATACCGGGACATAACGTAAATAACAGTTTATACACAAATGAAAAACAGAGGAGCTGATTGGATTGACCGGCAAAAATAAGGTTCAGGTACGAATAGCGGGAAATGAATATATCCTGCGCGGAAATGAATCGGCCGAGTATATTCAGAGAGTCGCATTGTATGTAGATACCAAAACCGCTGAAATTATGAAGGCCAATCATACGCTTAGCACATCAATGGCTTCGGTTCTTACTGCCGTGAATATAGCGGACGAGTTCTTCAAGGCAATGGATTCGAACATAATGCTTAAAAAAGAAATTGAACAGGCGAAGAAAATTATCAAGGAGCTCAGGGAAGAGAACACGCAGCTAACTCAGCAATTACAGGCGGTAAACGAGGAAAACAGGAACCTGATTATCGAGTTAACCAAGCGGGAAACGGAACTATCCGAGGTAAGGAATGCCTATAACAGGGCAATTGGTGATAACTCCCAGAAATCAAGGCTTCATAACATTAAATGACAAAGAGTATTATTACATATTGATGCAAGTCTTATTCCGACAGTATTCTTTGTTTTTTCATTTATAATACCGGCCGTTACCGGCGAATGCACAGGAGGAGTATATAATGGCGGATCTCGTTGTAACATGGGGCGATTTGATAAAAATTGTTCTCGTACTGTTAGGTGCGGGAGTTTTGTTTTATCTGCTGCTTGCCACTGCAAACCTGGTGGGAATATTGAAGAACATAAAAAAGATTCTGGATAAAAACAGCTCGCACATAAGCGAGACGCTCGAAAAACTGCCCGATATAGCGGAGAATGTTGAGAAAGCCACCGGGATTGTTAAAGATGAGATGGAATCCATCCAGAAAGTGATGGGAAATATAAGCAAAATTTCGGATTCGGCGAAGGACGCCGCCGAAATGATAAAAAAAGATATTGTTTTGAAGGCAAAGAACATTCTCGACCTAATAGATTGGATAAGGAGCCTGTTCCAGGAAAAGGGCGGCAGGAAAAAAGAGATTGTATACAAATATAAATATAAACCCGCAAAAGAAACTGTTGAAGAAGAAGTTTCGGACCCGGAAACAAATAAAAAAAGCGAGCCCGGGGATGAGAAAATAAAGCATCAAAAGAGCGGCAGTTCATCCGAAGATGATGCTGAAACGGATGCGGAATGCGAAATCGAGGAAGGAAACGATAACGCTGTATGATTACAGAGGAGAATATGACAGAAGAAGTTGAAGTTGCCGTAGAAATTTGCCGGGAAGGCGTTACGCTGCCGAAGTATGCAAATATGTGGGATGCCGGAATGGATGTTTGCGCGGCCGAAGATGTTACAGTCAGGCCGGGCGAGACGGTAATCGTGCCAACCGGTCTGAAGTTTGCGATACCTGAAGGATATGAAATACAGGTCCGTCCCCGCAGCGGGATTTCATTAAGAACACCGCTGCGTATTTCTAACTCCCCCGGTACTATTGACAGCGGTTACAGGGACGAATTGGGCATTATAGTAACGAACACATCCGAGTTATATACTGCAAAAAACGATGATGTATGCTACACGCTCGATTCCGGCGGAAATAAAAAAGGCGCTTACAGGATACAAAAAGGAGACAGGATTGCCCAGCTGGTTCTCCAGAAAATACCGAGAATGAAATTAAAAGTAGTGGAATCGGTAAGCGGACTCGGAACGAACCGCGGGGGCGGGTTCGGCTCAACGGGTGTATGATTGGCGATATGGCGCTTCTGATAACCCGCATATTGCCGTGGAAATATCGCACCCGCTTTTATTAAGCGGGTGCATTAGTTTCTTATTCTTCATTATCATCAAAGCATGTTGTCATTGCGTCAAACAAATGGCTCAGGCTGTCCCTGTTGTGAATTATCCTGACGGCATCGGCAAAAAGTTTTGCCACCGATACAACCGTTACCTTCGGATGGGCGAAAGCCTTTTTATTCTCCACGGTGTCTGTTATAACGAGTTCTTCTATATCGCTTTCCTCGAGCGCCTTTAAACCTTTATCGCCCAGGAGCGCGTGAGAAACGCAGGCAATTATTTTTTTCGCTCCGTTTTTACGCAGAGCACGGGCAGTTTCAATCAGCGTACCGCATGATATTGTAAAGTCGTCCACTATAACGGCGTTTTTCCCTTTTACATCGCCGATTATGTTGAGTATTTCGGCTTTTTCATCATGGCATTTGCGTGTTTTATCGCCTATTGCCACCGAAGCGCGCAGCAGGTTTGCGTAACTGCGGGCGTTTTTCGCGAAACCGGCATCGGGCGATACAACAACAAGATTGTCCAGTTTCTTGGATTTTATATATCTGCAAAGTGTCGGCATTCCGTATAAATGATCCACGGGTTTTTTAAAGAATCCCTGGATCTGCGGGCTGTGCAGATCCATTGTTATAATCCTGTCAACCCCGGTTACTTCAAGGCAATCCGCACAAACCCTCGCGCGTATCGAAACGCGCGGCTCGTCCTTTTTGTCGCCCTTCGCGTAACTGAAATACGGAATGATTGCGGTAACGGAAGCCGCACTGGCCCTGTTAAAAGCGTCAATTAAGAATAACAGTTCCATAAAATCGTCATTCGGATGAAGACCAATGGATTGAACAATGTAAACATCTTTGTCTCTTACTTTCTCGAGTATCTGGACAAAAGTGTTTCCTTCCGAAAATATGATGGTTTTTGACTGGCCGACTTCAGTACCCAAATGTTCGCACATTTTTTTAGCAAAATTAATGCTTGAGCTACCTGAAAAAATTTTTATCCCTATTTCCTCAGACGGCATTTATAAAGACTCCTTTCAAAGTATGCTATATATACCCGTACAAGGATAGAATTTTTTCCATGCTGCGAGTATTTTCGATCATTTTCCTGTCCTTAAGACCGATTATAGTCTCGGCTATGGTTTTGTCAATCCAGCCGCATTCAATAAGTTTCTGGCAGCATGCTGACACATTGGAATTCCAGATGTTGTTTTCCCTGCAAAAGTCAATATACTGCCACATTGTTTCAGGATCCGGAGAGGAATGATTGTTATGAAAATCGGCAAACGCCCGGTTAATTCTATCCATATCCTTTAGCAGAATAAACTGCTTCAGGATAAAATTCGCATAAGGATCTCCCAAAGCGCCCTCCGGAATGGTCGTAAATAATGCGGCTATTTTTTCGTTTCTTAGGATATCCGGATTATCTTTTGCCAAAACTTTAACAAGATCCCATCTCAATTTATCCGGAACACCTTCCATATTAACACAGAGATTATATAAAATAAATGCCCGTTCATTTTCTTTTCGTTCTTTTAAGAAAAACATCGACAGCAGAAGATTGACGACCGGATTGCCGCGATCTGCGATAAACATTCTCTGAAGGGCTCCGATGGTCTCATTGAAAACAAAAACGGATTTTATTGATTTTAAATAAAAATAAAAAAACTTGCCAAGATACAGGCTGCCTGTTATTCTCTGGGCCCGGGTCGTATAAATCTTTTTCCTGCTGAACAGGTCACGGTTTTTTTGATAAAACCTCGCAGCCGAAACAAGCTTTTTTTCCGCTAACAGAACTTCAAGCTTTCCGAGTATCGCCGGCATATATCCGGGTTTAATACTTAAAGCCTGCGTGAACAGCCTGTCCGCCATATTAAGTTTTCCGGACAGCATATGTTGAACGCCGAGCCCGTAATACCCGAAAGGTTTATCGGGCTTTCGGCTTATTAAATCCTGGAATTTAATAATGCGTATGTCAAGCTGTAATTTTTTGTCCGGCATATTCAACCTCCGATACTGCTATGACATCTTACTGGTTACCGGCTTCGTCGAGGTACTCCTTAATAATGTTTTGTACATGGGAATCCTTAATCGTTATTGAAATTTGAATACGTCGGTTTTTTGTTTTCGATGCCTCCGTCGGGCCCGGATCTATGGGCCGGAATTCGGAAAAACCTGTCGCTGCGAAATAAGAACCGTATTTTCTTTCAAGATTTTTATTCTTTTCCATCATTGTCTTAATAACAGCGGTTGCGCGTTCACATGACAGATCATAGTTCATCTGGTATGAACCGTCCGTATCGGCATGCCCTTCAATGTTAATGGAATCAATATACTCGCGGACATCGGGATCGTCGAGAATTCTTTCAAATGCCGCGGCAAAACGGGTTAACAGGGCTTGTCCTTCCATTGTTATTTCCGAGCTTCCCTTTGCAAATAAGAGCGTATTATTTATAACGAGGTTTGCATTATTGTCGATGGCAACCAGCGGTTCGCCGTCGGGAGTTGTGGACGTACCTATTTCACCTTCTATTGAAGCCTTTACTTCTTTCAGAATATTTACTCTAAGCAGCGATATGTTCTGAAGCTTAGCGCGCAGTTCGGCAAGTTCCTGGTTGCTGTTCGCAATTATTTTTTCCTGCTCAAGCAGTTTCTCAATCGATATGGCTAATTCCCTTTTTCCCTGCTCAACTTCAGCCATAAGCTTTTCGGCTTCTTGTTCCTTAATGCGTATTGCGTCTTCCATTTCAGATATTTCGAGCTTTTTCAAATTAAGCTCGTCTCCGGCCTGTTTAAGCAGATCCTCCGTTGCGAGAAGTTCGGATTTGGTTTTTTCAAGCCTGTCGTTCCAGATTGAAACGGAGAGAATTTGCTGGAAATACGCAAGAAAAATAAGGAAAAAAAGCACCAATACTATTGTGGACATAACATCCGTGAAAGAAGGCCAGAAATTAGCCTGTTCCTGCGGCTTTCTGAAATTTCTGTTTCGTGCTTTCATGAGGGAACTTTCCCCTTTCCTGCTTTATCATATCATTGACCTGCTGAATGTCAACACGTTATTGTCCGGTTTTATCCTTAATTTGTGCCAGCATGCGATCAATTTTCGAAGCCGCCACTTCGTTGTATGTAAGGATCTGATCAGGAAGCGAAGAAATAGTTTTCGCAAAATGCACCTGGTTTTCACGGAACTGCTCCAGAATATTAATGATGCCTTTAAAGCTTTCCTCCATTGCTTCCGTCATCTTCCTGTTAAGCTCACTGCTGTTATCTGCAAGAGCTTCCGAGAACGAACGGGCTGCGTGGCTTCCGAGCTTGTCTATCTCATTACTCAGTTTGTTCATAAGCGCGATAAAATTCTCCTGGTAAATCTCCAGGTCGCGTGTATGCTGGCGCATATTTGTATCCATTGCATCCGCCAGTTTCTGCACAGTCTGAACAGTTGAGGATACTTCGCTTACAAGCTGTCCGACATCGGATACAAGCTGCCGGTTATATGACGTCATTTCATCGGCTGCCTCCCGTATGTTGTTGGAGAAGCCTTCAATACTGCGGTAGTTTTCAACAACAATATCCGACGTTCTGGTTAAGGCTTCGGTTACCTTAATGAAATTGACGTCCATTCTTTCGATGTTGTTCCGCATGTTCAGGTTGAATTCGTTTAAATCCCTCATATTCGCAGCAAAGTTGGCAAGTGAATTGTCAAACTTCTCAACAGTTGCGTCAAGTGTCTGGCTTGATACGTTTACATCCATTACGACGTTGGTGAGCTTTTCTCCGAAGCTTTCAACCGTGTCCTTAAGAGCGGCCTGGATCTTGTCGCCGAACTCCATAAACGTTTCTCTCAATATATTGTTCATCATCGTGTATTCGGTTACTTTATCCTGAGCCACGACAAGAGAGATTGTATTATCCAGGTACTCTTCGATATGAACCATAAGGTTTTCGCGAACCTCTTCAGCATTTACAACCGTAAGAAGAATAGTAAGGATTATTGAACAGCCGACGCCGACAAGGCTTGTCGAAAAGGCCACCGACATGCCCCGAAGCGATGAAACCAGGTTTCTGAGCAATTCCTGTATACCCTGGTTTTCAACAATATCGGCTATATCCATATTTATAAAAATTCCTGCTATGTCGCCCACGGCGACCGTTAAACCTACAAAAGTACCGAAAAGGCCCAGTGTAATCAAAATGGCATTGCTGTTTTTTATAAAACGTTCCCACAGGGCTAATCCCCTGAGCCTTAAATTGAAATTCTTCTCAATTATGGCCTGCGTGTTTACTTCACTGTAGCTGCCTGCGGCGGTGTTTTTATAGTCTTCGATAATTTTGTTAAGAATATCGGAGTGAAATTCCCCTTCTTTCCTGCGGCGCCAATCGAGCAGATCGTCAAGGATTACGGTATATTTTTTTCTGATTACCAGGTTGGCTACAAACGATACAACAAAAACGATAAAAATTGCTGCTATTATGTACATGCCAAAACCGCGTACCTGCTGATAAATGTTTACCAAAGAATCAACCAATTTCACCCACACCTTTCGTCAGCGGAAAGATTCATATAATTCCTGATAAAAATATCGGGATATAGCTTATAATAAATTTATGCGCGGTTTACATGCGGCATAAATTTACTTATAATCAGTATAGCATATTTTAAAAAAAACAAGATTACAAATGGATTAAGAATATAGACAAACAAAAGGGAATTTAACGTTATAGTCCGGGATTGGGAAATAATTTTAAAGAAAATCGCAATTAAAAAGGAGGCTAATAACATGATTAAAAAAGCGGAAGAAATGAAATCGGAAATCAGGGAACGGATGCGGGGCGGCAATGGAAACGTCGAATTACTGCATATTCTGAACACTGATGAAATGAAAGGAAAAGTCCGGCTGTTTGCAAAAATCACACTGAACCCGGGATGTTCGATTGGCACGCACCAGCATGTAGACGAGGAAGAAGCTTATTATATACTTAAAGGAACCGCCAGAGTAAATGACAACGGAACGGAAAAGATTGTGAAACCCGGCGATGTTGTGCTCACAGGAGACGGAGCGTCGCACTCGATTGAAAATGCGGGGGATGAACCGCTTGAATTTATCGCAGTTGTAATGCTTTATGTGTAACGCTGAAGAAGAAATTCGAAAACCCAATCCGCCGGCCATTATAAGTATTTGTTGGAGGAATATATGCTTGGAAGCAGTTTCGCATTTAAGTTCTCACGGACACCGAATATAATATTCGGTCCTGGTAAATTCCGCTGTCTGACGGATCTGCCGCTGATAAAAAACGCCCGGTGCGTCATTCTCGTTATTGGTAGCAAGTCGTTTGAAAACACTGCGCAGTGCGCATGGCTGACCAATGAACTTAAGCGGTTGCGGATTGAAGCAATGACCGTTAGAGTCGCAGGTGAGCCTTCACCGGATATTATAGACAGGGCTGTTTCGGAATACCGGAACTTGAAAGTCGATACTGTTGTCGCAATAGGCGGAGGCAGTGTTATTGACACCGGAAAAGCCATATCTGCGATGATATTAAAAAACGAACCGGTTATTGAATACCTGGAAGGTGTCGGCACAGGTAAAATTCATGATGGGACAAAGATTCCTTTTATTGCTGTGCCGACAACGGCAGGCACGGGGAGCGAAGCTACCAAAAATGCCGTACTTGGACAGGTCGGCAGCAATGGATTCAAAAACTCGTTAAGGCACGATAATTTTATACCTGACATAGCCCTGGTTGACCCCGAACTTACGCTGACATGCCCGTCAAATGTGACGGCAGCCAGCGGTATGGATGCTCTTTGCCAGCTTATCGGCTCATATATGTCCATATCGGCGTTTCCGTTAACTGACGCTTTAGCGATGTCCGGAATTGAAGCGATACGTGATTCTCTGATTGATGTCAGTACTGATGATCCCGGAAATATTGAAAAAAGAACAAAAATGTCGTATGCAGCGCTTGTTTCAGGGATTACTTTAGCAAATGCCGGTCTTTGTGCGGATCATGGGTTTGCTTCATCAATAGGCGCGCTATTTAAAATTCCGCATGGAGCAATATGCGGAATAATCCTTCCTGAAACGGTCAGGATGAGTATAAACGAATTGATGGCGGACAAGCGTAATAACGAATATCACTTAAGAAAATATGCCCGGCTTGGGGAAGTACTTACCGGTTCATGCTGTGATAATATTGAGAAGGCCTGCAATGAACTTGTTGAGTTTCTGAAAAACTTAAAAACCGCTTTGGGTTTGCCCGGCCTCGGAGAATTCGGAGTAACCGAAAAAGATGCCGGGACAATAGCGCTGAAAACTTCGAATAAAAATAACCCTGTCAGGTTAAGCACCGAGGCTTTAAAACAGATTGTAATAAATTCGCTTTAAAGCATATTTTAATTAACGATTCCGTATTATTTCCGCGGGTCCTGGTTCAGGTGTTTCGTTTCCCAGTGCGACAAAGCACGTACTGATAACACGCTTCAAACCCTTTTTATTTTTATGAAGAGGTTTCCATATCCCGGGCCGCTCATTCGCCCGCTCCAGAGTTACTGGTACGCAGCAGGGCTTTGGGGTATGTCGCCCGTCGTCACCGAAAGCACCTAAACCACCCGCCGGTTTTTGGCGTAGTTTCTGCGGGTTCCAATTTCGAGTGTTTCTGCTGCTTGTTCGGTCTTTATTCTTGCAAATTCGAAAGAAGTTGATATAATTAGAATAAGATTTTAAAAGGAACCGCACGGCGGTTTTTATGCATTTAAAAGGCTGCTGCGGGCAGGACGGCATAGTTTGCTGTTACGTTCATCCAGGCCATAACAAGCGCATTAAAGTTTCAGCGCGGAAAAGACAGGATTCTGCGTTACTTTTATGAGTCACCCAAGCAACGGCGGATATGCTGTTATGGCCGCGAATTTAATGCGCAATACGCCCTGACAGTTCAAACAGCCGGCGGTGAATACAAAGGCGGGCAAGACAGGAGAGATATGAATGGCAATAAAGACAATAGACGAAATAAATGAGAAGATAAGAGAAGGAAAAGCGGTTGTAGTAACTGCCGAAGAAATGATTGATATTGTGAAGGAAAACGGGGCAAAAAAAGCTGCTCAAACTGTTGATGTCGTTACAACAGGTACTTTCAGCCCAATGTGTTCCTCCGGTATGTTTATAAACTTTGGGCATTCCACTCCGCCGATCCGCATGACAAAAGTATGGCTGAACGACGTTATGGCTTATGCGGGTATCGCTGCGGTCGATGCATATATAGGCGCTACGCAGATTTCCGAAAGCCAGGGAATGGCTTACGGCGGCGCTCATGTCATTGAAGACTTTATTGCGGGCAAGGATATACGCCTTTACGCGGAAAGCCCCGGTACCGATTGTTATCCGAGAAAGTCGATAACAACAACTATAAATAAATATAATGTTAACCAGGCTTACATGTTCAATCCGAGGAACTGTTACCAGAATTACCCTGCTGCGACGAATTCCTCGGAAAGGACAATATATACATATATGGGCACACTGCTGCCGCAGTTCGGAAATGTTACGTACTGCACCTCAGGGCAGTTAAGCCCTTTGCTGAATGATCCGGAATATCGCACGATTGGTATCGGAACGCGTGTTTTCATAGGCGGCGCACAGGGATATGTCGCGTTTGAAGGCACGCAGCATGACCCCGGACAGGAACGTATGCCGAACGGAACCCCGGTTAGTTTGGCAGGAACTCTGGCCTTAATCGGAGACGCGAAAAAAATGACGACAAAATATATTAGAGCGGGAGTATTTGAAAAATACGGCGTTACATTATTTGTCGGCGTCGGTGTCCCTATTCCGGTACTTGATGAAGATATGGCGGTAAAAACTTCGGTATCCGATAAGGATATTTATACCGTAATAGTTGATAAAAGCGGCAAGACGAATTTTTCACAGCGGGTTTCGTATCAGGAGCTCAGAAGCGGATTTGTTGAGATTAACGGCAGGACGGTTCCCACTGCACCGTTATCCAGCATGAAAATTGCCAGGGAAATCGCTTCCGAGTTAAAAACACTTATTGAAAAGGGAGAGTTTTTCCTGACGGAACCTGTCGAGCTGCTTCCTAAACATGATAAACGTCTTAATAAACTGGATATAAGGGGGGATTAACATGAAAACAATCAAGGTAAGTCTTACTTTCCCTCCCGCAAAAGTGACATTTCCACTTATGACAATGTTAGTTCGTCAATTTGAGCTGGAAGTGAATATACTTCATGCGGATATCAAGCTGAACAGGACCGGTAAGCTTATAGTTGACATGACCGGAAAGAAGGAAAACATCGATAACGCGCTTGCATTCATTGAGGAACACGGTATTTTATATCACATTTTCAATGGAATGCTTACCTGGCAGGAGGATAAATGCGTCCATTGCGGAGCCTGCACATCCGTTTGTCCGTCAAGGGCCCTCACGATAAAAGCTCCTGATTATATTCTTAATTTTGACAAGGAAAAATGTCTTGTCTGCGGATTGTGCATAAAGGCTTGTCCGCTTGGAATTATGCGTCTTGCCCAGCCGGACAGTGACGAATAATTGTTTTACCTGCTGCGGAAAGACAGTAAGAAGCGGGTTTGGAGTATGAAGCCGATAGAAAATGTGAAGCATTACAGAAGAATATTCAAAGGGGATGGTCTGGTTTACTTTAATTGCAAAGTAAAGCAATCCGATTTATGTATAGGAGCCGTATTAAATTTGAAAAAACAGGCTGAAGAAAGCATCAGAAAATACCGGCAGCAGGTTGAGGAGTATATCCGCAGGCAGCCGGTTTTTTTGCATAGTCTTGAGCCTGTGGAACCGCTGCCCGGAGCTCCCGAAATTGTCAACCACATGTGCAGGGCATCGGCGGCATGCGGAGTCGGCCCTATGGCCGCAATTGCCGGAGCCGTCAGTTATTATGTGGCGAAGGATCTTGTCCGGTACAGCGGGGAATTGGTGGTTGAAAACGGAGGAGATATATATATTGCCGGAAAAAAGGAGCGGGTTGTAGGTATCTACGCGGGGAAATCGGCTTTATCCGGTAGGATTGGCATAAAGATATCTCCCGGAAACCTTCCTGTCAGTATTTGCACTTCTTCCGGAACTGTCGGTCATTCATTAAGTTTTGGACTGGCAGATGCCGCAGTTATTCTTTCAGAGGACGCCTGTCTCGCGGATGCTGCCGCAACAGCGGCAGGCAACATGGTTCGCTGCCGCGATGATATAGAAAGAACTTTAAACAGGATTAATATGATCCCGGGCATATCAGGGATTCTTATAATTATCGGCGAGGAGATCGGTGTTTGGGGGAATATTGAACTGGTAAGGCTTTAACTGGAAGAAGGTGAACATATTGAACCAGGCGTGCATAATGATTCAGGTTTTCTGCGTAGTTCTGGCGACAGCAATACTGGTTTATCTTTACACTAACGGCAGAAGATCAAGGGCAACTTACAGCTATATGGTGTGCATTGGTTTGTTATTCCTGTGGCACCTGACTGAAATTTTGTTATTAATGGCCAAGGACAGCACCGGTATAATACTGGCTATAAAGCTTAAATTCCTTCCTATTGTGTACATAGGTGTATCATGGCTGTACTTTTGTTTAAGCAGCACCCATTCAAAGCTCGTTGAAAATAAGTTATTCGTAGCGCTTCTTATATTTTTCCCTGCGGCATGCTATTTCTTTTTGCTTACAAATGAATCGCACCATCTGTTTTTTACGACGTTGGACTATAAAGTTGTTACTAATGGTCCTGTTTTCTGGATCCATACGGTCGAATCGTACCTGTGTATTTTTATCGGGACTTTCTATTTTTTCATGTTTTATTTAAAAAGAAAAATAGGAATAAGCTATAAAAGGATTATATGGCTTGTTAGTGCCGTTATACTGCCTATGGCCGCAAATTTGCTGATGATTTTCGGAGTGGTGCCGAATTGGGGGCTCGATATTACTCCTCATGTTTTACTGCTGACCCTTATTTTGTTTGGACGTGAAGTCTATTACAAGGGTTTTTTAAATTTGATACCGATTGCCGCAAGGCATTTTATTGGAAATATGTCGGACGGGATAATAATAATTGATGATGAAAATCTCGTTGTAGGCGTAAACGAATCGGTTAATAAACTTCTCCCGGGGTTGTCGCTGAAAATATACGATCCGGTTCGAAAGCTTTCAGCTTATATAAGACAGAATGCCGGTGAAGAATGCGCGAATAAACTTGCCGATGTACTTGATGGGGTAAAAACCTTCGATAAAAACAAAGGTAATCTGAAAATCGCCGGCAAAAGCATATATATGGAGATCAGATGCCTGGCAAGCCCGAAACAGGTACCTGCCGGAAAAATGATAATTGTTGAAGATCGTACCGAAGAGCAGCAGCTTCTTGATGAAATCAAAAACAAAAACGCATTGCTCGTAAAAACAAATGAAAGGCTTATGCAGTCCAATTACAAGCTCATGGAAGCAAACAAGCGGCTTGAGAAATTTACTGAAACCGTAGAGGAACTGGCAATTGCGAGAGAAAGAAACCGCGTGGGCAGGGAAGTGCATGATACGGTAGGTCACACGCTTACTTTATTAATCGCGCTCAGTGAGAATGCTAAAGCAAATTTGGAATCCGACCGCAGTAAAACCGTGGAAATCCTGGATAAATGCATAGATTTGTCCAGAAAGGCCCTGAATGATATCAGGATGAGTTTAAAGGGAACATGTGAGGAAACCTTTAAGAAAACAAACCTTGAAGAGTGGATGAACTATCTTGTGAAAACAAACTCAGCCTCGGGAGTAAATGTTGAGTTTTTGATAAATGAAGGTATTCCGGCCCTTGATTCCTCAAGAGTAATGGCTATATACAGGATATGCCAGGAATCCATAACTAATGCAATACGTCATGGTCAGGCCAAGAATGTTAACATAATAATTAAAAATTTAAAAAATGCGATAAGATTGTATATATTTAATGATGGAAAAGGGTGCGCTGAAATTAAAAAAGGTTACGGGCTTACAGGGATGGAGGAAAGAGTAAATAAACTGGGGGGCAGTATTTCCTTTGGTTCTGACGGAGAAAAAGGCTTTAATATAATCGCCGAAATACCCGTTTAGCATGACTGTGCTGCTGCGGATTTTATTATAAAACCTGCGGCACGGTTCTGAAAGGAGTATATTCATTTGGAAAAGGATATAATTCGTGTGGTTATAGTCGATGACAGCCTTATTTTCAGGGAAGCAATAGCAAGCCTTCTTTCACAGGACCCGGAAATTCTGATTGTTGCAAACGCGTCTAACGGAAAAGAGGCTTATGACAAATGCAAGGAACATAATCCAGATATAGTTTTGATGGATGTACGTATGCCTGTATGCGACGGAATTGAAGGAACCAAGCTGATAAAAAACAGTTTCCCGGAGATAAAGGTAATAATGTTCACAACCTTTGAAGACAAGGATTACATTACCGAAGCGATAAGATATGGCGCAGAAGGCTACATTTTTAAGGATTCGGGCCAGGATCATATCCGTACCGTTATTAAAAGCGTAAAAAAAGGATATCCGGTTTTTCATCAAAAAGCTTTGAATACCATGGTTCAGTCAATTCCGGAAACAACGGCGGCCGAAAAAGTGAATATTGATTTAAACCCTACGGAAAGGAAGATCCTGTCCTATATCGTAGAAGGTAAAAGCAATAAGGAAATCGGCCTTCTTCTGATGCTCAGTGAAGGAAGAATACGCAATATAATAAGCGATCTTTTTGATAAAACCGGCACGTGCGACCGTACTCAACTGGCTGTTTTTGCCGTCAGGAACGACCTTGTGGATTAATAAAAAAATTCGCTGCAACGCGGCTTTGGCGCGTTGCCGATAAAAAAAAGAAAAAAGGTCAAACTGTGGGGGGCAAAAAATAAGTACAGTTTAACCTGTTTCTAGAAAGAGTAATTATATATTATTATATAATTAAATAAATAAAAAGTACCTGTTTGTCACTTTATTGTAAACCGATATGAAAACATAGGTTGACAATTAAGCCCCGCTGTGATACCTGGTAATCAAAGCCTGGTGCTGCAAACTGCTTTTTTTATAATTAATTATCAATGGGATAATTTCAGATTTCTTAAGGTACCTGTTCCGGATGGTCAGATGATTTTCCAGATTGTTTTCACTTACAAGCTTCATTATCGTTTTGTGGTCGACATGATATGTATCCATTACCTCCTGTATTGTTATATAGTTATCAATAGGCCTAGGAATTAACGGATCGCCTCCAAACTCCCGCTTGCATATAAGTGAAATGGAAGTCGGGTTGCTGTTCAGTTTTTTGGCGATTTCCACATACGTATATCTTTTTTTTCTCAATTCCCATATTTCTTTTGGATCGAGAACGGCATGATCTTCTTTCGCGGTTTTATATATATAGCCGAACTGCGCGATAAGGTTCCGGATAGTCATATTCCTCTTTTTTGCGTACCTTTTAAGAAAAGAATACGTACTGTGATTCGTATGAAGGTTATAAATGAATTTGCCTGTTGCCGCTTCTTTAAGACGATTGAGTATTAAATTGTTTTCGAACTGCTCTTCCTGTATTCGGATTTCATTTTTCAGCAAATTCAAGTTCTCGCTGTTATTTAATGTTTTATAAAAGTAGAACTCTTTTGCTTTAAGCGGGTCGCCGTCAAAAACCGATAACAGCATGCTGATAAGTCCATACCGTTTGAAATCCGAACGGCTGAGCAGCAGAATCTGTTCACGCGACAGGCGGTTTTCGTTAAAAGTTTTGTCCATCAGCCTGTATGAATTATCGAGAGCTTCCTTCTTCGAGTTTGTTTTCCATTTTGTCCTGTACCGGAAATCGGAAGGATGGAACCGTCCGGGATAGACAAAATTGAAAAGGTTGTAAACAGACCAGTTAAAACGGGATAATACATTATAGATATTATATTTCAGAAGACGTTTTTTCCAGTCGTATTTCGGAATCATATCGACACGGCGGATACCTTCCTTAAGGACCATATACTGGACGGCTTCAATCACATACTCGTCATTATCCCAGATTCCATGACTGCTCCACATCCATTCCGTCAGCTGACGTTTTTTAAATTCCTCGGGATACGCGTTTTTCAGCACACTTAATAAATCATTATCAAACACCGTTTGTATCATACCCGACAGACGGTTTTTTACAAGCATATCTTTTATCTGTTTCAGGTTGTAAGACGGAAGGTCCGTGCAAGAAATATTTTCGAGTACCTCAAGGCAATACCTTGTAATAATCTGTGAATTAGGACGTATTCCGTCCATGTTTTTTTCGTTCTGCCAAAAATTCCTTTTAAAAAATCGCCCCGTTTCAATTACGTCTTTGTATTCGGCCAGGGCTTTCAACTGTTCGCGGCTTAAATCAAAGAGCTTTTTCATTATATTACCTCTGAAAATGAAAACGCGGTGTGTTTGTTCCGTTTGTTCCGGCCGGAATGAGATGCATCCGGCGCCGCCGGCAATATACGGGATCCTGGGATATATCCGGGACTTTGAAATACTTTGCAAACAGAACAATAGTATTATATAATATTTTAAAAGATCCACGCAAGATTTGACGTGTCTTTTATTCCTTTAAATCCGGCTGATAAGCCGGGAATCCCGGTAGCATAACCGAAAGATTGCCGCACAAAGCATAAGTCCGGTATAAGTGGGGGGATATCATAAAAATGGCGGTGGTGTACTATTATGTCCCTATAGATAAATTGGAAGATGTAATAGACTGCGGGCTTAAACTTTCGGAATGGAAGGAAAGCTATCAAAGCACGCCGTGGGACAGGATCGAAAAGCCCTGCTTTTCGGCTTTTCTGCATCCGCTTGACGACGAAAGGCATAAAGACAGTTCGTTCCGCTGCATAAAGCTTGATATCCCGGTGGAATACTGTGCGGTCTATGACAGCGACTTATACCGCATAAGCAGTGAATTTCCGGAATTAAAAAAGGATTTTTATAATTCGATGGTACCATTGAATGATTATATATTCGGTTCGGTTCGAAGGCCGCAGTGCTTTGTATTTACAACTGTTCTTTCGGAGCAGATCAGCCTGCTTGGAAAGGGTATGGATGAGCCCGTTTTATATGAGAACTCGGAGAGCCTTTATGTAAATAACATACTGCAGCAGCTTAACGACCGGTATAATGAATTTAACAGCGTTCTTTTGTACAGCTATTTGACCGCCCAGGAGCAAAAAGGCGTTTATAGATGTTATAGAAGCACGAATGCCAGTATTGCCGTTTTCTTCGATGAAGAATCAAACGAGTATATCTCCGTACCAATTCCCGATTATCGCAGATACAGCGGGGTTAAAAGCGTTCTCAGCATTCATCGGCGCAGAACGCCGGCAGGGTATACTGACAGCCGGGGAAATCTCCCGCCCCGTTGAAACGGTGCCGGTCGTTCCGCTTCATCGCGCTAATCGCCTGCGCAGCCTGGCGTTTGAAATTGCCAAGCAATTTTTTGCGTTGTCTTATATTTAAAAATTGGTAAGTAGGATGTACTGTATGAAAACAAAAGAAACTCTGCTGAAAATATTGGTAAATAACAAGGGAAGGTTTATATCCGGCGAAGCCCTGAGCGAAAAACTGAAAATATCGCGTTCGGCGGTATGGAAGCATATAGCGCGGCTCAGGGAAGAAGGGTATACTATCAATGCGGTTTCAAGGCGCGGGTATAAGATGGGGGCTCACCAGGATGTCTTTAACAGGTATGCGATAGCCAGCCAGCTTAATACCACCGTTTTGGGGCGCAATTTGATTTTTTATGATGAAATAGACTCGACGAATAATGAATTGAAGCGGCTTGCGGCGAACGGAGCTGCCGAAGGTACCGTGGTAGTGGCCGAAACGCAATCATGCGGAAGAGGCAGAAGGGGAAGAGTATGGAATTCAAAACCGGGCCTTGGGATATATATGTCTGTTCTTTTAAAGCCTGATATCTCTCCCGAATATGTCCAGGTTATTACGCTGGCGGCTTCAAGCGCCGTATGCAGTGCGATTATGCCCTTTATCGACGTCAAGCCCGGAATAAAGTGGCCGAATGATATTCTTATAGATAACAGGAAGGTTTGCGGCATTCTTACCGAGATGACCGCGGAGCCTGAAAAAGTTCATTCGGTAATTGTCGGAATAGGAATAAATGTAAATCACCGGGAAGATGATTTCTGCGAGGAGCTTAAAAATACCGCGGCATCGCTTCGCTGTTTTTCAAAAAGCGATATCTCCCGGAGCATGCTTGCGGCCAAAGTCCTGGAAGAACTTGAAAATTTATACCTGGATTTTTCATCGAATAAAAACGCTGATAGGTTATTAAATATTTGGAGGAGCTTTTCAGTTACAATCGGATATGATATTATCATATACCAAGGCGATAAATCGATAAAAGCAAAAGCGCTGGATGTAGCGGATAACGGATGTCTTCTTGTTCAGACACAGGACGGCAGGCGGCAGTTAATATCTTCCGGGGAGATATCGATACGGTTAACCTGAAACAGCAAAAAGGAGGTTATTTGATGTCACAGGGCGGATATAAGAACGCGAATAAAAAAAAGAACGTTAATCAAAGGAAGGAAAACGGTACCCGCTTAAATTACAGAAAAGGCAGCCGGAACGATTTTCATAAAAAATCTGTGAGATACGGTTCCGAAAATTTGGTTGCAAGAATATCGAACCCGAAAAGGGAAGAGTCAATTGATGACATTAAACTGGATATAGAAAAAATTGAAAAGGATATCCAGTTTGAGATAAAACAGATCCGAAGCATTAAGCTCGGACTGTGACAATCCTTCGCCCCGTTGAAGACGAGGCCGGACGTTCCGCGTCGCTGCGCCGTTTCTTCTGTGCGGATCGATGTGATGAAAGCGCAAAAGGACTTATTGTATGCCGGAGGTGGGATACCGTTTGTTATTAGCGGTTGATATCGGAAACATAAACACTTCTATCGGTTTGTTTGACGGCAGTAATTTAAAATATCAATGGCGCATTTCTACGGACAGGAACAGAACTTCCGATGAAACGGGGATACTTTTCCGATCGCTTTTCCAGTCCGTAGGCGTGAACATGGAATCGATAAAGGGCGCAGTTATCTGTTCGGTTGTCCCGCCTGTAATGCATTCCTTCACGAACGCGATAATAAAATATGTTGATAAAAAACCAATGATAGTAGGGCCCGGAACAAAAACGGGAATAAATATCAAATATGAGAACCCGCGCGAAGTGGGAGCGGATAAAATTGTTAACGCCGTCGGGGCGGTCAGGTTATACGGCGCTCCGGTTATAATCGTAGATTTCGGCACCGCGACGACTTTCTGCGCAATAAGCCGCAACAGTGATTATCTGGGGGGCGTAATTTGCCCCGGTATTGCAATATCGGCCGAAGCGCTGTTTGATAAAGCGGCAAAGCTCCCGAGGGTAGAGTTTGCCGAACCGCGGTGCGTTATCGGACGAAATACGGAAACAAGCGTACAATCAGGGCTGTTTTACGGAAGTGTGGGGCAGGTTGAGTATCTTGTAAGGATAATAAAAAAAGAAATGCGCGAAGAGAATGCAAAAGTAGTTGCTACAGGAAGCGCAGCGATGTTTATCGCATCGAAACTCAAATGTGTTGATGAAATTAATACGATGCTTACCCTCGAAGGTTTAAGAGAAATTTATTTTATGAATATATAAATATTCACGGATACCGTCATAACGGGATAAACTAATGCAAGGAAGGTATGTTCATGGGAAGCAGGGAAGAATTGGCATTATCACTTCACAGGCAGTGGAAAGGTAAAATTGAAGTTATCAGCAGGGTGCGCGTTGATACGAAAGAGGATCTTTCGGTGGCGTATACGCCCGGTGTTGCGGAACCGTGCAAAGAGATACATAAAGACAGTGATTTGTCGTATATGTATACAAGGCGCGGCAATATGGTGGCCGTAGTGACCGACGGAACCGCGGTCCTCGGCCTTGGCGATATAGGACCGGAAGCGGCGATGCCGGTAATGGAGGGGAAATGTGTTTTATTTAAAACATTCGGCGATGTGGACGCTTTCCCTATCTGCATACGTTCAAAGGATACCGATGAGATTGTCAGAACCGTACAGCTTATCGCGGGAGGATTCGGCGGAATCAACCTCGAAGATATTTCTGCGCCGCGGTGTTTTGAAATTGAAAGGCGTCTGAAACAGTCGCTGGATATACCCGTTTTTCATGACGACCAGCACGGAACCGCGGTTGTTACATTGGCGGCAATGATAAATGCCCTAAAAATTGTAGGCAAATCGTTAAGCGATATTGAAGTGGTTGTCAATGGAGCGGGTTCCGCCGGAATTGCCGTCACAAAGCTGTTGATGGTAATGGGACTTAAAAATGTTGTTTTGTGCGATACGAAAGGCGCTATTTACAAAGGTCGTGAAGGCCTGAATGAAGAGAAAGCGTTAATGGCCGAAGTATCAAACAAGAAGATGAAGAAAGGCAGTCTTTCTGAAATCATACACGGAGCCGATGTTTTTATCGGCGTTTCGGCTGCGGGAGCACTGACTAAAGAAATGGTAAGATCAATGGCTCCGAACCCGGTAGTCTTTGCTATGGCGAATCCTGTGCCTGAGATTATGCCGGATGAAGCTAAAGAAGCCGGCGCGGTAGTCGTTGGAACGGGGAGATCGGATTTCCCGAACCAGATTAACAATGTGCTTGCTTTTCCGGGTATATTCCGGGGCGCTCTTGATGTCAGGGCAAAGGACATAAATGACGAAATGAAAATTGCCGCGGCAAGAGCAATAGCCTCCCTTGTCAGCGACAGCGAACTGAATCCGGAATATATTCTGCCGACTCCTTTCGATCCGGGAGTCGGAAAAGCCGTAGCCCGTTATGTTGCGGAAGCGGCCAGAAATTCGGGAGTGGCACGCCTTTAACATGGAAAATATTATATTCGCCGGTATAATTCGATAACAAAAAGACCACATTAAAACAGGAGATTTATAAAAAATACTTGAAATTTTGATACGTTGAAGGAAAATGGGAACGTAACGATGAGATATTTAGAGATAACCAGAGAATTATTATAATATATTAACATATTTAACCGCAGTAGTGATTTTTCGCGGAATATATCGGATAGATCCGTTTGCTTCACAGCAAAGCCCTATATTAATATTGTATTAGCACTCGTTCAGGATGAGTGCTAATATTATAAATCTCTTACTCACTTCCAATACAGCGGTTATGAATGCGTAAATTACAAGCATACCGGCGCTGCCGGAATAGTATAAGGAGGGTATATCATGAAAATTAAACCGTTGGCAGACAGAGTAGTGGTACAGTTGGTCGAAGCTGAAGAAACCACAAAAAGCGGAATTGTCCTTCCGGGTTCTGCAAAGGAAAAACCCCAGATTGCCGAGGTTAAAGCGGTTGGTCCCGGTACGGATGAAGTAAAGATGCAGGTTAAGGTCGGCGACAAGGTTTTAATCAGCAAGTATGCGGGAACCGAAGTAAAAATTGACGGTGTCGAATACACCATATTAAAGCAGAATGATATCCTTGCGGTTGTAGAATAGGAGGGAATTATAATGGCAAAACAGGTTGTTTTTGGAGAAGAGGCCAGGAAAGGTCTTGAGATTGGCGTAAATAAACTGGCCGATACGGTTAAGGTTACACTTGGACCGAAAGGCAGAAATGTCGTACTTGATAAAAAATTCGGTTCACCGCTGATAACAAACGACGGTGTAACGATAGCAAAGGAAATAGAACTGGAAGACGTATATGAAAACATGGGCGCCCAGTTGGTAAAAGAAGTGGCGACAAAGACGAATGATGTAGCCGGTGACGGAACTACCACCGCGACACTTCTTGCACAGGCAATTATCCGTGAAGGCTTGAAAAATGTTGCCGCGGGCGCAAATCCGATGATACTTAAAAGAGGGATAAGCAAAGCTGTTGAAGAAGCCGTTAAAGGAATAGAAGAAATCAGCCAGAAAGTAAAAGGCAAGGAAGATATAGCGAGGGTTGCTTCAATTTCCGCGAATGATGAGGAGATTGGCGCATTAATCGCGGACGCTATGGAAAAAGTAACGAACGACGGTGTTATTACCGTTGAAGAAGCCAAAACTATGGGAACAAGCCTCGAAGTTGTTGAAGGTATGCAGTTCGACCGCGGATATATTTCTTCATATATGGTTACTGATACCGATAAAATGGAAGCCGTACTGGAAGATCCGTATATTCTCATTACAGATAAAAAACTTTCCAGTATCCAGGAAATTCTCCCGATACTTGAACAAATCGTCCAGCAGGGCAGAAAGATGCTTATCATTGCCGAGGATGTCGAAGGAGAAGCGCTGGCAACCCTTATTGTCAATAAATTAAGAGGCACATTCATATGCGTTGCCGTAAAAGCTCCCGGCTTCGGCGACAGGAGAAAGGAAATGCTTCGTGACATAGCCGTTCTTACGGGAGGACAGGTTATAACCGAAGAGCTTGGCCTTGATCTTAAGGAAACAACGATAGATCAGTTGGGGCGTGCAGCCAAGGTTGTTGTTCAAAAGGAAAACACCATTATTGTTGACGGCGCCGGTGACAAGGAAGAAATTAAAAAACGCATTGCGTCGATCAAATCACAGATAGAAGAAACAACATCCGATTTTGACCGTGAAAAACTGCAGGAAAGGCTTGCAAAACTTTCGGGCGGAGTTGCCGTTATCCAGGTGGGAGCTGCAACGGAAACCGAAATGAAGGAAAAGAAACACAGGATTGAAGATGCTCTCGCAGCTACGCGCGCTGCCGTGGAAGAAGGCATAGTCGCAGGTGGAGGAACCGCGTATATCAATGTTCTGCCGAGAGTGTCAAAACTGGCGGATAGCCTTACCGGAGATGAAAAAACAGGCGCGAAAATTATCGAAAAGGCGCTTGAGGAACCTGTACGGCAGATTGCCGCAAACGCAGGTCTTGAAGGTTCCGTTATAGTAGATAAGGTTAAAACTTCCAAACCCGGAATAGGTTTTGATGTCCTTACGGAAAGTTATGTGGATATGATTAAGGCAGGTATTGTTGATCCGGCAAAAGTAACGCGTTTCGCGCTCCAGAACGCCGCATCGGTTGCATCCATGGTGCTGACTACGGAAGGGCTTGTTGCGGATATACCCGAAAAAGAACCTCCGATGCCCGGAGGCGGCATGGGCGGCGGAATGTCGGGAATGATGTAACGTCTGAAATGTCGAAAGGCGCGGTATGCTTGCATATCGTGCCTTTTTATTATCGCAGGAAAATATGTTATAATTAAATAAGTCAACTTTGCATATAACCCGGTTTGCTAATTGTTTAAACGTTTTCTTCTGCAATCAGCCGGTCAGCGTTCTGCTTCCCGCCAAAGGAGGGATGAGATGAATACCGAACTGTTTCCTAAAACATGGCAGGAATTTATAAACAATTCAGGTTATCTGCCCGTGGTTATCAATTCGATAGAACGCCACGTTGATGCCGACTGGTCGAAAACCGAAAGCCGTCACAATTTTTATGAAATGGTTTATGTTAAAAAAGGCATATCGATGCTTGAAATAGAAAACACAAAAACAATGCTCGGGCCGAACGATATTATAATTATAAAACCTCAGAAGATGCATACGCTGAAAGTTCAGGAAGGAAGCGTGTGTGAATTTATTGTCCTGTATTTTTCTTTCGTTTCGGGTACGGGCGCTAAAACGCCGAATTACCCTTCCGAAATTCCGATAGAGGACTTTATAAATTTTTACACCGGAAATCATACCGGTTCTTTTTTGAAACTGAAAGTAAATCAGAAAAATGACATAATAACCGTATTAAACCGGATTGTATCCGAAAACGCACAGGAGCAGTTCGGAAGCGATTTCCTCATACATCTTCTGATCCTTGAACTTTTTGTGTTAATTTCCCGCGCACTGAAACTGGAATGGGAAAGAAGCATTACCGACGACAGTTCAAAGCAAAAGGAACTTGTCAGGCTTGCCGAAGAATATATCAGAAACTATTATGAACGGGATATAGGGCTTAACGACATATCAGGGTATGTATTTTTAAGCCCGAGCTACTTTACGCGTATTTTTAAGCGGGAAACGGGGCAAACTCCGATCAGTTATCTTATAAATCTGCGTATAAACCGGGCCAAGGAGCTTCTTTCGGAATCGCACGAGAAAGCGAGCGATATAGCGTTAAGCGTCGGGTTTTCGAGCCAGCAGCGTTTTAATGAAACATTCAAGAAAATTACGGGAATGACGCCCATTGAATACAGGAAAACAAAACAAAGAAACCTTTAGGATTGTTCAATATATTAACCGCGGCAGCCATTAATTACATCCCCGCTGTGAAGCAAAAACCCTTGACAAACAAAAGGAAGCGGTGATACAATATTCCAGTGTTTAAAATCGGCATGGGTAATCATGCTGTTTTTATGTACTTATGCTTACTGCCGGTATAAGTTTTGCCGCTTTTTTATTATAAGGCTAAAGCAAACTTAAGCAGTTTCTTCCGTTATTAATTCGGGGATACGGTAGTATTGGAGGGAAATCGTAACGTGCTGGATGATTTAAAGCGCCGCAGCAAAGTTGTGGGCATGAAGCAGACAATGAAAGCTGTGGAAGCGGACAGGGTTCAGACGGTTTATATCGCAAAGGACGCAGAAGAGAGGTTAGTTTCGAAAATAGCGGATCGATGCAGGGAAAAAGGAATTAACATAATAGAAGCCGAAAGCATGAAAATTTTGGGAAAGGCATGCGGAATTGATGTAGGAACTGCAGTTGCCGCTATACTAAAAGAACAGATATAAGATACAAACGGTTTTTGCCCAGCTTTTATTTATAGGATTAATATATAAATATTATTTTTTGCCCAAAAACGCCGTATGGCTTTTCATTTTTCATATATTGGGCAATACGGGAAACGTATTTTATAAGGAGGTGAAACAGATGCCGACCTTTAACCAACTGGTCAGAAAGGGAAGAAAGAAAGTAACCAGAAAGTCTGATTCCCCGGCGCTTCAAGTTGGCATGAATACACTGAAAAAGCGTCCTATTGCTATTTCAAGCCCGCAGAAGCGCGGCGTTTGCACGGTTGTTAAAACAACAACGCCGAAAAAACCGAATTCCGCACTTCGCAAAGTTGCAAGGGTACGCCTTACAAACCAGATTGAAGTGACTGCTTACATCCCGGGTATCGGGCACAACCTGCAGGAGCACAGCGTTGTGTTAATACGCGGAGGACGTGTAAAAGACCTCCCGGGCGTACGTTATCACATAATCCGCGGGACTCTTGACACAGCCGGTGTGGCAAACAGAATGCAGGGCCGTTCAAAGTACGGGGCTAAAAGACCAAAGAAATAAGGCATAAATTTAGCCGAATCTGAAAACAATAACAGGATACTGCGCGTGCTTCAGCGCGTTGCATATAGATTATTGATAGCTATTATACAACTGCTGAGCACTCACGTTCCGTAAGATTTGGGACGAGTACCTGTGATACTCGGGTTATCCGGCCCGACAGTTATCATGCAAGGAGGGAAGGAAAGTGCCAAGAAGAGGACATGTACCAAAACGGGATGTACTGCCCGATCCTATTTATAACGACAAAGTTGTGACAAAACTCATAAACAATGTTATGCTTGACGGCAAAAAAGGTGTGGCGCAAAAAATAGTTTACAGCGCTTTCGAAACCGTAAGGGAAAAAACGGGAAAAGAACCGCTGGAAGTGTTTGAGCAGGCGCTCAATAATATAATGCCTGTTCTGGAAGTAAAAGCGAGACGTGTAGGCGGCGCCACATACCAGGTTCCTGTGGAGGTCCGTCCGGAAAGAAAGCAGGCTCTTGGGCTTCGCTGGCTTGTTAATTATGCGCGTCAAAGAAGCGAGCGTACAATGAGCGCAAAATTGGCGGCGGAAATTCTGGACGCGGCAAACAATACCGGTAATGCCGTTAAAAAGAAAGAAGATACCCATAAGATGGCAGAGGCTAATAAGGCGTTTGCTCATTACAGGTGGTAATCGCATGCAAGACTATTGGAAGGAGGGCATTGATGCCTCGAGAATTTAGCCTGGCAAATACACGCAATATAGGCATAATGGCGCATATTGATGCAGGCAAGACAACTACTTCAGAACGTATTCTGTTCTATACCGGGCGCGTTCATAAGATGGGAGAAGTCCATGAAGGCGCTGCAACCATGGATTGGATGGAACAGGAACAGGAAAGAGGTATTACAATAACGTCCGCTGCAACCACTGCCCAGTGGAAAGGCACGAGGATCAATCTAATAGATACACCTGGCCACGTTGACTTTACTGTGGAAGTTGAGCGTTCGCTTCGTGTACTCGATGGGGCTGTGGCTTTGTTTTGCGCTAAAGGCGGAGTTGAGCCCCAGTCCGAAACCGTATGGCGTCAGGCTGATAAATACAGGGTTCCCAGAATTGCATACGTTAATAAAATGGACATCAGGGGCGCCGATTTCTTCAACTGCATCAAAATGATGAAAGAGAGGCTTAAGGCTAATGCGGTTCCCATTCAACTGCCGATAGGGAAGGAAGAGAATTTCCAGGGAATTATCGATCTCGTGGAGATGAAAGCATACTACTATCGTGATGACCTGGGAAAGGTAATTGAAGAACAGGATATTCCCGAAGACATGAAGGAAATTGCCGAGGAATATTATAACAGGCTGGTTGAAGCTGTTGCGGATCAGGACGAACAGCTTATGGAAAAATACGTCGAAGGCAAAGAAATTACGAAGGAAGAGCTTATGAGCGGAATACGCAAAGCGACTATTAATGTCAGCGTTATTCCGGTAACATGCGGTTCTTCATATAAAAACAAGGGTGTCCAAAAGCTTCTCGACTGTATTGTCGCTTATTTGCCTTCCCCGCTGGATGTGCCTCCCGTAAGAGGATTGCTTTCGGATGATGCGGACGAACATGAAGAAGCGGAGCGCCACGCGGATGATAATGCCCCGTTTTCAGCGCTTGCGTTCAAGATTATGACAGATCCGTACGTCGGAAGGCTGGCCTATTTCCGCGTATATTCGGGAACGCTCAATGCAGGCTCGTATGTGCTTAATTCAACCAAAGGCAAACGGGAACGGATAGGAAGAATCCTTCTGATGCATGCCAATCACAGGGAAGAAGTCCAGGCGGTATACGCAGGGGATATAGCTGCGGCTGTCGGCCTGAAATTCACGACGACCGGGGATACGCTCTGTGATGAGGAGCATCCGATTATCCTTGAGTCGATGGAGTTTCCCGAACCCGTTATTAATGTGGCAATCGAACCGAAAACAAAAGCGGGACAGGATAAAATGGCGATTGCTCTTCAAAAGATGGCGGAAGAAGATCCCACTTTCAGGGTGTCGACAAACAATGAAACCGGCCAGACGATTATTTCCGGTATGGGCGAGCTTCATCTGGAAATTATTGTGGACCGCATGTTAAGGGAATTTAAAGTCGAAGCGAATATCGGAAAACCTCAGGTTGTTTATAAAGAAACAATACGCAAACCCGTAAAGGCGGAAGGAAGGTTTGTTCGCCAGACCGGCGGACACGGTCAATACGGGCACTGCTGGATAGAGGTTGAACCGCTGCCCCCGGGTTCGGGCTATGAATTCGAAAGCGCAATAGTCGGAGGCGTTATTCCGAAAGAATATATCCCGGCGGTTGACGCGGGAATCAGGGATGCCATGAACACGGGAGTTATTGCCGGTTACCAGGTTATCGACGTAAAAGTAAGGCTTGTCGACGGTTCATACCACGAGGTGGATTCATCGGAACTCGCGTTCAAGATAGCAGGTTCGATTGCTTTCAAGGAAGCGATGAAGAAAGCCGATCCGGTTTTACTCGAGCCTATTATGAAGGTTGAAGTGACGACACCCGAAGATTATCTCGGAGATATCATAGCGGATTTGAATTCACGGCGCGGTCGCATTGAAGGTATGGAAGCGCGTGCGGGAGCACAGGTAATTACGGCATTCGTACCGCTGAGTGAGATGTTCGGCTATGCGACGGAACTCAGGTCACGCTCACAGGGGAGAGCCGTCTATTCAATGCAGTTCGATCATTACTCCGAAGTACCAAAGAGCATACAGGAAAGGATTACCAGCGGGATAACGCCGGATTCGGGGGAATTGCATTGACAGTAAAGACATGTTAGTATAATATTATTTATACCGGTTGCAAGACATGCAAGACAGGTTAAATTTAATCAAAACTATTTATAAATTTATAATTATCAACAGTTTTTAACTGTGTGTAAGGAGGAGAATTTCGATGGCAAAAGCTAAATTCGAAAGAACAAAACCCCATGTTAACATTGGTACAATTGGTCACGTTGACCATGGTAAGACCACTTTAACAGCAGCAATTACGAAAGTATTGGCCCTTACAAACGAAAAAATTGAAGTTAAAGATTATGCACAGATTGACTCAGCGCCTGAAGAAAAGGAAAGAGGTATTACGATTAATACCGCTCATGTCGAATATGAAACCGAAAATCGCCATTATGCCCATGTGGACTGCCCGGGCCATGCGGACTACGTTAAGAACATGATTACCGGTGCCGCCCAGATGGATGGCGCGATTCTTGTTGTTTCGGCAGCAGACGGTCCGATGCCTCAAACACGTGAGCATATTCTTCTGGCACACCAGGTTGGCGTCAATTACATTGTTGTATATCTTAATAAATGTGACCAGGTAGACGATGAAGAGCTTATTGAGCTTGTTGAAATGGAATTAAGAGAACTTCTTAGTGAATATGGCTTCCCCGGCGACGAAATTCCCATTGTCCGCGGTTCGGCTCTTGAAGCGCTGGAATGCGATTCGAAAGATCCGTCTGATCCGAAATACGCATCAATTCTTGCACTGATGAAAGAAGTTGATGCCTATATCCCGACACCTGAACGCGATATAGATCTCCCGTTCCTTATGTCGGTTGAAGACGTCTTCACAATCACAGGCCGTGGAACCGTTGCTACCGGCAGAGTTGAAAGAGGAACGCTTAAAGTCGGCGACGAAGTTGAAATTGTCGGGCTCAGAGATGAAGCAAGAAAGACTGTCGTTACCGGTGTTGAAATGTTCAGAAAGCTTTTGGATCAGGCACAGGCAGGAGACAACATCGGTGCTCTGTTAAGAGGCGTGCAGCGTAATGAAATCGAAAGAGGAATGGTTCTGGCGAAACCCGGATCAATTACCCCGCATACGGAATTTACCGCTGAAGTATACGTTCTGACCAAGGAAGAAGGCGGAAGACACACCCCGTTCTTTAACGGATACCGTCCGCAGTTCTTCTTCAGAACAACCGACGTTACCGGCTCAATTAAGCTCCCCGAGGGCACTGAAATGGTTATGCCGGGCGACAATGTTACGATGACTATTTCTCTTATAACACCTATAGCTATGGAAAAAGGCCAGACCTTCTCAATACGCGAAGGCGGAAGAACGGTCGGAGCCGGCCGTGTTGCCGACATTATAAAGTAAATTTGACTGGGAAGCGAAAGAAATCATCTTTCGCTTCCTTTAGTATTAGTTCGTTTCAATCCGATATCAATCACCTGAAATCTGCACCTTAACCCATCCGCCAATAACCACCCTTTCATCCATAATAAAACATTGAAATAAGGCAGTGCGTAGAGTATAATAACTATACATAAAAATTGGACATGCTTATCGCAATGCAGTAAACCGGTGTCTTTTCAGTACATAGTAGCCGTATTTGTTTATATTGAAACAAACAGGCTGCTGAAAAATCTTGCTGTTATTCTTCAGCGGTTTTGGGCCAAAAAAGCCTTAAATACTCGAAATATAAAAAAGTAATTTACAGGTTTTTGGAATACCTGAAACCAAAACACGGGTAATGCATTGAAAGGATTTGATTGGTAATGTCACAGGAAAAGAACGATACAAAAACACTAATAATGCCGCTTTTGCCACTGCGCGGGCTTGTTGTGTTTCCGCATATGATTCTTCATTTTGACGTCGGCCGGACAAAATCAGTGAAAGCTTTGGACGAGGCAATGATGAAGGATCAAATTATACTCCTTTGCGCACAAAAAGATCCGGGTCTCGAAGAGCCGGATTACAATGATATATATCCGGTGGGCACGATTGCGAAGATAAAGCAGCTTCTGCGGCTTCCCGGCGACACTATCCGGGTTCTCGTGGAAGGTCTGGAACGGGCGCGCATCATTGAGCACATACCATGCGAGCAGTACTATAAAGTTCGCCTGAAAGTATGCCCGAACCCGAAATCACTGCCGAAAAAACCTGAAATTGAAGCATTAATCAGGCAGGTTATCAGCAATTTTGAGAAGTATGCGAAGCTTACGAACCGCATCCCTTCGGATACTACATTTTCAGTTACTTCGATGGAAGATTACGCGAGACTTTCTGATGTAATCGCGGCAAATATGGTTTTAAAACTCGAACAGAAGCAAAGCATTCTGAATGAGATTTCACCAAGAAAACGCCTGGAAAAATTACTGGAACTGCTGATAACCGAAATCGAGATACTTGAGGTTGAACGGAATATCAACAACAAGGTGCGGCAGCGGATTGATAAAAGTCAAAAGGAGTATTACCTGAGGGAACAATTAAAGGTAATACGAAATGAACTTGGCGAAGAGGATCCGGAAAACAACGAAATAGAAGAGTACCGTGAAAAAATAGCAAAAGCCGGGCTCCCTACAGAAGCTGAGAAAAAGGCGCTGAAAGAACTGGACAGGCTGTCGAAAATGCACTCGATGTCGGCCGAGAGCGGTGTAATCCGCACGTATCTCGATTGGATTATTGAAATGCCGTGGAATAAAAAAACGGAAGAAAACCTTGACCTCGTCAATGCCGAGAAAGTTCTGAATGAAGATCATTACGGATTGGAACAGGTAAAGGAGCGAATTATAGAATACCTCGCAATAAGGAAGCTGAAAAATGGCCTTCATGGGCCGATTATCTGCCTTGTCGGACCTCCCGGCGTGGGCAAGACTTCTATCGCGCGCTCTATCGCAAAGGCGCTGAACCGGAATTATGTCCGAATGTCTCTCGGAGGAGTAAGGGACGAAGCCGAAATCAGGGGACACAGGCGGACTTACGTCGGCGCTTTGCCGGGCAGGATAATTAGTGCCGTCAAGCAGGCAGGCTCAAAAAATCCTTTGATTCTCCTTGATGAAATAGATAAAATGTCAAGTGATTTCAGGGGTGATCCTGCTTCCGCAATGCTTGAGGTTCTTGACGGGGAACAGAATAAGGAATTCAGGGATCATTACCTTGAAATACCGTTCGATCTTTCGGACGTGATGTTTATAACAACAGCCAATAACAAGGATACGATACCCAGACCGCTTCTCGACAGGATGGAAATAATCGAGATACCGGGATATATTGAGCAGGAAAAAATACAGATAGCAGTAAGGCATCTTATTCCGAAGCAGATAATAAACCACGGTCTTCAGCCGGGCCGGATACGTTTTGAAGAAGGCGCCGTGAGGGATATTATTAACTATTACACGCGAGAAGCCGGAGTAAGAAATCTGGAACGCCAGATATCCGCCGTATGCCGTAAAGTAGCCAGGAATATAGTATCGGGTGAGAAAAAAACCGCCCGAATAACGCAAAAAAACCTGACAAAATACCTCGGGAGCAAAAAATATTTGTATGATATGGCTAATGACCGCGATGAGATTGGTATAGCCCGCGGTCTGGCATGGACGCCCGTGGGAGGCGATACGCTGTCGATAGAAGTGAATATTATGCCCGGAGACGGCACTTTGGAACTGACAGGACAGCTTGGTGACGTAATGAAAGAATCGGCAAGAATTGCAAGAAGCTATGTGCGTTCGATAGCGGAAGCCATTGGAATTGACAGGGACTTTCACAAAAAATACGATATGCACATTCACGTTCCCGAAGGAGCGATACCGAAAGACGGGCCTTCGGCGGGTATAACCCTTGCAATTGCGATGATTTCTGCGCTTACCGGGATTCCTGTAAAGAAGAATGTGGCTATGACCGGGGAGATTACATTAAGAGGAAAGGTCCTGCCTGTCGGCGGTTTGAGAGAAAAAGTCCTCGCGGCTCAAAGAGCCGGTATCGACATTGTGCTGTATCCGAAAGAAAATAAAAAGGATATTGAACAGATACCGTCCAATGTCCGTGAGAAGGTAAGGCTGATACCGGTTTCTTCAATGGATCAGGTGATAGGAACCGCATTGGTAAGATATCCGTCGTTGAAAAAGGACAGCGACGATTCAGGCGGAAAGGATATTTTCCCGGTCAGTAAAGCGAAAAATGAAGCAGCGGTTACAGTTGAACACTAGTATATGATATGATAGGAAATGGCCGAAAACGGCCATTTCCTTTTTATTGCGGCTTTAGTTGTGAGTGTGTTAAAATAACGGGAGAAATTGCCCGGCAATTTCGAACAGGCTGCATGCTTGTTTCAATTTTGCAAGCGATGGGGATAAAACATATAAATGAACAATAAATAGGCTCTGTTAACTAAGTATGAAAGAAATGAGACCTGAAAGACCTTTGGTAGGCAAAAAAAGAAAAAGGCCTACAAATGGAAACGACTAAGTGTAAAATAGCACGAAAAAAAGAAATGTGCAA
>Ga0134100_1000574_pt1 | contig 42383 bp, 34 predicted proteins | sample 11_taG_2_FD_94444 | JGI IMG/M metagenome (GOLD analysis project Ga0134100, IMG submission 94444) | Switchgrass degrading microbial communities from high solid loading bioreactors in New Hampshire, USA - 11_42_5_180_A3 metaG | ecosystem: Engineered > Bioreactor > Semi-continuous > Anaerobic >...
ACTATGGCCACGTCTGCTCCCGCCTCGGCCACGGCGTACGCTATGCTCTTGCCTATGCCTCTTGCTCCGCCAGTGACGAAGATCTTCTTCCCGTCAAGGCGCATTCTCTCCATTATTCCCATGATAATCCCTCCTCAAACCGGTATACCCGGTTATAAATTCAGCATTGTCGCAGCGGCATGGACCATTGAAAGCAGGGCCTGGGTGATCAGGATTTGCCTGCGCCCGTCCTTCTTTTTAAAACAGAAATATGAAAACAGACCCAAAACAGCCGCGCTCATTGGCAGATAAACCCACTTGGCTATGCTTACGGCCGAATCCTCGCTGATGGTGAACGCCAACACCTCGGGAAGCCTTGCCATGATGGAGCAGTTGAATACTATTACCACTGCCGTAATTACCAGCGACCACACTGTATACGTACCATACTTCCGGATAAAGCCTTTCTGCCTTTCGTCGGGAAGCTCCCCGCCCTGCGGCTTTTCTTCCTGTTCCTGCAGATCTTCGGCCGATACGGGGTCAGGCGCCGGAGCCTCCCTGGTCTCCGTCTCCAGAAGAGCATGTTTATAAAGCTTGCGGGCGAAGGCATCGGCTGCGATTTCACATAAACACCCGATCCCCGTTTTGCCGATCTTTATCCCGAACAGGCTGAGCATATGCACACTGTAATGCCTGGATGTATACCCAAGCTTAGTATGTTCCAGGTAATGAAAATATTCATGCATCAGGATCAGGTTGCACGCCTGCTCGTAATCGTACCCGTAATGCCTTGCCCATATCTCAATGGACTGCCTGTAAAGGGTGACTTTATTGGCCTTGGGCTGGTAGTCGGCAAAATAGCGCAGCCTTCCGGACACGAAATCCCTGTTCTCGGTTATGATCCTGATCCCGCTTTCCCTCATGATCTCCCGGAAATTCAGCGGTTCCTTGCCGGCGTGTTCGGCCAGGAAATCCTCGGCCGCCTTTTCGCCGGTGCTCCATGCGTCTTCAATAATGAGCGGGATATCCTCCTTGTTAATCTTCCCGAAGACATAATCACGCTGTAGCATTTTCAATGCGTCGTTCTTATCGGGGAATGGGCAGCGTGCCGCATCAGCCATGGCATACTCCTTTCCGGGACATCAATCCATCCTGTCGGAGCATATGAGAATCAGCTTCTCATCTTCCCCGACAGCGGTAAGCTCTGTTTTGGCCAGTGAAATAACCTGTTTCAGGCTTGCCAGGCCAGAAAGGTTGATAATCCGTTTCCCGTATACGACATAGGTATTTGGCAGCTGTTCCCCGCCGTCGCCATAATCCGTGTTTTCCTCAACAAGCATGCTGAGAGCTTTTTCCCAGCTCTTTCCGCTGGCGGCCTTGACTTGCGCATTGCTTTTCTGCAGGCGGATGACGCCCTCGTCGTCTATCAGGCGCATCTCATGGCTGACCTTTTTGAACAGTCCAAAAAACTTTTTCTCCACCCTGTCGTGTACAAAGGCAAACATGGAATCGTTCGACGCAGCGATATACAGGCAGGACGGATCGACCATCATGTTTTCGGCAACGATCCTGGCCAGTTCATCCTTCGTGGGCTTTGCCATGCCAAGATCCTTTGAGCGCATCTCGGTTGATCCGATGGCTATAGCGCGGACGAGATTTCGCTGTGCATCCACTTCTACCGCTATTTCGACCGTATCCGGCGCAGCCCCGGCGTTTATTACCCTCTGTTCCGCTTCCCGGCGGATTGCAATGATGTCATCCTCGGTGGGATTCGGCACGGTACGCTCAACCATTTCGCGCACCATTGCCAGCGCCACGCCTATGGTTGATATGACATGCGCATTCTGAGCGTTCCGATGCTTATGTCCCAGGGTTTTTGCAAGGTGCGGCACCACGGTGGAAGCACCGCCGCCTCCGCCGACAAACACGGTGGTGCGGGGATCCATCCCGTAGTCTTCCATTAATTCCTTAGCCACCTTGCCGGTTTTCTCCGATGCGAACTTAAGCGCCATTTCGGCGGCTTCCTCGACGGAAACGCCCATGCTGTCCGCTATTGTCTTCCAGGCTTTCCTCGCCGCTTCACTATTTCCACTTGCGTAATCCCCTTCGGGCACAAGACCCATTATGTTAGCCGCTCCGGACAGCGTGAGTGCAAATTTTCTTCCGTTGGAGCACTCGATATAGGCATATTCAGGATCAGTGGGTTTGGGCCTTACGGTTTTGAGCACAGGGTTTTCAATGACATCGGGCGTAGTATATACCTCGTACTCAAGGCCGGCGATATGCGCGCTCCTGGGACCTGTATCGACAATTTTCCCGTTCTCGATCTGGATCATGCTGCCGCCGCCGATACCGACGGTCCGGACGTCCAGCGAGGTGAGGAACGTCTTGTGGCCGCCTACCTGCGCATATTTTACCATTACCCTGCCGTCCTTGACGCATGAAATATCGGTACTGGTACCCCCGACCTCGAAAAAGATGCCGTCGGTCAGTTTCTCATACATCAAAGCACCGGCCACACCCGCCGCGGGTCCGGAAAGGATTGTAAGAATAGGCCTCTTTCGGACCTCATCCACCGTCATCACGCCGCCGTCGCAACGCATAACCATGAGTTTCGCCTGGATTCCCGCTTCTTCAATGCTCCTGGAAGTCATGTCGGCGGTTTCCAGCATTTTGGGCATGATGCTCGCGTTTACCACCGCAGTACGGGTCCTAACTTTAAGCCCGTACAGCTTGGATATTTCGCTTGTGGCAGTTCCGGGCAGGCCTTTGTCCTTGGCAATTGAGGTAACTCTATTCTCGTTTTCAGGGTTGTCGACGCTGAAAGCTTCGGCGGCGACAAAAGCCCTGCAGCCTTCTTCGTAAAGCTCTTCCAACGCCTTTATGATTTCATTGTCCAGATCAGGGGACTTGGAATCGATATAGCGGTTTGCCGTAAGGAGTTCCTTCTTTGAGGTCAGCATTATCCTGTCCATCGTGGTATCGGACTTGGACTTAATCCCTTCCAGTCCCGTACCCAGCGTGATAATCCCAACTTTTTCAACATCGCCCTCAAGCAGGGCATTGGTGGCCTGGGTCGTTCCATGGGCGATAAAAACTACATCCTCGGGATTTATATTGTATTTTTGCATAACACGCCTTAGTACCTCGACGATACCTGCGGCAACGCCCGCTTCCGCGTTGTGGGTGGTAGGAATCTTCTCCGTCCCGATCAACTCGTATGTATCGTTGTTTATAACCGCAGCGTCCGTAAACGTACCGCCGACATCAATACCGATTCTGACCTTCATGATACTTCTCTCCAATCATTTATAATGCATGCTTGATGCTGTTGCTGTAATCCGGGATCAGGTTGCAAGTTTTGAGCGATGCGGGCAGGAATGTAACCCGCATCGCTCCGGTAAACCGATATGAGTCCTGCAAGAAACCAAGAAAACGCTTATTTCCAGTAAAGCATTGTACCGATTACAAGTGAAGCTATCGCGGCAATCCACACGAAAGCAAGCTGGCGCTTTGTAATGGCAGTTACGTCTTCCTCAACAAACCCGGCAGCCCATACGTTGTGGGTGTTGGTGGGGCATGATGTGTCCTGTACGGCGGCAACGCCGAGGAATCCGACGCAAACCATCATGGGGGATATAACTCCTGCAGAGGCCATAAGCGCCGCGATACCCGCGCCGAGCCCGTACATGTTCAGCGGACCGCGGTAGAGCACCAGGGGTGTCAATACCGAGAAAAGTATAATGAACGCAATCGGTGAAGTAGGAGTAATTGCGTTGATCAGCGGCTCAAGCACTGTCTTTATGGTGCTGGCATTGATCGCATTGAGCAGCATACCGATGAAAATCATTAGCGCTGCGCAGGGTGCGCCTACCAGGAAGCCTTCGTAGCAGGTCTTCGCAGTCAGGTTGCAGGTGCGTTTCCAGCCCTTGGCCGTCCAGCCGAGAGCCCAAACCAGCGCGATAAGGAATGACGGAACCACGGGCCATTTGAATACAACCACAACGAAGATCGGAACAAAAGGGGTCAGCATCGCCATTGCCCCGCGGAAGCCCTTGATCTCGTAGGCAACATCATCGCCTTCAAATGAGCCCTCGTTGAAATCCTTATCTGCCGAGAATGCGAACTTCCTGCCGTTCTTGAAGTATCTCCACAGGATGTAGGTGATGGAAGCGACCGTCGTGCAAACAGCAACCACCACGCTGAAACCGAAAACAGTCGGGACATCGAGCCCGAAAACGCCTGCGAAGTAATTGGACCGGGTTAATCCATAATGCTCGCCGGTCCCGTATGCCAAAAGCATAATGGCCGCCGCGGTAAACTTGTCCACACCGACCGAAATGAGGATAGGGATTACGATTGTACCGATCATGATTACTGCGCCGAGTCCCGACATGGTAGAGGAGAGAGCAACTGTGACAGCATAGAGCAGAAGCGCGACGATGAGGGTTTTGTCACCGCCAAGCTCGGCTGCCTTACGGATCATCGTTTCGCTTATTCCCGTTTTTGCCATGACGCAACCCAGCCATGTCGCGATCAACACACCCGCATACGAACTCGCCAGCTTGATGGAGCCATCCTGGATAACGGTCTGCAGGATGCTCTCCTCACCGTGAAGGGGAAGGCCGCCGATTATGGCGATACCGATGGCAAGCACAGGTACCGCGATCAGTGTAGGGACTTTTCGTGTGACCATCAGAACCATCATGATGACCATAAAGACGATAATAAGAATCCCCTGTAGCATGATTATTCGCTCCTTTTTTCACTAAATGAGACTTATTGCGTCCCGCGCCCCGAAAAAAGCGCAGAACACCCCCCTCAACAGCTTTACCCGCCAGGCTGGAGCGCTCTTGCAGCCGGTTGGATTAAGCTGGTTGAAGCGATCAAAGCATTTTTCTATTGAGGAAAACGGCTTCAGATTCCGGCCAAAACGCCGATAGAATTGTCAATCAGGCGTTTCAGAAACAGGCCGGTTACATTCTTCTGTGAAATCTCGAAATGCTTTACCGCCGGATTATTGTCAAGCAACTCCGATACCTCGTCTGCGACTTTATCCAGCCCCGGAATCCGCCCTCCCAAAAATACTACCTCGGTACGAAAGAACACATTGGCATTCCGTATTATCTCCGCAATCTTCTTACTTGAAAGCGTTTTCATCATATACTCGTTCTCGGCCATATCAACCATGCTTCTAACCATTCTCTTGCGATTCCGGTACTCATTCAGCAGGTTCCGCTCAATAGCTCCGCCGCTTAAGAGCGAGGTCAGGTCAAAGGTAGTGGCCCCGCCTATTTCAACGGGCTTGCTGTTCAGCGTAAAGCTGGCTGTAATGCGTTCGCCGATGTTTATGTAGGCATAATTCCTGCAAGGGAACCCGCAGTTGTTTACAAAGTACTCTAGCGAAAACCGCTCAATAAGCTCTTTACGGACTGGCATACCGAAGCGTGACTGGATAGCCGTCTCAAGAGTAACTATTTCAGAAGCAAAGGTTGTAGAATAAAGCGTTGTCAGTTCGTGCTCGGGTATATCTTCCTGGCAGAGCAGCCCCACGCATACGATATTTTTGGGGTGAGGAGTGTTTCCGCTCTGTATGTTCTGGATAACCCTGCTGATCTCGTTAAGCAATGTATTGCCGGTCAGCATCCGCGTTGAGATAGTAATGCGTTCCCGCTCATTTTTCTGCATGTCAAAAACACTTGCAGTTACGCCGTTGCGCTTTATCTCAAAGATCAGGATGCAACCGCAGTCCGGAGCTATCCTGATATACACCGGGGGCCTTCCTCCCGTTGAATCACCGGTTTTAAACTCCTCGACTATCCCGCTTTCCAGTAAAGATCCGACCAATTGCGTCACTGTGCTGGGGACTATCCCGCATCCCTCTGCCAATTCAACTCGAGACATGGATCCATGCTTAGCCAAGTTTCTGAGAATATTTGCTATGTTTGCTTCACGAATTTTCTTCAATGCCGCCTTGTCAGCCATAACATGGTTCTCTGTCTGATAACCCAGACGAACTAGCACCTCCGTTAATTCTTTTTTATCACGGCGCCCTGTTCGACCAGTTTCTGCTGCAATGCCTTGATATCAACGTCGATGGGCCGTTTGCCTTCCTTGCTTACCATCGCCGCCGCAGTGCCCGCCGCCTGCCCCAGAGCCATACAGCAAGGCATAACGCGGAAGCTTGCAGCAGCGTAAGAAGAGCCGCTTATTGAACGGCCGGCAACCAGAAGATTGTCGCAGCCTTTCGGGACAAGGCACCTATATGGAATTGTATAGTATTTGTCCACCGTTGCAAAGACTCCGCCGCTTCCGTCGGGCGCATGGACATCGACGGCATAGCCGAAAGTGCAGATCGCATCATCGAATATGGCCCTGTTCAGGATATCATGGTCTGTAAGCTCATACATACCGACAATATGCCTGGTTTCACGGACCCCTATCACGGGCGCCACCTGGATCAACTGTACATTCTCGCAGCCGGGGATATACTTCTTCATAAAGTTGAGAATCTCCTGGACCTGTTTCCTGCATTCAATGTGGGCACGTGTCAGGTCTTCCGACTTGGTTCCGTCAATACCGATCACACGGGTAGTATTGATCTTGAACCTGCCGGGGATATTCTGCTCATAGTTGCCAAGCTCGTTGCGTGGAATATGCCAGTCGCCGTTCTTTCGCGCCTCGTCCACATACCAGCTGAAGCAGTTCCTGAAGTTGTTGTCAAGTTCGTGCTTATGCGCTTCCAGTTCACCTATGTATTTTTCGCGGTCAATGTTTCCTACCTCAAAGAAGAGGGTTGCAGGCTGCATCGCACCGGTCTCTTTATCGCCCAGGCAGAAATCCACGCCGGCGAAATACGCGACGTCGGCATCGCCGGTACAATCGATGTAGATGTTGGCCTTAATCGCCCTGAGACCTTCCTTCATGGCAACAACTACATAATCGATCTTCCCGTCCTTTACGACACAGTCGCAGACGCGGGTATAGAAAAGAATATCCACACCGGCTTCCAGCGCCATTTCATCCATTGTAACCGCTATGATTTCCGACTGGTATGGTGTTACATGCTGATGGCTGCGATAGTAATAAGACGCGTAGCTATTGAGGCCTTTGATCTTTGATGGGTGGATCGCGCCGCCTTTCTGCTCGGCACGCACAACAAGTTCTTCGAAAATTCCTTTTACGATCTGCTCCTCGGCATCATTGTCATAGCAGGTCATAAACGGGCCCACTAATCCTGATGTCGCCATACCTCCAAGGGTGCCTGTCGTTTCAATAAGCATCGTTTTTGCGCCGTTGCGCGCTGATGCGACAGCTGCCGCAAAGCCTGCCGGTCCCCCGCCGATTACCAAGACATCGGTGCTGGTTACGACAGGAACTTCCTTGGAATAAGAGATATTTGTCATGTCTTTGCCCCCCCGCTTTATGCGGGATACCGGTTGTTTTTATTGTTAAACTTGCACAAAATGACCCGGTACCCACAAGTTATTTTTGTCATTGAAATAAGTATAAAAGAAATTAATGCGAAGTGTCAATAAGGTAAGTAAAATTTTTTCGATTTTCGAAAAAAGTTTTATAAAGTAATGAAGGAGATGCAATATTATCATCTTTACCAATTAAAACTTGTCGGGTTATTACCACAATGTTTTTCAGGAAAAAGCGGCGGCCGAAACCCGACAGCCGCCGCTCATAAAAAAGCCCACCCTACGTTATCATTGAGGCTATGTAATAAAGTATTATTTATTCACGCTGGCCCACAAATCGGTCCATTTTTCAATCAATTCGCTCTTCTTGGCAGCAAGAGCAGCGTAGTCAAGATCTACCACGCCCTTGTCAATGTCAGCTGGGAAATAGCTCTCCTCATTGACATAAGTGGTGTTGGGACCTTTTGAACCTGCGGCCTTTTCTCTTGCCAGTTGGAATTCGGCAGAGGACAGTACATCCAGGACGGCGGCAGCCAGTTCGGGATGCGGGCAATCCTTGACCATGGCCGAAGCGAACGCACATACGGTATTCCCTTCATCAGGCCATACGATCTCAACATTATCCGCGCCGTTCATCAGCAGGGAGATGGCCCCGTTGTCATAAGTGAGTCCGACGGCATATTCGCCGTTATATACGCTCTTGTAAACTGTAGAGGAAGAAGTGGTGATAACGCCATCGCAGTTTTCCATCAACTTTTTCACATAATCCCATGCCTTGTCATCACCGAACTCATTGCCCATCAGAGCCAGCATGGTCTGCAGTTGACGCCAGGCTGATGAGGTAGCGGAGGGATCGGCCAGGATTATGTGCCCTTTCAGTTCAGGCTGCAAAAGGTCGGCATAGCCCTTGACATCGACACCCAGCTCCTTCATAAGTTCCGTATTCTTCAGCAGGCAAACATACTGATAGGCAAAATAGGTGTAATAGCCATTGGACTCTACTGCGCACTGATCAGCATACTTCGGGGTATATTTCTGCAAAAGATGAAGGTACTGATCTCCGTCGGTCTGGCTTAGTCCGCCGAAGATAATATCTGCCTGAGGATTGTCTTTTTCGGCTTCCACCCTTGCTATCAGTTCGCCCAAAGAACCGCTGATAAACTCAACTTCTACTTTGGGATAGTACTTGTGGAAAATATCCAGGAACACTTCGTGGTCCGTGTCGGTCTGTGTGCTGTAGATCACGACTGTTCCGGACAGGAGTTCGGGTTTCGGTTCTTCTGCGGCAGGTGTATTTGTGGCACTGGACGTATCAGCAGCAGGAGTTGAGGCAGGAGTGTTCGTCCCGCTGCTGTTCCCCTGTGTCTTATTGCCGCAGGCAGACAGCGAAAGAATCATGACAAGCACAAGAACAATGGATAGTAACTTCTTCATAGCGATGTCCCCTTTTTGTAGATTTTTTGTATTATTAAGCATCATCAATGATGCAATATACAAAGCGATAAGAATCCCATTTACAACTCAATTCTGCCGCCCTTATTCAACTTAAGGTAGATCAATAGCGAGATGGCAGTCAGCACAGTGGTGACCGATGCGAAAGCCGCAGCCTCTCCGAAATTTCCGCGGTTAACGGCCGCATAAGTTCCAACTGTCAGGGTAATGCTCTTGTTGTTGTACAGGATTACTGCGCTGGATACCTCAGTGACAATGGACACCCAGCTTAATATGGCGCCTGAGATTATGCCGTTCGACATCATGGGTACCGTGATCCCGAAGAAAGTTTTCATCTTTGAGGCGCCAAGGCTTATAGATGCCTCCTCTATGCTCAATGGTATTTGAATCAGGGTCGCGGTTGCTGATCGGGTCGTATATGGCAATCTTCGTATAATCACAGCAATTATCATAATGGCCAGTGTCCCTGTGAGTACCAGCGGCTTTCGCCCGAAAGCTATAACCAGCGCGATGGCGATTACCGAACCCGGCATGATGTAAGGCAGCATGGAAATCGTGTCGATGGTGTGATTAAGCGCGTTGGAGCGTCGAACCACCAGATAGGAGATCAATATAGCCAGCAGGATAATGGCCATCAGCGCAATGACACCCACAACCACGGTGTTTTTCGTGGCACGCAAAAGCAGCTTGTTTATTGCCGATTTGTAGTTGGCCAGGGAATATCCTTTCTGGAATACACCCATTTTTGAATTGCGGAAGGACACATAGATGATGTAGATCTGGGGAAGTAAGGACACTGCGACAACCAAATAGCAGTAGATGTGCATCAGGATGCCGCCCAGACCTTTGGGCTCTTTCTTCTCCACCGGATTCAAGGCGTTCATGGTAAAACTAAACTTACTGGTGGCATATTTCTGGAGCAGGAATATAACCGCAGTGAGAATAATGGCTATCACGCTGATTGCAGACGCAAAACCGTAATTCGCTCCAGTTTCGCTCAGGAACTGCGTGTAGATTTCAACAGTAAATGTCCGGTAGCCTTCTCCAATCAGCAGGGGAGTTCCAAAATCGGCAAATGCCCTCATGAACACCAGCAAGGCGGCGGCCAGTATCGTTGGCATCGAAAGGCGAAGCACAACCTTGAAAAAGCGTTTTGCACCGCTGCAACCCAGATTTGCGGACGCCTCCATCAGACTGTTATCCAGGTTGTTGAACATCCCGTTCATATAAATCATTACCAGGGGATAGAGCTTGGACGCCTGCACCAGCAGGATGCCGCCAAAACCATAGATACTGCCGATACTGATGCCAAGCTTTTTCAGGAACACAGTGATGGCGCCGGACCGGCCAAGCAGGAGAATCCACGAATAGGCCCCGATGAAAGGCGCGGACATGCAGCAGAGTACGCTGGCGACCAGAATAAAGCGCGCGCCCTTCAGACGATAAAAGGAATAGAAGTATGAAACCGTCACTCCTATAAGAAGGGAAACCACTGTTACGGCCAAAGATACCTTCAGGCTGTTGATAATCGTGTTATAGTAGTATGGCTTGCTGAAAAACTTGATAAAGTTGTCGAAGGTGAAGCTCGACTTATCTGTTATAAACGCATTTCTCAGCAGCATGCTGGTCGGGTATACCAGAAATACGCCGAACAGCAGCAACAGCACAATTGAAATTACGGACCATATCTCGAACCGTTGCCGCCTATTGCTCAAATCAATTACCCCCCGCCAAATCATTGCGAACGCCCGCCAGAATATTGGTGGAGCCATCCCCGGTAAAGACATTTATCTTTTCCGTGTTAAGTGTCAGCCTGATCCTGGATCCTTTTGCAATGACGTCATCTATGGAGGACTCCTGAATGATCTCGGCTTCCTCACCGGTTTCGAGACGGACAAAATAATGAGTCATAAGTCCAAGGAACACGCAGTCATCCACAACGGCGGCTATCCCGTCTCCGGAAGAATCGCTGTTCAGGATGAACTCCTCGGGACGGACAGAGAGAACGACATCCTGGTCGGTCTTGTACTGTTCCAGCACGTTTGTCAGTTCGACCCGGTAACCGCTGCGGGTAACGAGCATGGTTTTTTGGTTATCAACCACGAGTTTTGCCTTAAGAATATTGGAACGTCCGATGAATGTGGCGACAAACAGGTTTGTCGGGCGCTGGTAAATGTTCCTGGGCGTCCCTATATGCTGGATCACGCCGGCATTCATAACGGCTATGCGGTCAGAGATTGCCATAGCCTCTTCCTGGTCGTGGGTAACATATACCGTGGTGATGCCGACACTATGTTGAATATTTTTGATAACCGCACGCATCTCGACGCGAAGTTTGGCATCAAGATTGCTGAGGGGTTCATCGCACAGCAGGACATCAGGCTCGATACACAGCGCACGGGCCAGCGCTACACGCTGCTGCTGTCCGCCTGACAGGCGATCGGGCATACGGTCGGCGTACTCTTCCACATGCATCAGGGCCATGAATTTATTTGCCTTCTCGGTAATCTGATCCCTGGGGAGTTTCTTGTTCTTCAAACCAAATTCAACATTTTTTCTGACAGTCAGGTGCGGGAATATGGCATAATTCTGGAATACCATGCCGATATTGCGCTTCGCCGGGTCCAGATTATTGATACGTTTGTCGTTGAAATAAAAGTCTCCGCCCTCAATACTTGTGAACCCTGCTATCATGCGCAGCAAAGTGGTCTTACCGCACCCGGAGGGCCCCAGGAGTGTAAAGAACTCTCCGGGGCGGATATCAAGGCTCAAATCTGGAATAATAACATTCTCCCCGTATTTTTTCATCGCATGTCTGATAGAAATAGCCACACTCATACTTTAGGTTCCTTTCTACGATCGTATGCCCGCATGAATTTAGCAATTGAATTCTTCAGATATTTATCGCTTAATCAAATGATTAATAATTACCAAATCAGCATGTATTTGCTCATTTGAATAACAACCTTTAATGATTGTTGTGAAAAATTGCATATATATTAATCTGTTCCGGCCAGACTCTTTGTTCATTATAACCACCATGCAATGCTAATTCAACTTGTTGGGCGAGATTGACACTGAAGTTGAAATATGATAAAAATAAAGCGTAAATTCGATCATATTTAATCATTTTTAATCAAAGCGGAGGTCACAATGGGGTATGTTGAGCAATGAACGCCGTAAGCAACTGTTGAACTATCTTGAGCACAAAAAAACCGCCACGGTCCAGGAACTGGCTGAGAAACTGTTTGCAAGTCCCAGCACTGTCCGAAGAGATCTTTCGGAGTTGGAAAAGCAGGGGTTTATTAAACGTGTTCACGGCGGCGCTGTGCTTACTTCTGAAAATGCCCTTGATCCGCCCTGGTATCTGCATAAGGTTCAGCAGATTGAAGAAAAAAAGCTCATTGCCGAAAAGGCTGTTCCCTTTTTGTCAAACTTTAAAACTTACTTTTTTGATTCCAGCACTACTGCCTTAATGCTGGCCATGAAACTGCAGGATTTCCTGGATGTAAAAATAGCTACAAACGGCCTTGGGATACTGTCTTCAATTCCAAGCTCAAAGAATCTGTCCGTATATTCCTGCGGCGGTTATCTGCGTTCGCCTTATGACGAGTTTACGGGAAACCTGGCGCTTCAAAACATATCCCGTATGAATGCCGATATCTTCTTCTTTTCATGCGCCGGCTTCTCCGTCAGGAACGGCGCCACCGAGATCAATGATGATAATGTAGCCGTTAAAAGGGCATTTTTTCAAAACTCCAAGTGTCATATACTTTTATGCGATTATACAAAGTTTGATAAGGAGTTTTTCTTTAACTCCTTTGCAGTCAATGAGATAGACTATGTCATTACTGACCGGCGGCCGTCAGACCTGTATGTAGATTTGCTCAGGGATAAACTGATATATTGATTCTACAGGTCCAGAACAAGATCCCGCAGATCCATCCCGGAACTCTGCGGGATTTTTTTTGGCAACCATTGGCGTAAGGCAGGTCCTTCGGACAGCCATCAGTTGGTGCGCTGTTTTTATTATATCTGCTTGTTTTATGCTTATTTAATGCTCATTTTTCAAGATAATTGCCATTTATTGACCTTAATTGCGCAGTATGATTCAATATCCTAAACGGCCCTAATTCTTAACATTCAGAAGGTGCAACTTATGGAGAAGATCATGATGGCTGCCAATCTTTACGGCATAGGAGATTTACGCTATGAAGAAGTTCCCATGCCTCAATGCAGCGAGGATGAAGTCCTTGTATCAGTGAAGTTCTGCGGTATATGCGGCAGTGATATACAGCGTGTATTCAAAAGCGGAGCCTATTACTACCCAATAATTTTAGGTCACGAGTTTTCAGGTATTGTCAGATACGACCCAAAAAACGAACTGACAGGAAAGCGTGTTGCTGTATACCCGCTGATACCATGCCGCCATTGCGTAATGTGCGGCCAAGAATTATATGAGCTTTGCAGCGATTATGATTATTACGGGTCACGCCGCAACGGCGGATATGCCGAATATATTGCGGTAAAGCGCTGGAACCTGGTCTTCCTTCCGGATGAAGTTTCTTATGAGGAAGGCGCAATGTGCGAACCCGTATCGGTTGCCCATCACGCCGTTTCCCGGCTGGAAATAAAGCAGGGGGATTCTGTTCTGATCTCCGGAGCCGGCCCCATTGGGTTGATTGCCGCACAATGGATGAAAGCATTCGGGGCCGCCAAGGTCTTCCTGTTTGACATTGTCCCAGAGAAAATTGAATTTGCTGTGAAAATGGGATTTGAGGAATATAAGGACGGCATAGAGGTGGATGCGGCCCTCGAGGGAACAGGCTACACCGATGCTTTGTCCCGCTGCCTTGAAGCAGTAAAGCGTCACGGAAATGTCGTATTGATGGGCAATCCCGCCCGCTCGGTGGAACTATCCCAAGAGACTTATTGGTGTATTCTGCGTAAAGAACTAAACGTCACGGGTTCCTGGAATTCCAGCTTCAGCCCGCATGTAAATGACTGGAACGCCGCTCTCAAGGCCATGGCCGGCAAGGAAATACAGGTTATGCCGCTAATAAGCCATATTTACCCTCTAGCTCGCTGCAACGACGCTTTTAGAATGCTTGCAGACAACAGTGAATTCCATAACCGTGTCATGTTCCGCATAGGCGAAGATTAAGGAGGTGCACCATGGCTACCGGCAAAATCTCTCCATCCCTCATGTGTGCTGATGTGTTTTTCCTGGACGAAACTCTGCGCATTTTCGAGGAGAACGGCGTTGAATACCTGCACATCGATATTATGGACGGCAGCTTCGTCCCTAATTTTACGCTGGGAACTGAATATTGCCGCCAGCTCCGCAGCCATACGCACATTCCTCTGGACATTCATCTTATGGTGGAAGACCCTGAAACCAAGCTGAATTGGTTCAATATTCAGCCGGGAGATATAATCTCGGTTCACTGGGAGGCTTCCAGGCATTTGCAACGGACCTTGGCCGAACTGCGCAGCCGGGGCGCAAAGGCTTTCGTCGCCATCAACCCGGCAACCCCTTCCGAATACCTGATAGATGTTCTTGACGACATTGACGGTATCCTGATTATGAGCGTCAATCCCGGCTTTGCGGGGCAAAAACTGATTCCGTCTGTATTAAGCAAGATTCAGCGCACGAGAAAATGGCTTTCGGATTCGGGATACGGGCATGTACTTATAGAGGTAGACGGAAACGTGAGTATTGAAAATGCCCGGAAGATGCGTGCCGCAGGTGCGGATATTTTCGTTGCGGGTACGGCCAGCATATTCAAGGACGGCATTGTCACGGCAGAACGGCTACAGGCTCTGAGGGAAGCCATCAAATAATCCTTATTTTATCACGGACAAAAAAAGGTTGTGGCGCCGAATAAGGCGCCGGAATATATGATAAAGCGGATTCCTTATTATCCGGAATCCGCTTTGCTTTTTGGTCGAGGTGAGAGGACTCGAACCCCCGGCATCTTGGTCCCAAACCAAGCGCGCTACCAACTGCGCTACACCTCGGAAAAGACTGCGCACATAATGATACAACAAAACGCTGTCAATTTCAAGACCTGCAGGGCATTCCGCCCTTCCTCATATTGGCTGCCCCTCGTCTTAACAGGTGGTTGTTAAATAAGTCATATGGGGGCATAAGCCCCCATATTAACCAGTAATATATAACGATCCAGGATGTTTGTTAAAAAGTCTTCAGATACACCTCGGCGCAGCATCCTTTACTTGCCGAAAACGGCAAGCAGGAAACCGGCGACGACAGCCGAGCCAATAACACCGGCCACGTTTGGACCCATGGCGTGCATGAGCAGGAAGTTTGAAGGATTGGCTTTCTGGCCCTCAACCTGTGATACGCGGGCAGCCATGGGAACAGCCGATACACCGGCAGAGCCAATAAGCGGATTTACCTTTCCGCCTGTCAGCCAGTACATCAGTTTGCCAAGGAGAATTCCGCCCACGGTGCTGAAACTGAACGCCAAAAGGCCAAGACCGATGATCATGATCGTTTCAAGCCTAAGGAAGTTTTCAGCACTTGCCGTGGCGCCCACGGTAACGCCGAGGAATATGGTAACGATATTTATCAGCGCGTTCTGTGCTGTCTGGCTCAGCCTTTCAACAACACCCGATTCCCTGAAGAGATTGCCCAGCATGAGCATACCGATAAGGGGCGCCACCGAAGGCAGGAGCAGTACGCAAAGGATGGTAACAACGATTGGGAACATGACTTTTTCCAGCTTGGAGACCTCCCTGAGCTGCTCCATCTTTGTTTCCCTTTCCTTCTTGGTGGTGAGAAGCCTCATGATGGGCGGCTGGATCATGGGAATCAGCGCCATGTATGAGTAGGCGGCGATCGCGATTGGTCCCAGCAAATGGTCAGCCAGTTTAGTAGTAAGATAGATCGCCGTAGGACCGTCCGCTCCGCCGATAATCCCGATGGATGCGGCTTCCTGCGGGGTAAACCCGAGGGCTATGGCGATCAGGAAAGCGACATAAATGCCCAGCTGTGCGGCAGCGCCCAAGAACAGGCTGCTGGGTCTTGCAATCAGCGGACCGAAGTCGGTCATGGCTCCTATCCCGAGGAAGATGAGGGAAGGATAAATACCTTTCTTGACACCAAGATATAAGTAGTAAAGCAACCCGCCGGGCTGGCTGGAACCCTCAACTTCTCCAACCATCAGATTCGCAAGGGGCAGGTTGGCCAAAAGCATGCCGAAGGCTATGGGAAGGAGCAGCAAGGGCTCAAATCCTTTTACTATTGCAAGGTAGATAAGTACACCGGAAATCGCGATCATTACGAGATGCTGCCAGGTAAGACTCGCAAAACCGGACATCTCCCATATTCTCTCAAGAGTTTCTATGAATGAATACTGCATGTAGTAACCCCCCTTAATTGAGCGTCAGCAGGATATCACCCGTATTGACAGATGCCCCTTGTGATGTAAGGATCTGTGCCACTGTGCCGTCACGGGGGGCAAAGATTTCATTCTCCATTTTCATGGCTTCCAGGATGAGAACAACGTCCCCTCTCTTGACAAATGCGCCCTGGGACACTTTTATGCTCAGTATGGTTCCGGGCATGGGGGCTTTAATGGGCTCACCTGATACATTGGCAGCCTGCGGGGCGGGCTGGGCCGCGGCCGGGGCCTGCGCTGCAGGAGCAGAAGCGGGAGCCGCCGGAGCAGCGGCAGCTGGCTGTGCCTGGACGGGCGCTGCGGGCGCCTGGGTTACATTGACAACGGTGGCTTGCCCTTTTTCGACTTCGACCTCATAGCTTTTTCCGTTCAGAGTAACTATATACTTCATTCTTGTTATCCTCCCTGTCCATTATTCCAATCAGCTAGTCCAGAGCCTTTATGCTCTTAAACTGGAGTTCCGAAAGCGGAATACCAGATTCGTGGCTTACTATGGCCATGATGACGGCAGCCGTCTTTTCATCCACATCAAAGAGCTTCAACTGGCCTGCTGATATGGCTGTGTCCATCTTTTCGGCCGGTTCAGCAAGTTCTGATTTCTTCTGCGGGATTTCTTTCCTGCCAAGTTTCAATGCCGCAAACAGCTTTGACTGAAGCATGATAATCAGACTCAGCGAAATCAGAACCACAAATACGACCGCAAGCCCAAATACACTTAACAAAAGACCTTCCGGAATAGACACGTTCACCACCCCTTAAAGTTTTCTTATAGTATAGTTGACAGTAGAAGCTCTTTTCTCTTCCCTCTCCCTGAGGAATTTCTCGGCTACCTGTGGAAATGCTATATATGAAAGCACATCTTCGTCGCTTTTCGCGAGACTGCCAAGCTTCTGCTTCGTTTTCTCGAATTCAGGCTCCAGGTTATCGGCATAGCGGTTGGTAATGGGTTTTTCATCGCCAAGAACTTTCTTAATCAGTTCAGGGTCTATTTCTCCAGGAGCCTTGCCGTACTCGCCCCTGAGATAGGCCTTGACTTCCTTGGTTACGTTCTTGTACCTTTCGCCCAGCAATACGTTCATGGCGGCCTGGACGCCCACCATCTGGCTCATGGGCGTTACAAGGGGCGGATAGCCAAGGTCCTTCCTCACCCTGGGTGTCTCCAGCAGCACCTCATCCAGCTTATCCAGGGCATTCTGCTGTTTGAGCTGCGCGATAAGGTTTGAAAGCATGCCGCCGGGGATCTGGTAGGTCAGGGCATCGGTTTCCGTGCCCATAACGTACGGGTCGAGCAACCCGGATTGGATGAATTTATCTTTTATGGGTCTGAAGAAGTCGTTTATCTCCTTGAGGATTTTCTCGTTGAGGCCGGTTTCATAACCCATCTGCCTGAGGGCATAGTTCATGGTTTCAGTGGCCGGTTGCGCCGATCCGCCGGAGAAGATCGATATAGCCGTGTCGATCCCGGAACATCCGGCTTCAACCGCCTTGAGGTAAGTCATGGGACCAAGGCCCGTGGTTGAATGGGTGTGCAGGACCAGCGGAACCTTTACGGTTTCACTCAGCGCCTTGAAAAGGTCATAGGCCTCCTGCGGGCTCATTATGCCGGCCATGTCCTTGATGCATATGGAATTGACGCCCATTGCCTCGAGTTCCTTGGCCATCCTGACATAGCTCTCCAGGTTATGGATGGGGCTTATGGTGTAGCAAATGGCGCCCTGTGCATGCGCGCCATGCTTCAAGGTTTCCTCCACGGCAACCTGGATATTCCTGAAGTCGTTGAGGGCGTCAAAGATCCTGATGATATCGATACCGTTCTTGATTGAATACTCCACAAACTTCCTGACAACATCATCCGGATAATGCTTGTAGCCTAGAAGATTTTGGCCCCGAAGAAGCATCTGGAGCTTTGTATTCTTGACCTTCGCCTTGATCTTCCTGAGCCTTTCCCAGGGATCTTCCGAAAGATACCTGAGACATGAATCAAATGTCGCGCCGCCCCAGCACTCTATCGAATAGTATCCCGCCTGGTCGATCTTTTCGAGAATTCCCTCAAAGTCGCTAAAGGGCAACCTTGTGGCGATCAAGGATTGGTTTGCGTCTCTCAGTACTGTTTCGGTAATGTTTAGCTTTTTCAAATCGTTCACTCTCCCTGCTTTTGAGATAACCATTGCTGCCGGCTGGCATTGTTTCTGAACCTGCAACTTGATGCTGGTTATTTTTTTAACATACATCATCCATTGTACAGAAAAAAATACATACAAGCAAGTGCATTTTATCATTATACTAAGCTTTTTTCATGGTTTTTTTTGAACACTTTTCACAAATGCGTCGCGTTTTTCCGGATATATGTATCCCCATTCCATTACTGGCAAATATATCACTCCGATTCGCCGGCAAGCAATCACTATGCCGACCCTGTCCATAGTAACAGAACATTACGGATTGCGCAATACAAACCATTGCCATCGCACGCGGATCAGAGTATAATTGTGACTGCTTACCCAGTATTAGCAGGAGGGCACGGCATTTGCTGCAAAAGGTTCTCTCGCGCGTACGGAAGGCGATAACCGACTACAACATGATATCCGACGGCGATAAAATAGCCGTGGGCGTTTCCGGCGGAAAGGACAGCCAGCTTCTCCTGGTTGCCTTAAATGAGCTCAGGAAATTCCTCCCGGTAAAATTCGACATTATCGCCATCACGGTAAGCCTGGGCTTTGAGTCCTTTGACGTTGGAAAGCTACTCAGGTTTTACAACAGCCTGGATGTGGATTACCATATCGAGGATACGAACATATCCCGCGTAGTTTTCGATGTGCGAAAGGAAAAAAGCCCATGCTCACTCTGCTCCAATATGAAAAGGGGAGCCTTTTACCAGGCCGCCAAGGCCCTGGGCTGCAACAAGGCCGCGTTTGCGCACCACATGGACGACGTTATAGAAACCCTCTTGATGTCTCTTATTTACGAGGGAAGGATACATACCTTCTCCCCGGTAACCTACCTTGACAGGCGCGATATTACGCTTATTAGGCCGATGATCTACACCGAGGAAAAACTGGTGCGCGCTTGCGTAAAATCCCTCGGGCTGGAACCCATCAGCAGCGGCTGCCCGGCCGACGGCAACACGAAGAGGCACAAGATGAAAGAGCTCATCCTGGAACTTTCCAGGGAGAACAGGCACCTTAAGGCCAATCTTTTCGGAGCCATCCAGCGATCGGGCATCAGCGGCTGGAAGATCCATAAGGAAACATAGGAAATCACTATGATTGCCCTGCTTCTTGCGATAATCTACCTGGCGTTCATAAGCCTAGGGCTGCCCGACTCGCTTCTTGGCACGGCCTGGCCCGCGGCATACCAGGAACTCGGCGTATCGGTCTCCATGGCGGGATTGGTCTCAGCGGTCATATCATGCGGAACCATCATTTCAAGCCTTTTAAGCAGTAGGGTAATCCGGCGTCTTGGAACAGGCCTGACCACAACCATAAGCGTTTCTATGACAGCTGCCGCGCTGTTCGGATTTTCCCTTTCGCCAGGTTATTGGGCCATGGTACTGTTCGCCATACCTCTCGGGCTTGGCGGCGGAAGCGTGGACGCAGCCCTAAACAATTTCGTCGCGCTCCATTACAAGGCCAGGCATATGAACTGGCTTCATTCCTTCTGGGGAATAGGCGCCAGCCTTGGCCCTGTCATAATGTCGTACTATCTTGCCCGAGATGGCTGGAGATCCGGTTATTCGGCCATAGGATGGATACAGGCCGGCCTTGTGATTATCCTTATCGCGTCGCTGCCGCTGTGGAAGCGGAGCCCGAACGGGGAACAGGCAGAAAAAACCGACGTGAAGGTCCTTTCCATAAGGGAACTGGTAAAGATAGAGGGCGCTTTTCAGGCGCTTACGGCTTTTTTCTGCTACTGCGCGGTTGAATCAACCGCCGGGCTCTGGGGAAGCAGCTTTCTCGTACTTTCAAGGGGAATTTCACCCGAAACGGCGGCATCATGGGTTTCCCTCTATTATTTTGGCATCACCTTCGGCAGGTTCATGTCGGGTTTTCTGACCATGCGCGTAAGCAACAAGAACCTTGTCAGGATCGGCCTTTGCCTGATTGTGCTGGGAATCCTGCTCATCATGATTCCTTCCGTGGATTTCATCCTGCTGTGCGGCTTCTTCATGATAGGCCTTGGCTGCGCTCCCATCTTTCCTGCGCTCATCCATGACACGCCTGAAAATTTCGGCGCCGATGTTTCCCAGTCCATGATAGGGCTCCAGATGGCCTGCGCTTACATCGGAATAACCGCCATGCCGCCCATTTTCGGCCTGATAGGGCAGCATGTTTCCATGGGCCTTTTGCCTTTCTATCTGGCTGTAATAGCCGCCGTGATGATCGCCATGCTGGAGCGGCTTAACAGGATCAAGGCAAGGAAAAAGGCTGACGCTTAATCTTTCAGGTAAATTACCTGTATGCACAGCAAATGAAAAACGCCCGAAAGCCTGATATATCAAGCCTTCGGACGTTCCTGGCGGAGAAGGCGGGATTCGAACCCGCGCGCCGCGTTAACGACCTACGCCCTTAGCAGGGGCGCCTCTTCGACCTACTTGAGTACTTCTCCAGGTAAAATAAATGGCGGAGAGAGTGAGATTCGAACTCACGGTAGGCTTGCGCCTACGCCGGTTTTCAAGACCGGTGCCTTAAACCAACTCGACCATCTCTCCGCGTTATAATCAAGCAGAGCGGCGGATTCTATTTTACAATACGCACCTGCCATTGTCAACACATACGGGGGCTTGTAACATATGGATCGTGCGTTTCTTTGCAACGTTTTTCCGCAATTTCCTCGCATAGCGAGAGGGCATGGTCGCCCATGCCCCCTGTTATTAAAATACGGCCCCGCCTGCCGCCTACCGAAACGGCCTGGCCTCACGGCGCGGCTATTCCGGTACGTTTTCGGAGTTCCTGCTTGCCTTCTCAATCGCTAGTCTGACCAAATTGCCGCAGTCTCTGGACGAAACCGAGCCCCATCCTTCCCTGCTGACAGTGTCATACACACCAAGTTCTCGGGCAAACTCGTGCTTCAGACTTTCCGACATTACGCCTCTGCGTCTGCTCATGGATCAATCCCTCCTTCAGAGCAAGCAGGACCGTACATTTTTATGTTCTCCAGGCCGCCCTTTTTTATTCCGCGGCCCGTCAAGCCAATGTTATCCACAGTTATCCACAGGGCTGTGGATTATTCGAAGAATTAAAAACCCGCATTAATAGCGGGTTTTGGTAATCGATGCCCTTGAGTTGGTTCCTAACACGGTTTTCCTGTGGATTGTTTTACGTTTTGTCCACAGGTCGTCATAACAACTTAACTTCTTATCAATTATTGACATTTTGTGTCGTAATAAGCGGCATTCCTTTGTGCAAAATAACGAATAAACATATAATATTTTGTCAGATTATATCATTACACGGTGCAAATCGTAGTAAACATGTGGTTCTTTATGTCGATTCATAGCTGCCGGAAAGCCAGCCATGGATTATGGCACGATTGGCAAAACCCGGCTTTTTATGCCGCTTTACATCCGTTCTCCCCTGCTACCAGTATTTCCTGTCCCTGTTGTAAGGCCTTACCTGGTCATAATACCTCTTCCGGTTCATGTATACCTGCTTTTTCAACCTGAGCCATTTCAATATATCGCCGCCGAAGAACAGCAGGTAGTTGACAAAGGATGCAACGATGGCCGCTACGATATACCATGCGCGGAATCGGATGGCCATAACCAACTGGTATATCGAAAATGCCACCTGCAAAAGCCCAAGGTACTTGACCTTTACGGGCAGGAAGAAGAAGAAAAGCAGTTCCTGTTCCGGGAACAGGGTAGCAAACGCCAGGAACAGGGACAGGTTAAGATACAGGCCGGTGATTCCCGGGGGGCATATAAACGCCGCGATGATGGTCAGGATGGCCCCGCAGAAATAATACACGTTGTACCTGAACCTTCCCCAGATGCCCTCGATGGCCGTGCCGATGAAGTAGAGCAGGTACAACTGGAAAAAGACCCATATGGGGTTGACGGATTCGGGAAGGAACAGGAAGCTCACCAGGCGCCAGACCTGCCCCCTGAGCAATTCCCCGGGTATCAGGAGCAGAAATCTTGAATCATTGATTATAAAAACCAAGAGATAGGCGGCTATATTTAGACCGATCAGGTAATGGGTAAGGTTTCTTATCGCATAACGGCCGTATCTCATCTCAAGGCGCGAGAGCCAGTTCATTACTCTACCTCCTGCGAATCAAATAAAAATGTGCATGCATCACGGTCCAAGGCGACCTGCTATGTAATGACCCTGCACATTCGTGCTTCTGCGCCGGCCCGCTAAACGTAATCCTATTATACGCCAAAATGCTTGTCAGCACAATGATGTCCCGGGTTTAATGCGGAGCGCCTCAGTATATGGATATATATTCCGACATCCAGATCTTTTTGACAGTATCGCCTTCAAATTCAATGTTGAAGGTGTCGGCCACATAATAGACCCCATAGTCGGTTTTTTCGGCCCGAAGATGGTAGTAGGTCCATACGGGGTCCTCGTAGTAACCCTGGTCGGGAAGCCCGTACAGGTCCAGCGCCTGCTGCTTGGAATTAAAGATTTTAAGTCCTCTCGGGGTCTCGATGTCCCCGTCCTTATCGAGGGAAATATAGCTTATGATCCCATTGGTTATGCCAACGCTTATCCCGCCGTCCCTGTAAAGCACACCGGCCAGCAGGTCATACTCGGTATACTTGTCAAGGTCAAGGCCGATTTCACCGGCAACCTCACTGGCAGGTGACAAAAGCGTTATTTTCCCTATCCTGAAGTCGCCTGCATTCAATCCTGAGGGAAGGGAATTCCTGTCATACTTGGGCCCGCCCTTGGTCGACAGGTGCTGCCATTTTCCTCCACCCGAGTACTGGTACTCCCGGGCAACCTGCGCAATGTCGAAACTGGTTGTAACGTCTTCTTCCATGTGGTAGAACTTGACCTGGAGGCTGTCCCGCTCCACGAGGTAGAGGACATTATCCCTGACGACAGGCCTGATCTTCCTTTCAAACTGGCAGTTGTAATCGGTGTTGCCCACAGGGTAGGATTCCACCAGGTGTTTCGGCAGAGGGCAGTCATAGGTGATCCCCTGGTCCGGCAGGGTCAGGACAATTCGGCCTTCGTCCGACGCGATAATGGCATTGTCGCTGATCCTCGGCGGGGCAGGAGGAATCACGCTGATCAGTTTCCCGTTTGAATAGGAGAATATCTCGCATTCCCTCGGGTTGTTGGTGTCAAGGATTATCAGGCTTTCCCTTTCGGGACCGTAGCCCACCATGAGTGACATGCGGCATTCGCCGCCGAAATAATCGGTGGTCTGGTCGGCGATGACAAGGCCATCCTTGCTGAAAACAGTCACCCTGCCGTTGAGGTCGGCATCCTCGTAGGCGGCGATTATTTCTTCCCTGCCGTCGTTATCGATATCGAATGCTGCAATGGTGCCGGAATAGACATAATAGGGAGCATCATTCACCCATATGGTCGAAAGCCTTTCGCTTACCTTATCGTACTCCAGGACGAGGTTGTAATCGGTGAACCTGTAGATATCATAGCCCTGGGCGGTGTTTTCATAAAGCTCGAAATTGGTACCCAGTACCTTGAAAATCTGCTCCAGGGTAAGAGACATGCAGCGCAGCACGCCGGGATATGCCGATAAAAAAGCGGCATCTGGAAGTTCAGCCTCTTGCTGGCCGATAACCTGCTCGCCCGTCTTGGGAGGTGCAGGGCCGATATTCCCGCCGGACGGCTCCTGGACCTTCTCGTTGTTGACCACAGCTGCGCCGGCTTTTTCCTTATCGGGCTGTTTCTGCTGTTGAACCGCTCCGCAAGCCGAGGCCGCCGTCATGGTCAGGACGAGGGCCAATACCGCCAAGAGCTGTCTTCCTGTCATCAAATACCATCCTCTGCCGCATGAATAAACCTACAATTCAATTATACCCTAACTTTAACCATGGAAAAACACCGGCTGTCGCCACCATATGGCTGTCCGGGAAGTGGCTCTGCTTGCATATTCCAGCAGCCAATACATCCCAGGCCGTCAGTTCTGGCCGGGATGCCTTCTCTTCAGCCTCTCGGCACGGCGCCTCTCTGCCTCCGCGTACTCTCTCCGCTGCTCTTCGGTTTCAAGGATGAGGCCGGGCACTTCCTTCGGCTTTCCCTTCGAGTCAACGCTTACATAGGTAACGTAAGCCTTGTTGGTGGCCCTTTTTTGCCCTCTCAAATAGTCCTCGGCGAACACCTCGACGATGACTTCCATGGAAGTGCGTCCAACCCAGGTAACCCTTGATTTCAGCGTTACGATCTCCCCGACATGCACCGGTTCCCGGAAGTCCACGCTGTCAATGCAAACCGTCGCGACAACGCTGTTGGCATGCTTTTGCGCCGCCATGGCTCCGGCGATGTCAATCCAATGCAGCAAGGTACCGCCAAGGAGGTTCCCGAGCAGGTTGGTATCGTTGGGCAGGACCAGCTCATTCATCTCGGTCATGGATTCTCTCGGTGATTTCGCGTTCATAGCACCCCTAAAACATATATCTTGAAAACTTCCCACAGAAGGTCGCAAAGCTCCTCGTTCTCATAGCCTTCCCCGTCGCTGTCCTCCAGCCGGAACATCCGCTGCTCGAAGAGCTTGCCCTCTTCCGGGGGTATGATCAGCTTATATCCCCTCTGGCCGAATTTCGATTTCCTTATATATTCCATCATCTGGCCGATGCTCAGAAGCGGCAGGCAGTCTTCCAGGTTAAAGAACTCGTCCGGCTCTATGTAGAGAGGGCCGAAGTCATAGCTGCTCTCGCTGCCGCTTTCGTCCGATTCTTCGTATTCGCCCCCGTCCCAGTCCGGAATGTCCGAAGGCGCGCCGGTATCCTCCCCGGCTCCAGGAGCAGTATCCCCCGCGTCCGCATCGTCGTCTGTCAGCCTGAGCCTTCTTAACACGAACCTCGGGTAACGCCCCATATCGTTGATCAGGATCTGTCCCACTACGAATTCTATATCCTTGTACTCATCCGTTTCGGCGTTGATACAGATGGATGCCACCGCCCTGTCGTTTACTGCGGGCTTCCAGAGGGATCTGAGCATCTCTTTCTGGGCAGGCGTGAGGACGCTTAAGTCCCGGGGCGATATATGCTCCTTCATAAGATGACCTCCCGAGTATCAGCTTTAATTGATCATAAACTATTATAACCAATATTTCGGCTCCCGGCTATCCGCAATGCACATCCCCGCTTAGTCCGGCACAGGGCTTTTCCTCCCTGGTATCCGCCAGGCTGCGGGCGGAGCCGGGAATGCAGGACAGGCCGGCTATATTCCGCAAAAGCTTCACTCGGCCCTGCGTCCGCATGAAAGCACAGCCTGTCAGAGCCTTAATAATATCCCGATTTTACGGTTTAAAGAAGACATACCAGGGTAATATTCTAATATATTTGTCGTGAAAAAGTGGTAAATTTTAAACACAGGCTTTTTTCTGGGATAAGTATTATCGGGGGGTAATTTCATGAAGGGGATCAGGAAATCCGGATCTAAGCCTTGGAATACCGTCGTAGGTTTTCTCAGGAAAATCCGGCTGCCGCGGCCAAGGCTAAAGCTCAGGCTCAAGCTCAGGACCAGGCTTATCATCTCATTCCTCGTTCCTATCCTGGCTATCGTAATCATAGGGGTATCGTCGTATTCCTCGTCAAAAAACGAGATAACCGCAATCGCAACAGATTCTTCACAGGAAGTCATAAACGGAGAAATCGCAAACTTCAACATGCTTGCCAACATCGTAAGCGCCCAGGCTAAGCAGCTTATGACAAACGAGGATGTTCGAACCGCTCTGAAGCCCGAATTCAGCAGCCTTGAAAGATCGCAGCAAATCGATACGACCAAGAGGATCAATTCGCTCCTGTCTTCCATGACATCTTCAAAGGACTACGTAAAGGATTATTCCATAATCGGCGTAGGCAACTGCATCTATACCAATTCCAACCTAAAGGTCAGGACCCTGGACGAACTGCAGAAAATAGAGATATTCAACAGCTTTATATCCGGTGATGCCAGGAACATGTGGATCGGCGACAAGGCAGCCATATCCTCCCTTTATGGCGGAGGAAGGGGAATCAAGGGCGCCGCGCTGTCCTACATTATGAAGTACGTCGATGTCTTTACCGGGAAGCTCCTGGGCGTCATGATCATCGAGATAGATCCGAAAGTTGTGGCAGGCATGGTGGAGAGGATGAGCTTCGGAACAGGGAACTGCCACATCATAAGCCAGGACGGCTATGACAATGCCATCTCTGCCAGGGAAGAGACCCCCAATCCCGAGGCCCTGTACGCGTTCTCAAAAAATGAATTCTTCACGGCATTCAAGGACAGCGAAGATGTGATCAAGGTTATAACTGAAAAAGACAATATTATTATACTTGGAAAAACCGAAAACAGCGCGCTTGTGATCGGCACTGTAATACCGAAAAAAACGCTCAATGCCGGCGCCAACCGCATACTTGTCATAACCATCATAGCCATGGCGGTTTCCGTTCTGGTTTCCCTGCTGATCGCGGTAATGATCTCCAGCAATCTGAGCTCCGCCGTAAAAAAGATAATATCGGCGGCAGAAACCGCCGCTTCCGGCGACCTGAGGCAGAAGCTGACAAGCGACAGGAAGGACGAATTCGGGACCCTGATCAACAGCATCGGCCAGATGATAGAGAGCATGCGGACCCTTATCATAGAGGCTGCCAACATAGCCAACAGCGTTATAGAATCCGCCTCCATGGTCAGCAGTTCCACCCGGGAGGTTGTAAAGATCACGGAAGATATCTCGTCAGCGATAGGAGAAATCGCTGCGGGCGCCAATGCCCAGGCCTCCGACACCGAGGCGGGGGTTGTGAAGACCAACGAACTTGCCTCCAGGATCAATCTCGTTGCAGAAAGCACGAACCAGATAGAAGAGGTTTCAAACACGACCTTCAGCCTTACCAAGAACGCGCTTGCGGCCATGAACGAGCTTGACGAGAAGGCCGGCCAGACGAACCAGATCATCCGCCAGGTCCGGGATGATATAAACGAACTGAGCCAGAGGAGCAGCAAGATATCCAGCATCGTCAAGGTAATTACCAGCGTTGCGGACCAGACGAGGCTGCTGTCGCTAAACGCTTCCATTGAGGCCGCGCGGGCAGGGGAATTCGGACGCGGTTTCGCGGTCGTGGCCGAAGAAGTCAAGCGTCTGGCTGACCAGACAGCCGCTTCAGCTCAGGATATCGCCGCCCTGGTAAAAGAGATACAGTCCCATATCTCGGTTACCGCTGAGAAGGCCGGCTCGGCCGGGGTCGTCATAAATAAACAGAACGAAGCCCTCGAGAAAGCCATCGGCTCCGTCAACAAGATCTCCGATTCCATGGACCTTTTGATGGAAAAGGTTGAAGCTATCAAGTCCAGCACTGTCGAGATGGACGAGCACAAGAACCAGGTTCTCAATTCCATACAAAGCATCTCGGCCATTTCACAGCAGACTGCGGCGACCACGCAGGAGCTTACCGCATCTTCCGACCAACAGATGGCCACCCTGAAAGCTTTCCAGGAAAAGGCCCTCATGCTGGAAAAAGAGGCCATGCGCCTGCAGGAAGCCATCAGGGTATTCATGGTCTGAACAGGCTTGTCTTCTTCCCTGCAGAATTAATGTAAAAAAAACAGGGTGTTTTTCCACCCTGCTCCTTTATGGAGGATTCATCATAATCCCTTAAGAATCTCCCTTAAGAAATGCTTCATTAAGGGGGCCAGCATTAGTTTGTCCTTTTTTCGCGGTATAAAACTGGATCTTTATGCCTGCCCGCCGTTTCTTTCCGGGACGGCAGGCTTAATTAACATTTCGCAGTTTTAGCCGCATTTCGAGTATCCGCACTGGCGGCAGGTTACGCATCCGCCCTCATGTTCCACGGCGCCTCCGCATTCCGGGCACTTTCCCGGGCTGCTCTCCGGGGTGTCCGCATCATCGTCAAGGTCGGGCCTGTCCGGGTTAATGTACCGGGCGCTGGGTCTCGGTATCACCACCGGGGCCTTAGGAGCTTCCTTGTACACATCGCCGTTTCCGTTGCGATGGTTCATGACCCTTTCAATGAGGCGGCCGATGGCGTCCGGGCAGGACAGGACCTTAAGCCCTCTCTGGCGGATGGTGGAGGGGCAGCGGATACCCTTAAGCTGTTCCACTATCGCCTTCTCGTCAATCCCTGCCCTCAGGGCTATGGAAACGAGGCGGCTGGTGGCTTCGGACTGGGAAGGGCAGCCTCCGGCCCGTCCGGTATTGGTAAACACCTCGCATATGCCCTTGTCATCGTAGTTCACGGTGATATACAGGTTACCGCATCCTATCTTGACCTTCTCGGTAAAGCCGGTGGTTATCTCGGGTCTTGGCCTGGGCTGTATATTCCTATTAACGGTTTCGGAAGAAGCCTTGTCTTCCCCGCCGGCCTGCTGTGCATCTTTCCCGGCGGCAGACCCTTCCTTGCCCTTCACGCTGCCTATGTTCAGTACCTGGCACTCGCGGCTGCCGTCCCTGTAGATGGTAACGCCCTTGCAGCCCGTCTTGTAGGCATAGCGGAAGACATCGGCCACATCCTGCAGCGTGGCGTCCTTTCTCAGGTTAACGGTCTTGGAAACGGCATTGTCGGTATACTTCTGGAAAGCGGCCTGCATCCTGACATGCCATTCCGGGGATATGTCATGGGCGGTTACAAACAGGTCCTTCATGCGCTGGGGTATTCCCTCGATTTCGTGCAGTGATCCTTTCCTGGCGATTTCGCGCATGAGTTCCTCGCTGTAAAGCCCGGCTTCCTCGCATGCGGCCTTGAATATCGGGTTAACCTCTACCAGCTCGGTTCCGTCCATTACATACTTGATGTATGAAATGGCGAACAGCGGCTCGATGCCGGAGGAAGTGCCCGCGATGAGGCTTAGCGTGCCGGTTGGGGCAATGGTGGTAACAGTGGCGTTCCTTACCTTGATCCCGGCCTCCTTGTAGGTGCTCTGGTCATAGAAGGGGAATACGCCTTTCTCTTCAGCCAGTTCCTGTGACTTCTTCCTTGCCTCGCTGGTGATGAAGCTCATAACCTCCTCGGCAAGCCTTTCCGCTTCTTCCGAATCGTAGCGGATCCCGAGTATCAGCAGCATGTCGGCCCACCCCATGACGCCAAGGCCGATCTTCCTCGTGCCGAGCGTCATCCTCTCGATCTCGGGAAGCGGGTACTTGTTGACATCAATGACGTTGTCGAGGAAATGGACGGCTTTGCGTACGGTCTTCCTGAGCTTCTCGTAGTCGACCTCCATCAGGCCGTCCCGGCCCTCCTTGACCATCAGGCTGAGGTTAATGGAGCCCAGGTTGCAGGACTCGTAGGGAAGGAGAGGCTGTTCACCGCACGGGTTGGTGCTCTCGATCTCTCCAAGCTGAGGCGTCACGTTGTCCCTGTTGATTCGGTCCAGGAATATAATCCCGGGCTCGCCGTTTTTCCATGCCATGTTCACCATGAGGTCAAACACTTCCCGGGCATTCAGCGATCCGGCCTTCTGCTTTGTCCTGGGATCTATGAGGTCATATTCGGAGTTCTCCTCAACGGCCTTCATGAAGGATTCGGTGATGGCGACGCTGATATTGAAGTTCGTAATATCAGCGTTGTTCTGCTTGCAGGTGATGAACTCCAGGATATCCGGGTGGTCCACCCTGAGGATACCCATGTTGGCGCCTCTCCTGGTTCCGCCCTGCTTTACCGCCTCGGTGGCCGCGTTGAACACCTTCATAAAGCTTACCGGTCCCGATGCAACACCGCCGGTCGACCGGACGCTTGATCCCTTCGGACGAAGCCTAGAGAAGGAAAAACCTGTTCCGCCGCCGCTCTTATGGATCAGCGCAGCGTTTTTCACGCTGTCGAAAATGCCTTCCATCGTGTCTTCCACAGGCAGGACAAAACACGCGGACAACTGCCCCAGGGGCCTGCCCGCGTTCATGAGCGTGGGGGAATTCGGCAGGAATTCAAGGTTAGTCATCATTTCGTAGAATTCCTCTTCCAGTTCCTTAAGCTCCTTTTCGGGCAGACGATCCCTGTCCGCAGAGGCCACGGTTGCAGCCACCCTGCGGAACATATCCTCCGGTGTCTCGCGCAGGTTCCCTTCCTCGTCCCGGGCCAGATATCTTTTCTCAAGTACCTTAATTGCGTTTTCCGTCAGTCTCACAAGCATCATCTCCAGTTTATCAGCAATTTCAGTATATTGTATAAATGATATATACCAACAACTACATGTTGCGTATCTTAATTATATCGCATTGGTATAGTTTTTCAAAGTGTCTTCTGATATATTTACACTCCGCAGATCCTGCGCCGGGACAAAAAAACGGCCCAGAAGCGAGGCTTCGGGGCCGGTTGGTGCTCGTGGCCGGACTCGAACCGGCACGGAGGGTTAGTCCGACGGATTTTAAGTCCGTTGTGTCTGCCAATTTCACCACACGAGCGTCTTTAAACTATTGAATCGGCATTCCTATTCTACAACAGGGCTACCATGGTGTCAATAGAACCAATCTGGCAAAACGCCCGCGTAAAGCGGGCTTGGGCATCCTCGGCACATGCCGGAAAGGGAAATTAACCTTGCTTTTTGCGGCGGGCTTTTCGGATCCTATGGACGCCTCACAGGAAAGGGCAGGATCAGCTATCCGGCTTAAAGCCGCCGGAAGGGTTTACTTCAACGATGTAATTCTGCACTTTCTCCGCCGCGTCCCTATACAGTTCCACGTCCAGGATTGCCGCGTTTTCATCGTATTCCGAGGAAAAAACCCTTCCGTTGTCATAGAGCCACGAAATGATGCTACCGCCGTCCCTGAATGGTATCCTCAGCCGGTACCGGGCTTTTACCCTGAACAGCATGTTTTTCAGGCAGTACCTGAGGTTGTCGAGGCCTTCGCCGGTGAGGGCGGAAACCTCAACCGTAACCCGGTCCGCCTTGGGGGCTATATTCCTTTCAGCAAGCTTGTCGATCTTGTTATAGGCTACGATGGTCGGTTTGCCCGAAGCGCCAAGCTCGGCGAGGATCTGGTCCACGATGCGGATATGGTCTTCAACCAGCGGGTCGGACACGTCTGCGACGATGACAATGGCATCGGAATATACCGTTTCTTCAAGGGTTGACTTGAAGGCGTCCATCAGGTGGTGCGGCAGCCTTCTGATAAATCCTACGGTGTCGGTCAGCAGCGCCTGGACCTCTCCCAGGTCCAGCCTCCTGGTGGTGGTGTCAAGGGTGGCAAACAGCTTATCCTCGGTAAAGGCGTCCGCATCGCAGAGGGCGTTCAGGAGCGATGACTTCCCGGCGTTGGTGTACCCGACAAGGGAAACGGTGGGAATGCGGTTCCTGAGCCGCTCCGCCCTCTGTATGCCCCTGTGCTTCCTTATCTCGCCAAGCTGTTCCCTCAGGTGGGTTATCTTTCTCTTTATATGCCTCCTGTCGGTTTCGAGCTTGGTTTCACCTGGGCCCCTGGTGCCAATGCCGCCCCCGAGCCTTGACAGGACGACGCCTTTACCCGTGAGCCTGGGAAGCAGGTACTCCAGTTGGGCCAGTCCCACCTGTATCTTGCCCTCGCGGGACCGGGCGCGCTGGGCGAAGATATCCAGGATCAGCCCGGTCCTGTCAATCACCTTAACGCCCAGCATTTCCTCGATATTCCGCTGCTGGGACGCCGAAAGTTCCTCGTCGAATATCACCAGGTCCGCTTCCTCGGCCTGGACGAGCAAACGCAGTTCCGATATCTTTCCCTTGCCTACCAGGTATGCGGAGTCACGCCCATCCCTGGCCTGGATAATCTTCGCCGCCACCTCCGCGCCGGCCGTGTCGGCAAGCTCGGCGAGCTCCTCCATGGATATTTCGGCTTCGCTGATGCCCCTTACAACCGGCGTTTCCGGGGTTTTAACGCCAACCAGGACAGCCCGCTCCCGCACGGAACCGGTCGTATCCACCCTGCCGCGCAGCAACCTGTCGGCCTCCAGGATCCGATCCAGCAATTCCTCGAAATCCGCCTTGTCGGCGCTGAAAGGTCCGAAGATATCCACCGACTCCGGATCCCGGACTGACGGTATCCCGGCATATATTTCGGCCGGGCTGCCGTCACGGACGCCGACTGCCGCGATCATGTCCAGCTTAAGAAGCTTCAGCGAGCTTACGTCAACCTCGGACAACTGCCCCGAGCCGCCCGGATGGGTATGGATCAGGCGGACGCCTGAAAGCCTTGAAGGGCTTCGCTTTCCCTCGACCGATTCCAGGCTTACGGTGGCAAAGTCCCCTACAATGACATTAGTGACATGGCCTTTCCGGTCAAGGTACACGGCTATTTCGCGGTTTATGGCTGACGTGAGCCCGGATAGCCTATCGATAAGCTCCCGGGTCCATAGCATATCCTGCGGCAGTTCAATGCCATACATGTCTTCCAGGGCCTGTACATGGCTTTTCTTGAGTCCTTGCGTGTTTCCGCCTATCTCCATATGTTCCTCTTTCCCTCAATGCTCCTCCGTATGCCGAAATAATCTTTCTCATGCCTGTTCCGGCACCGACCCTTTAAGGCCGATCTCCTCCGCAACCTTTCTCATGCCCATTATGGTCTCTTCGATGACCTTCTCCAGGTCCATGTTAAGCCTTTGAGCGCCTTCTATGATGACCTCGCGGTTGACACCGGCGGCAAAACCCTTGCTCTTCATCTTTTTAACGACCGATTTTACCTCCAGGTCCATAACGCTCCTGCTCGGGCGCATGAGAACAGTGGCGGTGATAAGCCCGGTCAGCTCGTCTATTGTATAAAGGACGTTCTCCATCTTCTCCACGGGTTCCACGTCGCTGCAAAGCTTCCAGCCGTGGCTCTCGATCGCCCGGATATAGCTCTCGGGCCAGTTTTCCGCCTCCAGTATTTCGCGGACCTTTTTGCAGTGCTCCTCGGGGTACATCTCGTAGTCCAGGTCGTGGACAAGGCCAATGATTCCCCATTTTTCAGCATCCTCGCCGAACAGTCCGGCGAAATGGCGCATGACACCCTCTACTGCAAGGGCGTGCTTAATATGGCTTTCGCTGCTGTTGAACCTTTTAAGCAGGGCAAAAGCTTCTTCTCTTGTCGGTATGTGTTCTCCCATAAGATTATCCCTCCCGTCCATATTATATAACGGGAATCAGGCCGTTCACAGCCATATCGGGAATTGTTGCGGTATTTTGCGGATGAAAATACTTTTTACCCAACAAAAAACTTGGCTTCTGCCAAGTCCTGTTGTTCATGCGTTTAATAGTTGTTCACTTATGATAGGTTTCGTTGTTTATGATCTTGAATGCGCGGTAGATCTGCTCCAGTAGGATGATCCTTGCAAGCTGGTGGGGGAATGTCATGTCCGACATAGAAAGCAGGGTGTCGGCTTCCGACAGGATGGATTTGTCAAGGCCGTCCGATCCGCCGATGATAAAGGTTATACTGCTTTTTCCGCCTATCATGAGGTTCTCCAGGCACCGGGCAAAGCCAACGGAATCGTATTTCTTCCCCTCGATGGCAAGGGCTATGACATGGGCGCCCGCGGGCAGGGCCTTCCTGATCCCGGCCGCTTCCTTTTCCAGCGAGCCTTCCTCGTCCACCTCGATGATCTTCAGCCTGCAAAAACGGGAAAGGCGCTTAGAGTATTCCTTCTGAGCGCCCCTCAGGTAGTCTTCCTTCAGTTTTCCGACGGCGATGATATTAATGTTCATGGCATTCCGGTCCATCGGCGGTGAAATACCGCCTGTATTATATGCAGATCATCTTGCTTGCCCGGTCGCGATAGGCTATTTCCAGGACAACATCCTTGTCGGGATAGATCTTTTTCTCGAGCAGGGCGTTGCAGACTGTCTGGTATGCCAGTTCAGGATAGTTGTTCTCCTTGCTCATGTGCCCGAGCAGGAAGTACTTGGTGCCTCTCTCGGCCAGGTGGGCGACCACTTTCCCGGTAAGATCGTTGCACAGGTGCCCGAAATCGCCCATAATGCGTTTTTTCAAAGGCCACGGGTACTTTCCGGTTATCAGCATTTCAAGGTCATGGTTGGATTCCAGCAGGATAACATGGCTCTTTTCCAGCCATCCCACAAGTTCGTCGCTTACATGGCCGATATCCGTGGCTATGGTTATCTTCTTGCAGTCTATAAAAAAGCTGTATCCCACGGGACATGCAGCGTCATGGGGTATCGGGAAAGACACGATATGGATATCCCCGATGCGGAACGGCTTGCAAACATGGGTAACATGGATATGCTCGGGCCTGAGCTTGCCCAGGAAGGGCCTCATGGCGTCCCATGTCCGGCTGTTGGCGTAGATGGGTATCTTATGCCTCCTGGAAAGGATCCCCGCGCCTACGATATGGTCGTTATGCTCGTGGGTTATGATGATGGCCGATATGGATTTTATTGATTCCCCGATCTGTTCTAAGGCTTCCTCGATGCGTTTTCCGCTCACGCCGGCATCCACGAGGACCGACGTTTCGCCTGATGATATGAATATGCAATTGCCGCTCGAACCGCTGAACAGGCTGCAAACCTTGACCATTGGCTGTTCACCCTACGCTCCTTCGCTGTCTGTAACTCTCCTGATGTCCGCGCCCAGGCTGTTGAGCTTTTCCACCATGCGCTCGTAGCCCCTGTCGATATAGTGGACATTGGACACCTCGGTCATGCCCTCGGCAACGCATCCTGCCAGCACGCAGGCGGCTCCCCCGCGAAGATCCAATGCCTTGACGGGCGCCCCGGTGAGCTTCGAGCCGCCTTCTATGACGGCCATTCTTCCCTCAACCCTTGCTTTTGCGCCCATCCTCTTGAGTTCGTCTATATACTGGAAACGATTATCGAAGATGCTCTCCGTGATTGTGCTTATCCCGTCGGCCTGCAGAAGCAGCACCGCTGCCGGAGGCTGCAGGTCGGTCGGGAACCCGGGATAGGGAAGCGTCTTGATATTTGCCCGCGAGAGGCGGTCCTTCACCCATACCCGTATGCTGTCGTCGTATTCCTGGACCTTGACATTCATCTCCACGAGCTTGGCCGACAGTGATTCCAGGTGCTTGGGAATGACGTTTTTCACGAGCACATCGCCCCTGGTCGCCGCCGCCGCTATCATGTATGTGCCGGCCTCTATCATGTCCGGGATTATGCAATGCACGACATTGCCCTTGAGTTCCCTGACGCCCCTGATGCGGATTATATCGGTCCCGGCGCCCTTGATGTCTGCGCCCATGGCGTTCAGGAAGTTGGCTATATCAACGATATGCGGCTCCTTGGCCGCGTTTTCAATGGTTGTCACGCCCTCGGCCTTTACCGCGGCAAGCATTATGTTTACCGTGGCGCCCACGCTTACAACGTCAAGGTAGATATTTGCTCCCGTCAGCTTGTTGGCAGAGAGCTTTATAAGGCCGTGCTCGATCTCAACCTTTGCCCCGAGGGCTTCAAAACCCTTGATATGCTGGTCAATCGGCCTGGAGCCGAAATTGCAGCCGCCGGGGAAAGTGACCACGGCCTTTCTGAACCTTCCCAGTAGCGCTCCCATCAAGTAATAGGAGCCCCGGAACCGATGCATATCCTCCCCGGTGGCCACATAGGACGACACGTTCGTAGCGTCCACTCTCAGGGTATTGGCATCGATATCGATAAATTTCGCCCCAAGGGACTCCATTATCCTCCTGAGGACCGCTATATCGAGTATATTCGGAATATTTTCAACGGTGCAAACATCGCTCAATAAAAGAGCGGCCGGCAGAATGCCCAATGCAGCATTCTTTGCCCCGCTTATCGTCACTTCACCTTTTAAGCGTCTTTGCCCGCGGATAAGCAGCTTATCCACATAAACACCAGCTTTCTGGTTTTCTTTTGTAGCGGCTCAGCATGCGCTGTTCTCTCCGGGAAGCGGAAGACAAATACCATCCGCATCCCTGTTTGGTCAAAACATATTATAACATTACGGAAGCCGTTCATCAAACCTAATATGTACGCCCATGTTCACCAGGACTGGACTTCTTCCCCGGTATACGCGTTATAAAACAGTTCGGCGCCGTCAGAGAAACGGATCCGCCACACGGGGCTGTCGTACAGTTCGCCTTCATTTATCCTCTTGTATCCGAATCTTATATCGGTGATCACCGAGTTCTCCCGGATCCTGGACAGCGCCAGGATATGCCACGCCGAGAGGATTTCGCTTTCCGCCAGGGTATGACTGACCTCTGCGGGGACTATGGCAGCATACTCGATGCCGCTTTCCGAGACGATGAAATCCGCGTATACGTCAAACAGCAGGTGATCCCTGTATTTCCTGATATACCTTACATGAAGCTGCCCGTCCTGTTCCTGCCATGTATCCGGTACATAATCCTTTTCTTTCATGCCCGCGCCCTTCAGCGCTTTCATGAGCTCTCGTGAAACCGCATCCCTGTTCCCGGTATCAATACTGGCATCCGGCGAGCTGTCCCTGAACACAATTATATTATTCCCAATTTCCAGCACTTTACCGTCCTTCCGCCATACCTTTTCCCCGTCGTCGCCGGTTTTTGCGGCTCCATCGCCCAGAAAATAACCCACGACACGGCCCTCGTCAATCTCCGCGTCGCTGTAGACAACGCTGCCGGAATCCGCGCTGTACGAGGGGATCCGGCACTCTATCCTTATATTCCTGGATGCCAGCAGGTTCTCCACGTGCTTTATGTAATCCGCGCCGGGCCTGCTCAGGGATTCGGTCCGGAGGATGCTGACCAGCAGGAAGATGTTCAGGAAGGCAAACAGGGAGATCAGTATGGATTTAGCCCTGGACCACTCCATGTCAATCCTCCTTTTCCCCGACGGGCAACCGGTAGGCCGCATGGTCCGTTTTGATCATCCATGACGGACGAAGCAGTTCTCCCGGTTCTTCGTCTATGAAGAAGTGATAACCCAGCCCGATGCCCTGTAATCTTTCCTGCTTCAGGATCGTGGGATTGCTGGTGTAAATATGGTTCAGCAAATCGATAAACGACAGGTTGTAGTCCCGGAAATCCCCGTTGCCATGAAATTCCCTCACGACCCAGGTGCATTCCAGGACTCTTTCGGCCGAAGCCCTGATCCTGATGGCCGGGGCGGACAGGTAGATATTGTTTTTATTGTCCGAAATATAAATATCCAACCCGTCGAAACGGTATCCAAAGGTAAAGACAAACGCCTGGCCCTCCTGCCTGATATCCTTCAGCACGATGTCTGCGTCTCCCACCAGGTCCTTCCTGAGCTCTATGAATGAGATAGCGTTGATAAAGGCGGATTTCGCGTCGACCTGGTCGGTCTTTTCCTCGTCGGGAAGGTACTTGTATTCCAAAACTCCGCGGGAATCAAGCTGGTAGACGTTCTCAAGGTCGGAGAACACGACGGTGTTCCTTGTTTTGTCGCGCATGGCAAGAAAGCTGTCCTTCTGCTCCAGCAGTATGCTCTCCTGTATGCTCTTAATGTCGTCGTTTTCGGGATCCAGCGCCAGGGCTTCGGGTATCGCCGCCTCTATGGTCTGCATCGAATGGCTGACGTCGGAGTCCATGGCATATACGGGTATATCCTCGTAAGAAGGATCGGCAAAATCAGGGAATGTTTCGCCGATGGCGCTCATGGGCACGATCTCTGTCTGGGTTCGCATCTCGGCGGCCAAACCGCTGTAAAATGCCTTGGGCCTCATGCCCTCCCTGATCTCGATATGATACATATATACGCCGCTTCCATCATAGACGTAAAGGGTGTTTACGGTGACATTGACATTCTCCTGCGGCAGGATAAGCATGCTCCTTATTCCATTGAAACCGGGGCTGCCGGAACTCAGGCCTGCAAACCACAGCAGCATGCTGTTCGGGTACCTGGTCGCAAAATCTATCCTTATGGACGACATGTCCTTAAGCCTGGCCCACATGTCCGCAGGATATACGCGCCTGGGCTTTGTTCTGAGTATCACGGGAAGATAGTGCTGCCTGATATCGTCCCATACGGCCTGGAAGTTCTGATGCCGGTCCGTCAGGATCCACTGGTTGAAAGAATTGGCGAACACGACAATGCTCTCGGGGTAGAAATAATGATCCTTTATAAGCTCGACATTCACATGTTCATTTCCGTTGTCGGCAAAAATCGACTCCAATAAAAAAGTAAAAGGAAACCCCTGAGTTTGGTTCCAGAGGATTCCTATCTGCACCATGCTTAATGCAATAAGCATGATCAATACGACGGACTTCAGGCGCTCCCTCTTCTGCCTTTTCATTGCCGATACCTTGCTTTATTTGAGTTTGAGCGCATCCAGAACGCTGTCAAGATTAATGGGCACGGGTATGATAACCGTTTTCTTGGCAGTGATCCACTTGTCCGTAATCTGCAGGTTCACGCCTGGTTCAAGTTTTTCCGCATCTTCTTTTCTGAATGCAATAATCCTTATTTCGTTAACCTTGTCCGATCCCAGGTAGAGAAGATCGGCTCGGGAAACGAAGGCAACACCGCTCACTTCAATTATATTGGTTCCATCCATGCAAACCAGGGGGATATACACGCCGTCGGCCTTAATGTACAGCATGACTATGAGGGGGCTGCCGCTTTCCGAATCCTGCTTCACCGTACCTGTCAGCACGTAGTGCAAAGGATTGTTGACAGGGTCTTTCTGGTTCCACTTGATGCTTACGAGAAAGCTCTCGGTAGTTACGGCAGCAGGATCAAGGAATTGGCTGACATACTGCTCGTAGCCGATGCTCCCCTCTTCTCCCCCGACAACCTCGCCCGCTTCTTCGTCCGGGGCCTGGGAAGGAGTTCCGTCATGTCCGCCTGCCCCGGCAGGAGCATTTGCCGGCGTATTATCCGTATTTATATTCTCAATCGCACCGAGGTTACTACCGGACGAAATTTTATCATTTGTAAGACCTGTACTGGGAGCGGCTGCATCTGTATCTGTCGCTGCGTATGCTGAAACAGAGGCTAACATTAGCCCCAGCAGCAGCACCAACAGAAAGACGATTTTCCTGGACATACTAACCCTCCATACAAGTCCAGATTCAAAAGGTTAAACAATATTATACGGGTCACAATACCCCATTTATACATTCTTAGTATACATCAATTCGTATTACAAATCCATTACACCGCATTTAAGATGACATTACCTGACAGGCGCCTAAACGGCTGCACTCGTTTTCTTTACAGGCAATTCTATGTATATCTGCGTGCCCTTGCCTACCTTGCTCTTGGCGGTAATATTTCCCCCGTGGAGAACGGCGATCTCCTTGGCTATGGCAAGTCCAAGCCCGGTCCCGCCCATCTGCCTGGAACGGGCCTTGTCAACCCTGTAAAAGCGTTCGAAAATCCTTTCAACATCCTGTTCCGGTATGCCGATCCCGTTATCCTCCACGGTGACGATAACCTTGTTCTTTTCGCTGTAGCAGTTGACAGATATCTTCCCCTTTTCGGGGGTATATTTTATGGCGTTTATTATGACATTCGTAAGGAGTTGGTCCAGCCTGTGCCTGTCCCCGCTGATAAGAGGTATTCCGGGCCTTACGTTGTACCTGAGGTCCTGCTCCTTCTGCTCGGCTTCCCTCCTTAAGCGCTCCACGCATGAGGAAACCAGATCTCCTATCGAGATGTCCTCCAGGTTAAGCTTGATGCCGCTGTCATGCTGCGAAAGGATGAGCAGGTCCTTTACGAGACGGGCCATGCGGTCGGTCTCGTCGTTGATGACCCTCAGGAAATGTTCCGTCGTGGCCGGATCCTCGCGGGCGCCGTCAAGCAGGGTTTCGGTGTAGCTCTTGACGGAGGTGAGGGGTGTTCTGAGTTCGTGGGATACATTTGCCACGAATTCCCGCCTCATTTTGTCCAGTTTCTGTTCCTCGGTGATGTCCTGTATTACTACCACCAGGCCCTCGATGTTGTCATGGTCATCCGTTATGGCGGCAAACTGCAGCTTGAAATACTTTCCGCCGAACTCCACCCTGTGCTGGCTTCCATTAAGGCAATGCCTGCCCCCTTCATTCTCTTCCCGAGGGGGCTCGATTCCGAAGGTTTTCAAAAAGGAATCCAGGTCAAGGTCCAGGACCATGTTGCCGAGCATGTTCCTGGCGGCGTCGTTTATATGCACCACAGCGCCGTTGTTGTCAAAGGCCACAACGCCGTCGGTCATGTTCTTCATTATGGTTTCTATCTTTTTCTTTTCGCTGGTGATCTCGGCCAGGGTCTCCCTGAGCTTGGCGGACATGAAATTGAAGGTTTTCGCCAGTTTTCCTATCTCATCGTTGGATTCTATGTCCAGTTTCTGCCCGAAATCGCCCCTGGAAATCTTCTCGGCCTTCTGCATGATATTGGTGATGGGCCTGGTGATGGTTCTTGCCAGGAAGTATCCTATGACCAGGGCTGCGATGATGGAAAAAAACATTCCCCAAAGTATGACGCCGTTGAGTTCTCCGATCACGTTCAGGGCCCTCTGGCGGTCATACTTGAAGAACAGTATATAATCGCCGTCTTTCAGGGTCTGTACCCTTACGTAGTCGTAAAAATCCCCCAGCTTGGATCTCGTATAGCTCCGGTTCTCGGAAACGGCCGTGTTCCCGCTCACGGTCAGCGCGGCCAGCAGGTTTTCGGACTTGTATATCTCGTTCCTGAACCCGACCTTGTCCCTCTGGTAGTACTGGTCGGATGAATACATGATCTCTTCATCGCTCTTGCGGATAATGGTAAAGCTCTTGTCCAGGCCGCGGATAAGGCCGGAGATGCGAGGATCGTTTATGAGCTTGTATTCCAGGTCCTCGTAGCTGGTGTTCTCATCTATGCCCAATTCCTCGAAATTGCGCTCGATTCCTTCCCTGAAATCAGAATAAAAAATATTCCCAAGCTGAGAGTTGAGAAAAACCCAAATTACACTCATCAGGATGAGGGTTGTGGAGATGAGTATGGCGACAAGCCGCCATTGAATGCTCCGGAAAAAGATGATTCTTCTATATCTGTATCTTCTCTTCATGGCCGCGTTACAGGGCAGGGTTGAAGTAGTAGCCCACACCTCGCTTCGTAAGGATGTATTCGGGTTTTCCGGGATCCTTCTCCAGCTTTTCTCTGAGCCTTCTCACGGTAACGTCAACTGTGCGCACGTCTCCGAAATACTCGTAACCCCATACCTTCTCCAGCAGGTTTTCACGGGTGAACACCTGTCCCTTTTGCATGGCCAGAAACTTGACCAGTTCAAACTCGCGAAGAGTCAGCTCAATAACCTTTCCGCCCCGTTTTACTTCATACCTGTTGATATTGATCTCCAGGTCGGCAATCCTTATGACTTCTTCGGTACGGCCCGGCGCCGCTTCGTCGATTACTCTCCTCAGGTTCGCCTTGACCCTGGCCATCAGTTCTCTCGGGCTGAAAGGCTTTGTTATGTAATCATCGGCTCCCAGTTCAAGGCCCAGGACCTTGTCAACTTCCTCCTCCCTGGCTGTCAGCATGAGTATGGGAGTCTGCATGGTCTGCCTGAGCTTTCTGCAAACAGTGAACCCGTCCATCTCGGGAAGCATGATATCAAGGATGATAAGGTCCGGTTTCTCCCGCTCGGCTATCTCGATAGCCTGCCTTCCGTCATACGCCTCCAGGGTTTCGAACGATTCCTTTTGCAGATTGTATTTCAGTATGTCTACGATGTTCTTCTCGTCATCAACGATAAGAATTTTTCTCTTCATCATGAACCCCCATGGTCAATCGTTTTTTGACATGGCCAGGAAGATGAATGTCTTTGTAACGCTATAGTCATTATATCATATTCTCGGTGTAATGGTTATTACAATAATCTGTCACAATCTGGCGGAGTGAGGCTTTGCCGTATGTATTAGACGATGTTGAAAGGAAAAGGTTCAGGACCGCCCAAAGGCCTCCTCCTTCTCCCGCCAGGCACTGCCCGGCATGATAATGGAAAAGGCCTTGCGGCATATAACCGCAAGGCCTTCATATAAATCTGGCAGCGACATATTTTCCCGGGCCGTGTCCAGCCCAGTATCTTCTGCACTGGAGAGCTTAACTTCTGTGTTCGGGATGGG
>Ga0134100_1000575_pt1 | contig 42354 bp, 37 predicted proteins | sample 11_taG_2_FD_94444 | JGI IMG/M metagenome (GOLD analysis project Ga0134100, IMG submission 94444) | Switchgrass degrading microbial communities from high solid loading bioreactors in New Hampshire, USA - 11_42_5_180_A3 metaG | ecosystem: Engineered > Bioreactor > Semi-continuous > Anaerobic >...
ATATATTCAATATAAAAGCCCTGGAAATTTTCCATTTTTCAGGGGGGATACGAAAGTAACTGGTGTAAGCCAGTGAAATAAATGGTTTAGGTCAAAATTCATTCAGAATTTTTGACACTACGCTTATTGCTTCTGGGGGGTAAACTATGAACTTGAAGAAACTGAAAGCTGCTTTAATAATTCTGTCAGTTTTTGTTTTTATGGTTCCAACGCCGGTAAGCATGGCGGATGACCGGGTTCCACTGGAAGACAGGACAATTGAAGAAATAATTGAAAAGTATAATGAGGCTCCGTTCAGGTTTGATTCAGGATATGTAGAATATGATATAAAGCCAAGTAATGAATATCCGTACAGTGCAGGCAAGATAAAGGATGAATACCTTCAGGAAGCTTTAAACCTGGTTAATTTTATAAGGTATATTGTCGGTTATCCGTATGAGGTCACGCTGGATGAAAAATATATAAATTATGCCCAGCATGGGGTTGTTTTGCTTGCTGCTACCGATCAATTTACGCATTATCCTGAGAAACCTGATGATATGCCCGAAAATTTTTATAATATTGCATATAAAGGAACATCAGAATCAAACCTGGGCAAGGGGCACAGTAACATCATTCAAAGCATTCTTGGCTGCATGAGAGATGCTGATTCTATTAACATAGAAAAAGTGGGGCACCGGCAGTGGTTATTGAGCAGTACGTTAGGGAAAATCGGTTTCGGATACTGCAATGGATATTCAAGCACGTATGTATTTGACAAATCCGGTAAAAGTGTAATATATGATTTTATTGCATGGCCTGCGAAGAATATGCCGATAGAATTTATGGTTTCATATCTTCCATGGTCGGTAAACCTGGGTGCCGCTTATGATGCAAATTCAATTGATAATGCCGTTGTAACCCTTACAAGAAGAAGGGACAACAAAGTCTGGCAGTTCAAAAAAGATTCTGTTTTTAAAAACGATAACGGTTACTTTGGCGTATACAATGGTGGAGCCCTTGGAAAATGTATTATTTTCCGCCCGGATTTTGATGAAGAAAAACCTTATCTCGAAAATGACATATTTGATGTGAACATATCAGGCATTACAAGGACTGATGGAACTGAAACAGAAATAAACTATACTGTTCGGCTTTTCAGGCTGTATGATCCGTATAAGGTCAAAACCGGTACAGATGAAGGTACATATATTAACGAAGTTGAAGTGTCATTTTTCTGTGATTTCCCGTACGTTAATATTTATTATACAACTGATGGATCAATCCCGAATATTTACAGCAACAGATATGATAAACCGATTAAAATAAATGAAAGCACAGTTTTTCATGTAATATCCACTATTAATGATTTTCAACAAGGCGACGTTTCAGTCTTCAGATTCAATATCGAACGGGCCAGCGAATGGGCGGTAAATGACATTAAAAAGGCTATTTCTTTAAACCTCGTGCCGCCGCCGCTGCAAGGGCGATACCTGGACAACATCACGCGCGGTGATTTTTGCAAACTTGCAATGAACCTTCTTACCGAAATAGAAGGTAAACCGTTACAGGAAATATTGGATGATGCAGGGATTAAGACATTGCAAAACCCGTTTATCGATACATCCGAACCTGAAATCCTTGCCGCTAACGCTCTTGGAATTGTAAAAGGCGTTGGAAACGGCAGGTTTAACCCCGATGGTCTTATTACACGCCAGGAGGCTGCTGTTATGTTAACAAGAACGGCTGCTTTATTAGGTATAGATTCAAGCGAAAACGCTCCCGAATTGTTTTCAGACATCGGTGAATTTGCCGACTGGGCGGAAGACAGTATACTTTTCATATCATCCATCGTTGATAGGGCAGGCAATAAAAAGGTCATGGGAGGGGTTGGAAACAACAGGTTTTCTCCGCACGGCAGCTATACTAGGGAGCAGTCGATTGTTACGATGCTAAGGCTTTTTAACGTGATAAAAAATTCGAATTTGTAAAAATGAATTTATTGGGCTGTCAGGCATGAAGAAGCTTACTTTTACATTAATGAAGATTAACAGCTAAAAACAAAACTTATGTAAAAACTGCTGTTGTCAATTTAAGGCTCGTGTGTTATACTACAGTAAGATTAAAATACACACGCAGTACGATTTGTGATAATGTGCCCGGTAAAATACGATTTGCAGCGAAGCTGAGCTGCTTTTTTCAGTGTATTTTAGGGTTTCTTCACAAAGTTGAATACTGCGGAGGTTAAACATTGGAGGTTTTATATTATGTCTGTAGTATCTATGAAACAACTCCTTGAAGCGGGAGTTCATTTTGGGCATCAAACAAGAAGATGGAATCCCAAAATGGCTGAATACATCTTTACCGAAAGAAACGGTATCTACATTATCGACCTGCAGAAAACGGTTAAAAAAATGGAAGAAGCGTATTACTTTATCCGTGATACCGTTATGGAAGGCGGAGATGTTCTCTTTGTAGGAACAAAAAAACAGGCCCAGGACGCTATTAAGCAGGAAGCAGAACGCTGCGCGATGTATTATGTCAACAACCGCTGGCTTGGCGGAATGCTGACGAACTTCAAAACAATCCGAAAACGTATCGAAAGGCTTAATGAACTTCAGAAAATGCAGGAAGACGGTATTTTCGACGTTTTGCCCAAGAAAGAAGTAACGAAGCTGAAACTTGAAATGGAGAAGCTTGAGAAAAACCTCGGCGGTATCCGTGAAATGAAAAAGCAGCCAGCGGTACTGTTTGTAGTAGATCCGAAAAAAGAGAGAATAGCAATCCTGGAAGCTAAAAAATTAGGTATTCCGATTGTCGCAATTGTCGATACTAATTGTGATCCTGATGAAGTTGATTATGTAATTCCGGGTAATGACGATGCAATACGCGCGGTTAAGCTTATTGCTTCCAAAATGGCTGACGCGGTAATTGAGGCAAGACAGGGTGAACAATTTGAAGCTGCGCCGGTTGAAGATGAAAAGGAAATTGAAAATGAAAATGAAGAAGTAAGTCTGGAAGAAATTTCGCTCGATGATATTACACTGGATGAAGAACTCATCGGCGAAGTTGAAGAAGAAGAATAACTGTTGCGGAATAGGAGGATAAACAATGGAAATATCTGCTGGAATGGTAAAAGAATTACGTGAAATGACCGGATGCGGTTTAATGGATTGCAAAAGAGCCCTTGTTGAGAGCAACGGGGACATGGATAAAGCGGTTGAGTATCTCAGGGAAAAGGGTCTTGCAACAGCGGCGAAAAAGGCAGGCAGAATTGCGGCCGAAGGAATAGTTGATTCATATATCCACGGCGGCGGAAGGATTGGCGTTCTCGTCGAAGTAAATATTGAAACCGATTTCGCGGCTAAAAACGCTGAGTTCCGCACTCTTGTCAGAGATATTGCGATGCAGATTGCTGCCAGCAACCCTCTGTATATTTCAAGAGAGGATATTCCGCCGGAGGTTCTCGAGAAAGAAAAAGAAATTCTTAAGGCCCAGGCTATGAACGAAGGAAAACCCGAACAAATTGCCGAAAAAATGGTTGCCGGACGCCTTGAAAAATATTATAAGCAAGTATGCCTTCTTGAACAGCCTTTTATTAAAGATACCGATAAATCCGTGCAGGACGTAATTAACGAAAAGATTGTTACAATCGGTGAAAAAATAAGTGTTCGCCGTTTTACACGTTATGAAATGGGCGAGGGCCTGAAGAAAAGAGAAGATAATTTTGCCGAAGAGGTTATGAAGCAGGTAAATAAATAATTTGTTTTTGAAAGGGTATATTATCGTAATATACCCTTTTTTTGAAATATCGGTTATCACAGCAGGAATCCGGTTTGGCCGGGTTAACCCGCGGTGACAGCACAGGGGGTTGTAACCATAATTATGAAGCTTAAGTATAAGCGTGTCATGCTGAAAATCAGCGGCGAAGCTCTTGCGGGCGATAACGGTTTCGGAATAGATCAGGAAATACTAAGCAGGATTTGCGAATCAGTTAAAAAAGCTTCCGATATGGGCGTGGAAATCGCTATTGTAGTCGGCGGCGGGAATTTTTGGCGCGGAAGATCCGGAATAGGCATGGACAGAACTACGGCGGATCATATGGGGATGCTTGCTACGGTAATAAATGCGCTGGCGCTTCAGGATACGCTTGAATCCAAAGGAGTACCCACGAGGGTTCAGACCGCTATAGATATGCGGAGGATTGCCGAACCGTATATCAGGGGACGCGCGGTAAGACATTTGGAAAAGAAACGCGTTGTTATATTCGCATGTGGAACGGGAAATCCGTTTTTCACGACAGACACCGCCGCTGCGTTAAGAGCCGCCGAGATTGATGCGGACGCTATTCTGCTTGCAAAAAACGTTGACGCGGTTTATGATTCAGACCCGAAAATAAACCACGAAGCAAAAAGGTTTGACAAGATAACCTATCTTGATATGATTAACCTCCAGTTAGGGGTTATGGATTCTACCGCTTCAACGCTGTGTATGGATAATAACATCCCTATTATCGTGTTCAGTATCAGGGAACCTGAAAACATAATAAAAGTACTGGCCGGAGAAAATATCGGAACATATATTGCTAAGGAGGTATAGTTATGGATAACTCTTACAGTAATGTAACCGAGAAAATGGACAAAACGATTTCCGTTTTAAAGGAAGAACTTGCAAATATTCGTGCCGGGCGCGCTAATCCGCGTCTTTTGGATAAGGTTACGGTCGATTATTACGGCGTACCTACACCGGTAACTCAGCTTGCGAACATAAACATACCGGAAGCAAGGCAGATCGTTATTCAGCCGTGGGATTCGAAAATCCTTTCCGCAATTGAAAAAGCGATACTGGCGTCGAATCTTGGTTTGACCCCGAACAATGACGGCAAGCTTATAAGGTTGTTTTTCCCGCCTCTGACCGAAGAACGCCGTGTCGAGCTTACAAAACAGGTAAAGAAAAGCGGAGAAAACGCTAAAGTCGCCATAAGACAGATCAGAAGAGATGCGATGGAAATTTACAAAAAAATGAAAAAGAACAGTGAAATAACTGAAGACGATTTGGCCGATACCGAAAAAGATATACAGAAAATTACCGACGGTTACATAGAAGATATTGATAAAATCGTAGCCGCAAAAATTAACGAGATAATGGAAGTATAAGATGAATACTGATAAATTTACCGGTATGTACCTGTGGGAAGTTAAAGAGGCACTTCATAACGAGGGAATAACGAACTACAGTATTGTTGTCACGGCTCCGCCGAGACAAACCGACAGGGAACCCGATGATTACGATCGGGTAATATCGGTTGATTTGAATATTAACCCTCCGAGAATTTTGGTATGCAAAACATAGCAATACCACGTGAACCGGCAGCTTAACCATGTCTAAAGACGGCAGAAGCATTTAAGCATTCTGCCTTTTTTGATCCAATCGTTTTGAACCAGAATATCTTTCTATACACAATAATATAAAATCAATCCAAGTTAATATTTCATAAATAAAGGAGTATTTTTATAATGGAAGGTTTTAATAATAATAAAAATATATTGATCTTCTTTACTACAATGAATGCGGGTTAATCATATATTTCTGCGCATCAGGATATTTTTATCAGCGTAGATATTTCCCGGGATATCTATCATTTCAGGAAATAATACCGTCATTTTATTTTTCATATAAACTTTTTACGCAAAAAAAAGCACATTTTATACATTGCTTGTTGCCCATTTTTTCCATTCAAACAAAAAAAAGTACGATTCACGCAAGCAATACCATAAAAATTGGTATATATAGTAAATATATGTATTTGCTAATATTCGCTATCTGTAATAAAATGTTAAAAAATATCAGGAATTAGTATTTCTTAAAATCAGAAAAAATTACTCCGCGTTACTTTATGGGGATTCGTTATGATCGGGAAAATGGTAAACGGAAAGTACCGTATTATCGAAAGGCTTGGGACCGGCGGCTCAGGAAAAGTGTATAAAGCCGTCCATATAGATTTGAATACATATTGGGCCTTAAAATTTATTCCTTCACGCGAAGAGTTTGCTGAAAATGAACTGGAGATCCTGAAAAATCTAAATCATCCGGTTTTCCCGCGTCTTGTCGATTGCATACGAGAGCAGGATTATACAATACTTGTTTATGACTATTACGAAGGACCGACGCTTAATAAGCTTATAGAACAGAACGGGAAAATTGACCAGGACAGGGTATATCGCTGGGCATTACAGATTCTCGACGCACTTTCATACATGCATGCTTACCTGCCTGAACCTGTTATTTACAGAGACCTTAAGCCTTCAAACCTGATTGTTCTGCCTGATGAGAGCATAAAACTTATAGATTTCGGCTCAGCAAGATTTTATAAAAGCGGCAGCAGCGACGACACGATTTATCTTGGTACTCCCGGATATGCGGCGCCAGAGCAGTACGGTTTCGGGCAGACCGATGAAAGAACCGATATTTATAATTTCGGTATGACTTTATTCCATCTGCTGACCGGAAAACATCCGCTGGGTACGGAAGCGGAAATGATAGGAAAACATCTTGACGAAGCGGGAGTATCCAATAAATTAAAACAGATTATTTTAAAATGCACCGTGACAGATCCTGATCATCGTTACATGAATACATACGAAGTGAAAGAAGCATTCTATAAAATCGGGCTTAAACCTGTCAGACATGGAAGATTTGCGGCAATCGGAAAAAACGCCGTGGAAATAAGCGTTTCAGGTGTACAAACAGGTGTCGGCGTGACACATTTTTGTATTTTATTCGGTATATGGCTTCAAAATCACGGTTTTAAAACAGCTCTCATTGAATACTGGCAAAACCGCGATTTACTCGCATTGTGCAGGCTTGCAGGAAAAGACGGAATACATGACAAATACGGTTATTACCGGATTCAGGGCTTATCGGTTTTTCCGTCTATGGATCAGGAAAAAATAGATTCTTTCAACAGGGCTGATTTTGATTATATCATTATTGATTACGGCGTATTTGATGAGTATATCGCACAAATGATCCGAAGAAGCGACGTGAAGCTTATAGTCGCTCCCGGAGCCGACTGGAAAATGCATCACGTTGAAATGTATTTAAACAGATTTGGAAACATTTTCGATGATCGAAATGCCTTTCTTTTATTCCCAATGCAGGACCAAAGATCAATTAACGTTATAAAATCATACCTCAGGCTTAAGAACATTATTACGGTCCCGTATTTGTCAAATCCCTGGAAACAGGATAATGAGATGAAATCTGAGATCGAGGAAATATATAACAGATTGTTTAATGTTGAAATCTCCGCTTTAAGGAGGAAAAATGAATGGCATTTTTGAAAAAAAAGAAAAGGCTTTCATTAGCGATAATTGCAGTTGTTCTTTTCGTCATTTCGGCGGCTGCTGCTGCAGGTGTGGCGTATTACTTTCATATAGCGCAGATAAATTCGGTCAGAGAAAGCTATAATGAGCAAATCCTCGAACTGAAATATGATATCCATTCGCTTGAACGTCAGGTTTTTATACCTAAAGAAGATATCCCGTGCGGTACCGTTTTGTCTGAAGAACTTTTTTCGAAGGGGCAGATGAAACTCGATTTATCCCAGGATAATTTATTGGATGAATCTGATTTTGGAAAAGTTAACATAGTATCGTTAAAAGCAGGAATGCCTGTTTTTAAGTTTATGACCGCAGACAGTGATATAGGTGATGATGTCAGAGAGCTTGAATTTAACATGTTTATGATAAAAACGGACCAGGAAAACGGAGATTATGTTGACATCAGGATTACGTTTCCAAACGGTGAGGATTATATTGTTATCAGCAAGAAACGGCTGGAAGCTCTTAACCGGGCGGAGAACCTTGTCAGTTTCCGCCTTGATGAAACAGAGATACACAGGATAAACAGTGCGGTTATCGATGCATATATCCATCCGGGGACCAAAATATACGTAGCAACATATATCCTTCCGGAGCTTCAAAAGGAAGCTGAACCTTACTACCCTGTAAATTTTGACGTCCTCGAGCTTATGAGAAACGATCCTAACATATTGAAAAAAGCGGGCGACGCACTGGCCAGAGAAGCACGCAGGCAGCTGGAAGAAAATCTTGCAGCAATGACGAATGAAGACATATCAAAGGTTGCTTCAGGCGTAAATGCTGAAATTGCAAAAAACAGCGAAATCCGTAAAGAAGCTGATAAAGACGAAAAAACACAATCACAACAGTAGTATTTTTAACCGGAAAAGCATGTGTCTGCGCCGGTCATTTTAGTTTATCAAAAAGGAGAGATATAGTGCCGAAACAGCAAATCAAGCTCGGATTTATCGGGTTTTGCAAGACGGATTTAATTCTGTATCTGTCGAGAATAATAAATTCGCTTGGTGAGAAAACTGCAATCGTAGACTGTTCCTCCGGTCAGGAACTTAGTTATTCGGTCCCTGTCGGAATATATACGAAAGACAGGCTTGATTACAGGGGAGTTGAGGTTTTTCTCAACTGCGGCGAAACGGAACTTAAAGAACTGCCCTTAGATGATTTTTATGCCGTTCTCGTTGATTATGAACTGAACGGCAGTGCAGTATGCGAATTATCAGACATGGACGCCGTGTTTGTTGTTTCGGATATGCAGAAGCATCACTTACTGCCGTTATCGGACTTTTTATTGAAGGCGGGAAAAATAACAAATGCAATACGTGTTTACCGCGATATACCACCGGGAAAAATAAAGGCCCGCTATGCTGATTCAATACTTAATCTTGAAAATACCGCAGATATTATAGCAAAGTATGAGTTTCCCCTGAATGAAACAGAATATGCCGTTAGGTTGACAAGCCAATATGATGATATATTCAGATTCGGCAGAATATCGGCAGAATATAGTCAAATGCTGCTCGACTGCGTAACAGAGCTTTTCGGCATCGATAAAAAAACGGCCGTTAAAGCACTAAAAATAGCACAGCGCGGAGGATAACGGAATGCAGATTTCTTTTTGGAGCAATTACCATCAGGCAGGAACAACGTGCAATATGGCAGCGGTTTCGATAATGATTGCGCTTGAATACAGTATGAGAATCCTGTTAGCTCATGCTCACTTTGATAAAAGCTCTTTGGAACATGCTTTCATCGAGAAAAAATATATAAGGCATGAACTGACCGACCTGTCCGACACAGGAATAGACGCTTTAAGCCGCGCAATAAAATTTAACAGGCTTGATAAGGAAGATATTTCAAATTACACGACAACTGTCCTGAAAAACAGGCTTGACCTTTTGATTGGAACAACGAATACGAACAGGGACATTTATATCAATAATATAAAAGACTCAATAAATATGATACTTCAGTTTGCCGGCGGCTTTTACGATCTTGTCTTTGTCGACACTGCTCCCGGAATGAATGAAATCAGCCTGAAAATAATTGAGAAATCGGATATTGTTGTAATAAACCTTACTCAAAACATTCATGTCATAGAAGACTACCTATCGAACAGTTTAAATATGAACGATAGATTGTTTTTTATTCTCGGCAAATATGACAGCGATTCGAAGTTCAATGTAAAAGCTATTAAAAAGCGATTCGGGATTGAGGATATATATACAATACCTTACGATATCGGTTTTGCCGACGCATGCTCGGAAAGCCGAGCGGTCGATTTTCTGATGAAAAACGCCGAAGCGGACAAACAAGATATACATTACCCGTTCATAAGCAGCGTAAAGAAAACAGCAGAAGCGTTACTTAACCGTATGGGCATCGACGTTATTCAAAAAAGGTAAAAAAGAGGAACCGGAAATGAATGAAGTTTTGATTGTTCTGATTTCAGCCGCGTTTTTATCCTTTATAATATATTATTTCAGAAACAGCCGTCCGTCCCAAATAAGCAGCAGCAGGGAAGAAGAGGACAGGTTTGCTGTTGAAACAATTGTCAAATTCATAAGGGATTCCTTTAATGAGATACTTAACACAAACCTTTATGAAATGAACATAACAAGAGAGGAATTTAAGAAAAGAATACATAACAAAAACCGCCTGCGAAGGGCTTTAAAAACCTGTACCTATGGAGACGTAAACGCAAAAAACTACATAAAGGATTTTATAAAAGACATCCTCATTAAATCATACAAAATTGATGAGAACAATATTAACAATATAATATGCTTCAACAGGCCGAAAGACCTTACGTTACAGGACAAGTTTGAAATACTTTTGTATCACTACAAGAAAAAATACGGATACCGCGCAATGGAGGTCCTTATTACCGAAAACAAACTTGATGTCCCGAAACCAGCCGGGGAAGGGGTGTCATATGTTATTACGGCCGATGATATAGAAAGCCTTTTCGCAGAAAAGCATCGTTTTTTCGTAAACTCATTTGACGATAAGCTAAACATAATAGCCCAGAGGATATACCAATTGTATAAAGGGCACGGCGTGATTGATGAGATAAGGGATATGCGAATAGACGGCGTATCGGGAGGAGTTTCGGGCATACCACCGACATTTCACGAGGAAATGGGTTTACAGAAGGGTATTCCGACAGCGGCCTCTCTTCCGTCAAGCTATGACTCAGTATGGGTCTTCTTTAAAGGGAAAACGATACATCTTTCGTTTTTGAGCTTTGGTTCCGAATCGGAACTTGTCAGGGTATGTAAAAATATATACCGCTATAATTATCCCGGGCAGCTAAGTGAAAGCAACGGATACAAGGTAAACGAGATGAAAGACGGCAGCAGAGTAGTTGTTGTCAGGCCTCCTTTTGCTGAGTCATGGGCGTTTTTCGTAAGGAAGTTTGACAGCATCGAGAAAGCGGAGCCGGAAGAACTAATCACCGACAGGAATAACGAAATACCGATAACGCTTATAAAGTGGCTTGTAAAGGGATGCAGGGTTACAGCGATAACAGGCTCGCAGGGAACGGGAAAAACAACACTCCTCATGGCTATTATAAAATACATTAATCCTGCTTTTACTCTGAGAATTCAGGAAATGGCTTTTGAGCTCCACCTTAGAAAAATATACCCGCAAAGAAATATATTAACGTTCCGCGAAACATCGACAATATCGGGTCAGGAAGGACTTGATCTTCAGAAAAAAACAGACGGTACCGTTAACATTCTCGGCGAAGTCGCAACAGCACCGGTAAGTTCGTGGATGATCCAGATGTCACAGGTAGCAAGCATGTTCACAATATTTACGCATCATGCAAAAACAACGGAAAACCTTGTTAAATCACTGCGGAATAATCTTCTGCAGACAGGGGAGTTTAATAATGAAAAAATTGCCGAGCAGCAGGTTGCAGATATTGTCAATTTCGACATTCATCTATCAAAAGATATTTCAGGGCACAGGTATATAGAAAGGATTACTGAAATAATTCCGGTTGAAAATGACGATTACCCAGAAATCCCATCAATTGACAGTGAAAACGATATAAAAGAATTCCTGTCCGTTACACGCGAATTTTACAGGCGCATGACAGACAGGAAAATATTCGTCACAAAAGACATTGTAATATACGAAAATGGGGCATATAAGGCTGTTTCAAAACCCAGTACTGCGCAGATTTCTGGAATAAAGGAAAACCTTACAGATGAAGAAAAGGTTGAATTTGATAAATATTTAAACACATTTTTTCCCGGGAGTGAAAGCGCATGAACACAGCAACCGCTGTCACCGTATTGACTGTCGCAATGTTTGTTGTTGCCGCTGCAGCCGCAGCAGCATGTCTGCTGCTTTTACGATATAAAAAAAGAAATGAACTTAAAGTGGAACTGAAGCAAAAAAAAGACTTTCTTTATTCCTCTTATATTCTCTGCAGCAAGATATCACCGCTTAAAAAATATATGAATAAAATCAGAAAGCGAATAGAACTTATCGACCTGTCGGATGATTGGACAATAAGCCGAAAAACAATGCGTTTTACATTATTATCCCTTGGCGTTACATTTTTTGTGTTTGTTTTTCTCGTTATATTCAGCACAAACCTGTATTTTTTCATAGTTTCCATTTTTACAGTATATATTCTTCACAAACAGATTATCAGAATGCTTGTTGATAGGATTGACACCAAACTGCTGAAACAGTTCGGAACGTTTTTGGAAAATGTAAGGCATCATTACCATGAACATGGGATGATTGATGAAGCGATTTTTGACAGCATCGACGAATGCGGCTATGAAATCTCCTTACACGCAAACATGCTTTATGAGGTTTTAACAGCGTCAAATGCCGAAGAGCGTGCGGTTCGGCGACAAACAGGCAGACGGAAAATCAGTCTACCTGACAAACCTGAATTATCTGAAACAGGAAATAAACCTTGAGCTTCTGCGCCGTGAAAAACTGAGATATTTGTTTCAAAGCCTGTCGGCTATAGCCGTCCTTCCGATTTTTGCGCTGAAGCCGCTTGAAAAATGGGCGATATCAAATATTCCCGAACTTATAGAATACTATGACGGCGCATACGGATTTGTCAGCCTAATCGTTTTGTTTGTTTTTGCATTCGGAGCGTACCAGTTGATAATAAGGCTTCAAAGCAGCATGACGTACGCGCCGGTTGACAACTCTCCTTTTGATTTTCTTATGAAGCCCGCGTTTATAAGAAACGCGATAGACGGCATGATTGAAAGGAATTTTTATAAGGCGAACAAATACGACAGGCTTTTGAAAAAGACCGGTGCCGAAATAAGCGTTAACCGGTTTTACGCAAGGCAGATTGGTTTTGCCGCGATAGCGTTTGTGCTGTCCCTGGGCGTTTTTTTAAACGTACATGCGATTGTAAGAAATAATGTGTTGAATTCGACTATCAGCAATAAAATAGCGAACCTGAACGGTCAGAACACCACCGAAGAACAGGTTAGAATAATGGAAAGCGACAGGAAATTCATCCTTGAATTCAGCGGCAAGAAAGCTTCATACGGCCAAATCTACGAAGCCGTATCCGCAAGCGGTGAATATTCCGATTCCCGGCAGGCTGATATCGCTGCAAAAAGGATATATGACAAATTAACGGTATATAACAGGCACTATCTTAAATGGTGGGAGCTTCTCGTTTCAATTATCATTTTAGTTGCCGCATATTACCTGCCGTGGTTGATGCTCTTGTTCCGTGAACGCTTATTGAGAATGAACATGGAAGACGAGGTAATGCAGTTTCATACAATTATCCTTATGCTTATGCATATCGAAAGAATCCATGTAGAGGACATACTTTTCTGGATGGAGCAATTTGCCGTTATATTCAAGTCATCGCTGTCGAAGTGCATAAACAATTTCGAATACGGCGACAGGCAGGCGCTTGAACAGCTTGCAATCGATGAGCCATACATACCTTTCGTAAGGATTGTCGAAAACCTTCAAACTGCTGCGGATAAAATCTCAATAAGCGAAGCTTTTGACGAGCTTAAATCAGAGAGAGAGTATTACCAGGAGAAAAGAAAACAGGATAATGAAATACTCGTTAACAAAAAAGGAATGTGGGGGAAGATGATTGCGTTCATACCTTTGGGTGCAACCGTCTTTTTATACATGATACTGCCTTTTATATTAGTCAGCGCGGCACAGCTAAAAAACTTTTCGGATGAAATAAGCAAAATTCTTTAAGAAAGGAGAAATTTTCAATGGAGAATTCTTTAAAAGCAATAATTATTGCGGCAGGCGTTGTAATCACTATGATTGTAGTTTCGATAGGTTTCCTGTTATTGCGTTCAGGGCAAAACACGGCGCAGAAAACAATTAGCAAGCTTGATCAGATAAGCGCGGAAATGTCGGAATCCGAGTACACAATGTATGACGGGTTGGAAATAAGTGGTAACGAGGTCGTAAATGTTCTTAGAAAATACAAGGACGAATACATCGGAATCTTTGTAAAAACAAAAAAGAGCACAAGCGGCACATGGTACGTTTATAATGTTACGATCAGCGGAAATGAGGCGGAAATAGGAAGCCCATCAACGGAATCAATATCAGACACGATGGATGAAACAAATGTTAACTATGTCAACCCGAACGGAGTCTTTATAGGCAGTATCGCAAGGGATAAAAACGGCAGAATCGCGGCGCTAATGTTTGAACAAAAATGAGTCGGACGGTGGATTTATATATGGAAGAAAACGTAATAAAAGCAGTATCATATTTTTCCGCTGCTATCTTTCTGGTTGTGGCAATAACAATGTTCTTCGTTACTTACACCGACAGCGATAAAACAATTGATCTAGTAAACGGAAAGATATCGGACAAGGGTACGGTATACGTTGCTAAAACCGCAGATTATAATGAAAATACCGTTGCAGGCGCGTTTATAATCGGGATCATTAAAAATTGCCCGGGACATGATATATATATCGACACGGAATATATACCTGCCGGAACCGGGGCTGTTATGTCTGAAATCAGTTTCGTTAACATTGAGGATTATTATACTGCGCAGTATATATACGGACCGGACGGAGAAATAGAATCAATAAGGTTCATCAAGAAATAGAAGGTGAAGGATATTGGATGATATATTCAGCAAAATTACCGCGCTGATACTTGCCGTAATACTGTTGTACATATTTCCTGTTGAAAGCATGCTAACCCGTCAGGATGAAATAACAAAGGTATTTGTTTTAAATGAAACGGCCAAGTTTGTTGATTCTGCGAGAAATCTCGGTTATATAACTCCGCTTATGTATACGCAGTTTTTGCGGGTGCTGTCGTCTACCGGGAATGAGTATGAAATATTAATGGAGCACAGGCATATAAGCATTGATCCCATTTATATCGATCCGGTAGATAAGACGTCATTTCAATATGACTTCAATATAAATGAGAATGCCTATTATACGGAAGAAATACTTGCCTGCCTTTTTCCTCCGGCTGCGGCTCCGGATCAAGACAGGTATTATTACATGTCAAAAGGCGACTATTTTTCCGTGCATGTATACAACAAGAACAAGACCGCTGCCGCGAAGGTTCAGCAAATGCTCATTATGGCCGAACTGCCCGTAAAGCGTATTGTCGTTAACTATGGAGGCATGGTGCGCGATGAAGCTGACTGATCTTGCGATATTATTCGTTATTATAGTTATGCCGTTTATTCTGATACTGCGGGTTAAATCGGAAAACCTCCGGAATGCGGCTTATAAAAGCGAGGTCATTAACAGGTATCTCGACGCTGCCGTTGAAGACGCGGCCGAAGCGATGATTGTACGCGGTTCGGGCAGCAGGATTGAGATTTCGCGTGAAAAAGCGGTAAACGCGTTTTATAATACATTGTTAATAAATTTTAACATAACGGGTGATGAACGGACCAAAAGCGTATTTTCAGCGTATGTCCCGGTAATTGTCCTTATTGACTATGACGGGTATTCCGTTATGTCAATGGAAGAATACACAAACAGTTCCGGCGATATGGAGCAGAAAATGATATGGAAGCCTAAGAAGCCGTATGTATATGAAAGTAACGGCTTTATATACCTTTTTACTCTTGATCAGAACGTTACTGTTTATTCCCAGGCAGAAAACAGGTTTTATGAAGGTTTGCCGGAAGATATAAGGGTGAAACTGCCCGATGCAGGTGTTTTGGATAATGATTTGTTTGATGATGTAAGAAAAAGAACAATAGTTGAATCAATAAGAAATGATGTAAACACGGCCATAAACAAACACAACAAGTATGCCGCAAGGTTCGGGATAACATATAACTTCAGCCCGCCGTCAATATCAGACGGTGACTGGCACAGAAATATTGAAGATGTCGGGTTTCTGGCTTTTTTTCAAGGATTCCCGATTGGCCTTAACGGGCAGAGATATAACAGTTTCGCGCTTGGAGCGGCTAGAGTAGTCAGAAAAAGCAGTTATTATATCGAGAAAAGCGCGAATAATCTTTTTTATTATCACCGGGAGAAATGCAAGATGCTTACCGAAAAAAACAGACCATACGACAGCCGCGAGGAGTGCGCACTTGAAGGTGCATTTCCATGCCCTGTATGCAACCCGTAAATACGAAAAGGAACATTTTCCCTGATCGCAAGTATCGGCCGGGCATTAAAACAGGCTTACAAAATAGGACAGCAGTTCCAGGGAAAGCTGCAGTGCATCCTGAACACGACAGCTTACCACATAAAGTCCCTGTTCAGTCAGCACAGAATAACAGCAGTGGGCTGGTGAAATAAGCATAAAGTAACAGAAAGGTTGAGTGTAATGAAAAATATCAAAAAATTCATGGCTGGAATTATCGTTTTATCAATTCTGATTTCAGTGTTAATTCCGATCGTAAATGCGAACTCCACCAATGTTGATGTAAATCTGATTAACTCGCTTGCTTCGCCAGGTTTAGTGTATACGGAAAAGCCTGCGAATTCGCTGCCTTTTTCGGATGTCCTATCCAACGACTGGTTTGTTGATGATCTGAAGTACATATTAGATTACGGTGGTGGAATCTTTTCAGGCTATCCCGACGGAACGTTCAGACCGGCGGACACTCTGACAATGGATATGTATATTAAGCTCATAGTAACCGCAATGGGTCACAGTGTTCAAAACGGAAAGGAATACTGGGCGTCAACATATATCAAAAAGGCAATAGACGAGGGTTATGTAGTGCCTGATGAGGATATTTATCATACGCCGGAAATGTTTGAAGACCCGTACTATATGTATAAGCAGCCGATAAACAGGGGCGAAATGGCGCTTTTTACGGCAAGGGCCTTAAGCAAGATAATAAAACCGGAAGAATACAGGGACCCGCTCGTTATATGTGAGTTGATAAAGGACTATAAAAATGTTCCAAACAGCAAGAAGACCGGTGTTGTTAAATGCTATGACCTCGGTATAATAACAGGTTATCCGGATGGTGAATTCAAAGCGGAGAATATTTTAACAAGGGCGGAGGCAGTAGCGGTAATAAGGAGAATTTTAGACCCGTCCGCAAGGAAAAGAGTAAGTATTCCGTCTGCAGTGAACCCAAGCCCGACGCCTGTACCCGTTTCGGAGCTTGAACGACCTGAAAAGAAAGAACTCGGAAGCGGAGTTGTTGAAATAGAAGGTGTAAGGTTTGATCCTGAATCAGATATATGGGGCAACGGCGCGATGAAGATTATGAAAGCCGAGGAATTTGTTCATATAGCCTTGAAGTATCTTAGGTTCTACGAGCACGAAGGGAAAGCAAGGGTTAAAGGTTATGTGCCCGAACTGCCGGAAGGGTTTGAATGGGATATTGCAATTGTTTATGAACCAAGAAAACAGGACGACAGAGGGTATTGGGGAGGATCATATTTAACAAAAAGCGGTTTTTCTCCCGAACAGACGTTACCCGGTCCCGGTAATTCATTTGATAAGCCGCTTTATACAAACAAAGATAACATTATTGCGCTTGTATTAGTATGTGAAATAAAAACAGTAAATACAAACATTGATGGAGGCAGATTCTTTATATCGTTTACTGCAAAAGAATACAGCCGTTATGATTCGGTTGGAGGGAATTCCATAGATATACCGCTTGATGCGGAGGTGTTTTTTGAATGGTAAAAAAAACACTGACATTGTTAACATTACTTGTAGTTATTGTTATAATTCCGTACTTAAAACAATCCACACAAGCTGATTCATTCAAAGAACTGCCTACAGGCACTGTGCCTGAAGGAGCCGGAGAGCATATAGCAACCGTCGGTGGCTGGAACCTTATTGAATTCTGGCATTACTCCGGTGCTTATTGGAAAGCGACAACTAGGACAAGCACAGGACTAAAAGAAATAATAATAAGTGATTCCGAAACAACAGAAAATAATTGGACTAAGTCAACTTTCTTAATGAATAAAATATATGAAAACGGATTTGTACTCGAATATACAATAGATCATCCAGAGGCTGTTATTGATGCAATTAATGACGGAAAAACAGTAACCCCGGTAATTAATATCGACAGTGAAACAATAAGGCACAGCGGCAGTGATTTAGTTCTTGAAAACTTTTTCAATTTTGATCCGCTGCCGGAGGGTTTGCCTTCAGAGCTTCCCGAAAAACCTCAGTACATACTCAGCGATGATAATATTATAATTAGGGCATTGCCAAAATTAAATTGCCAAAACATTTCATTAAAAGAAAAAGTTATTTTTTATCCACACAGAATTCCTCTTGTTCGGAAAGGTTTTGGCAGTCTGTCATATTCACTGTTTAACCGTGAAAACGCTGTTAACCGTGGGGTAGGGTATCCTCCCGATCCTTTTTATTATGACAGGCGTACAATTGATTACGATCAAATAGAGAATATTGAAGGCATGCTAAAACCAGGTTTTCTCGTTACCGTGACTGAGCCTGAAACAACGGATGAGCCAAGCGAAAAAATCCAAATCGGCTACGGGACTTTTGCCAATGCCGGGGCCATTTCAATCAGGTTCTGGTACCCGATCCGTATAGACTATTATGCTACGGGTGGGATAACACCGTCTCCATCCGTAACACCGACACCTACACCGCCTGTCCCAACAGTATCAAACGGAACATCACAACAAACCGATTTTTTTATGGAACCTGATGCAGAATGTGTTATCAAAGCTGATGAACGCGGAGATGAAAAGTTTGACGTTGAGCAGGGTATTCCTGTCCGCGAAAGCTTATATGTGAATGCACAGGTGCGCGAATACCTTTTTGATGTTTCATATACCGAACACACTCATTCCGAAACAGAATACGTAAAAGTGAAAAAGACATGGCATCTGAAATGGCAGGAAGATCACGGCCATTCTAAAACCGAATACTGCGGTTTCGGTATGTTTTACCACAGTTCGGGATATTACTGCGCAGATTCTGACGGCGACGGCGTAAAAGACAATTGCCCGGGACATACTTATAACGGATGCAGAGACACGAACGGAGACGGTATAAATGATTCTTGCCCCGGACATAATGTCTGGATTCCAAATTGGGTGGATAAAACAGATACTGTTGTCATATATTCAGATCTTTACGAGGTGACAAGGAGCTATTCATATTGGACTATTGATCATTTCGAGGCATTCGTACCCGAAAGCTTAACGGTATCAAACAACGCGCTGCCCGGAGGTAGTATTAATATTGCCGCATCGGGGATAAATGTCCCGAATATATCGCTGTTACAAAGCACTAGCATAAATGATCATGTTATGAATGACCCATTCGGCGATGCGAAGTCGGACGGAACGCTGAAATATGATTCAAATGCTGCCTGTTATGTCGTGGAAGTCAGTGACGGATATCTTGACGGAGGGAAAGTAAAACCTTCGGTCCCCGTAATTTCAAACCACGGAGCAATAATAGAAAGCAGAATACCGCAGTACCGCGTTAAAAATGATTTACTCAAATTTAACGAATCAACAATACTTGATGATACGGTTACGAATACGGGAGATGCAAAAGACCCGGCAAAAATTCCGAAAGCCCCTGTATGCGGGAATAACGTTTTTTTCAAAAACAAAAATACAATACCTGATAATGTTTTAAACGGAATTCATACAAGCAGCGGCTCAATATGCTATAAACGCGTATCCGGAACTGTAAATCCCGTATATGAAAGCGAGATATATTATTCAATACCTTCGATAAACAGCGTTACCGTACATACGCCTGTCATTTGTAATGCATATATTTATGATGATAAAGAAAACGATCAGTCGCTGGTTCCTGATGAAAGCAGAACAACTGTTGTTTTAGGAAGACCGTCGAAAATTGCGCTTTATACAACAGGGACACATCTCGATATACCGGGCTATAACAACACACCCGGAGGCAGTATGGACTGCAGGAAATACACATCTGAAAGGCAGGTCCTTTTCCCGTTTGATATTTATGCCGGGACCGATAAACCCGATCCTTCCTGTTATGTCAAGAAGAATACATGGCATACGGTCCCGGTTGACGCACCGGATGAAATCGATATTTACGTACCGACATGGGTACCTGAGGGAAATTATACCGTCAAATTCCGCGAGATTTCAGTCAATGCTCCCAGTCCGGACCGGGAACAGCAGTATGCCAATACCGATATATCAAACTATGCTGCGTTTTGCGAGATCCCGGTAAAAGTAACAGGAAGAATATACGGTTTCAGGATAGCGGACGTGTCCGATTTGCTTTGGTGGGATGTTTTCAGGGTAAGTAAAAATTCCGCCGAGCATACCGGAAACTATTACTATGTCGGAACAAAAGACGAAGAAGGCAATGACAGGGGAATATCACCCATATTCACGCTTCCGCTTATCGAAGGAAGCCATCCGGTATATGAGAACAAGGGCGTATTGAAGACGGGCTATGCATTCAAGTTCGAACTAAACACAATAGGGGAATACTACGGAAATAGCGACTATATCAGCATAACACCGGAGTTCTGGTACGTGAAAAAAGACGGCACAGGCTGCAGGAAGGTTGATCTGTGGTATCATGACAGCTTTGGCGGCAAGATGAACTATTTTGTAAAAATATCACCCGATGATCCGAGAAACGTTAACAATACGAAATATATGAAGCTCGGAGATTTATACAGGAACGTTCCTGATAATGAAATAAAGGACACATCACGGATACTTGGAATAGACGAATACACATTCAGAAACAGCAGCGTTGAAATCGGAAGTTTTGACCATATAACCCTTTCCGAAGGACAGCGTACATTTATCGGAACAAAGCAAAGCCTTCCTAACGGAATTGAAGCTGATGACTCAATAAAATCTGTACAGAAATGGTACGGTGAATACTACCTGCCTAATGACCTGTTCGCTGTCGACCAGAACTTTGATGTCATAGAATACGGCAGGACACATAACGGCCTTAACGGCAGAGAAAGCTTCTGGCTGAAGGACGGGTATATCATAATTAATTTCCGCATCGAAACAGTGAAAAACGGGGATTTCAACAATCCTGTGCTAAGCTATTGGAGCGCTCCAAGGTGCAATATGTTTTTGCGTGAAGGCTTCATATATGAAAAAACCGATTATCACGGTATTACATTCACTTTCAAAGACGGCGATATTGTGTTCTACGACACGGACAAACGCTCAAGCGACGATTACCGCACAGGAGGAACGCATTAAACCGCGATTGATGACAAATATGACTGCTAGCCGTTTCAATCTTTACCACCTGGGAAAGGTTTAGCATGGTTCCGGTTGGAAATAAAACAGATATATAACCCGGAAAGCCGTAATACGGCACTGCATAAAATTAAAGCATATAAAATAATTTGAAAAGATAACAGCGCCCTGTTAAAATATATGTGAAACGGGTAACACGCAAAGCGCGCTTACGCGCTGATATTACGATGGTTATTTTCGTTTTTTTCAAAGGATGAGTTTTTATGTGCGGCCGGTTTTATGTCCCGGAAAAGGAAATGGATGATTTTACGAAACTTGTAGCGGAAGTTGAAAGGTCCTTGCTGAAAAAATACGGCGAAATCTTTCCCGGAGATACCGTTCCCGTCATTACGCCGGGTAAGGGAAAAAGGGAAGTCCATGCCGTTAAATGGGGGTTTCCGTCCTGGAAAGGCCGCGGGCTGATCATTAACGCAAGAAGTGAGACCGCTCCTGTTAAACCGCTGTTCAGAGAGCCGTTCAGAAAAAGAAGATGCGTTATACCCGCATCAGGTTTCTATGAATGGAAAAAAGAAGAGTCCGGCGATAAGACAAGAAAAATAAAGCACATTGTAACGGTTGGCAATAAATTGTTTTATATGGCAGGTTTATACTGGTTTTTTAAAGAGAATGAAAATAATTCCGTGTTATATCCGGCCTTTACGATCCTAACAACCGAAGCGAACAATAAAATGCGGAGCATACATAACAGGATGCCTGTTATAATAGATGATGAAAATATTGAAAAATGGCTTTTTTCAGATAATCCGGAAGAAGTTATCTCACTTCTTCGTCCTATAGAGGATGAACAAATAGAGATTAAAGAAGCGGTTTAGAATACCTGGCATTTCTAATATATATCAAATTTAATTAAAGCTGTTTTTCCTGCTTAAAATATGTCTCCATACGGCCGTTTTATGGCCCTGCATAGCAAAAAGGAATATTGCAAAAGATAGTAACGTCTTATTCAGCGAATAGTATTCGCATTAATTTGTTTTACGGCATGCCGCACTGGGGAGAGAATAAATGCATATTGCAGGGATACTCGAAAATGATCGTACGCAAGAGATTATTGATACGATTAAATACTTTCTTAATGCTGTAAATAAAAAGGTCAGCTTTTCCGAGTATGCATACCGTTTCAAGAACAAACAATTGTGGAATGATTATTTATCTGCGCTTATCCAGATAGAAACCGAAATTCTCGTTATCAGAATCAAGCCGCGTGATGTCGATGAAGCAATTCGCACACTTCCTCTCAATACGCTGATAGTCAATGATTATTCCGATTGGAACGCAATTTGTTCAAAAAATGAACGTGATTTGGGACATTTATTATGTCAAATGGTAGTTATTTTGAACAGTGATATAATAAAACCATCAAATTTTTCCGATGTAGAAAAGGGTAGGTTATTATTTTACGGCTTCAGTTCGGACTCGAATATAACAACGTCGAGCATGGGCGAACCTTTTGAAAACGGGAAGTTCCTGTGCTGCATAAGAGAAGGGTTGATATCGGCAAATGGCAATATCGTCGAACCGCAGGAATTTGTCGTTAACCTCAGGAATACGCCGGGCGATCCGTACAGCATTCTTGCGGCGGCATCGTTTGCCGTATTGAATGATGTGGACATGAATAAGTTGAATTATCTGCAGTAATAAAGAAGGTGATGTTTTTTGAACGTGTTCGCCTGAATAGAATAAAAAATGATTTTTGTTAGGCAAAATCCGACAAAAAAGCACAAAAACGTTGCGAAACAACAGTTCTAGCTATATAATAGAATTAACTTCCAATAGTATAATGTGCTGAAAAAACGGCAATAAATTATTGAATATATTGCCGGGCATGGACGATTTTTTATGACATGGATAAACGTACAGAGGATTTGCCTAACAGTCCATGAATAGATTTATGAACGGCCTTTCGGCCTTACAGGTTCGTATAAATGTATGTTTTATATAAATATAGAAAGAAAACTTCTAAAAACATATTATGCGGAATAAGCATAACATGAGATGAATTGATTTTATATACGAAAGACAGAGAGGAGTGGGTTTATCCATGTCCGTAAACTTTATGGAGAATAACAGCGCAAATTTGTCGGGTATCATTTATTCCGAACCGACATTCAGTCATGAAATATATGGCGAGGGGTTTTATCTGGTTACTGTAAAAGTGCCCAGACTCAGCGATACATATGATTTCATTCCTGTAATGTTTTCCGAAAGGCTGATACCGCTCGAAGAAATCCGTGAAGGCAGGACAATTGTCATAGATGGCCAGTTCAGAAGCTATAACAATTACAACAGCTCTTCAAAGCATAAGCTGATGCTTACGGTTTTTGCGAGAGATATCATTGTATCCGATTCAATAGATGAAACACGGGTTCCGAACAGCATTTTCCTTAACGGGTTTATATGCAAAAAGCCTATCTACCGCACAACCCCGTTCGGAAGGGAAATATCGGATATTCTGCTTGCTGTAAACCGCGCATATAATAAATCCGATTATATCCCATGCATTGCGTGGGGAAGGAACGCGCGTTTTGCGAGCCATCTTGAAATCGGTGACAATATCAGGATTTGGGGAAGGATCCAAAGCAGGCAGTATCAAAAGAAATTGCCTGACGGAACAGTGGAGGAAAGGACCGCATACGAGGTTTCAATCTCGAAAATGGAGGTAAGCAAGGTAAATAACGCCGTCAAAAAAGAGGATGAAAGCGGATGAAAGGCGGATAGCTTATGATAAAGGTTGTGCACGGCGGCAAAGGTGTCGGAAAGACCAGGTATCTTGTCGAGGATGCTCACCGTTTTTTGAATGACTGCAAGGGCGAAATAGTGTATATCGATACGGGGAATAAACTGATTACCGGGCTGAAGCACGAAATCAGGCTTGTAAACATCCGGGACTTCCCGGTTGATGGTCTGCGCTCCTTTTATGGGTTTATCAGCGGCATGATAGCCGCGAATTTTGATATTGTGGCCATATATGTTGACCGGCTTGACGCTGTTTCCGAAGAGAATCCCGATTATAAAACCTTTTTTGACAAGGTAAAGTTTTTATCGGAGCAATACAATGTCCGTTTTATGTTTTCAATGAGCGGAAATGCAAAAGACATTCCCGACTACGTAACGAGTATAAAATTAAGCCCGCCGGTTAATTCATAAACGGTCGGAGACTGCGTTTCGTCTTTCGAGTATCTTCATCGAATTTATAAATTTTAAATAAAAAGTCCCGATTTTTTCGGGACTTTTTATTTAAATGCTGTTGTTATGACCCATTCCTGCGGATTCAAGAAGATTGTCATAGAAAGCCACACGGGTTATGTAATAATACGGCATCGACCACAGGAAGCCTATGTAAAACCCGGGGAATATCGAAAGTATGAACCAGCCTAAAAAGCTCAAATCCTGGATAAATAAGGTCATCTTGTTTCCGTACATCATTGCCTTGCTTCGGCGTATGGCTTCTGAAGCGGTTATTTCCGGGTTGTCGTACAATATCAGCATTGCCTGCGAATATCTGTATGACGCAACGATACCGGGCACAATAAACAAAAGTGACCACAGGAAAATATAAAGCTGCGAAAGCCAATAAACTGCAAGGGCTTTCCCAAACATGTCAAATCCTTTGAACAGGTTTTCCAATTCGGTTTCACCATGTCGGAAGAACCTGATAAAGAAAATAACAAGCCCGAATTGAAGCGGAGGCACCAGTATTATTGTACCAAGAACAGGGATAATGCCGCAGCCCATTTGAAGCAGAAAAAAGATAAGCATCGCGAGAACAGCGCTTCCCCACTTGCCGGAAAGTGCCGCTTTTGCCCGGTTTTTTAGCTCCGGACGCGAGGCAGTCGGACGAAACGCGCCGTATGTGTAATCCATAACAAATTCCTCCATACGTTTATGTTTTTTTAATTATACTTTATTTTTATACTGGGAACAATATGAAACATTTACATAAATGAGCGCAATATCACCGGTCTGCTGCCGGCGCAGCAGTAAAAGGAATGAATTATGTCTTTAGGATATTGAAGAAGCAGCATATGAATAGATTTTGCAGGCAAGCAGATAACGGATAGCGATGAATTTATACAGATGCAAGGGACTTGGAACTTATTGATTGAGGTTTTTTCTCTACAGCTTTCCACCCCTCTTTAAATCCGGTACCCGTTCATGTAAAATGGAACGAGAGGTGTCTTATGTTTGTTTCCGTTATAATTGCGAACAGCACAAGAGAATACGACATATTTTACGATTACATTGTTCCCGGGAACCTGGAAGCTTTGGTGCAGCCCGGAGTGCGCGTCCTTGTCCCTTTCGGCACCGGCCGCCGTTTGAGGGAAGCATTTGTGATGGAAGTTAAGCAGGAAAGCGAATATAAAGAGCTGAAGCAGATAAGCCAGGTAATTGATGAAATACCTGTGCTCACACCCGATTTAATTACCTTAAGCCGGTATATGAAAAAACGCTATGTGTGTACATACGATCTCGCGATAAGGTGCATGCTACCGTCAGGGCTTGCGCTTTTGTACAGCGACGAGGCGGTGGTAAATGCCGGGACTTTTGAAAACCTTACGCCCGAGGAAAAAAAGATCTTCGATATAATTGCCGATCACGGGGGACGGCTGAAAATAGACAAACTCCGCGAGATAATCCAAATGCCTGTTGAAAAGCTTTTAAACGGGCTTGAAAACAAAGGCGCGGTTAAAATAGTAAACAGTTTTCAATTCAAAGCCAATGCAAAAACCGTTAAGGTCGCGTATCCTGCAGTTGAATCCGACGTATTCCAGGAGCTTGTCCGCGACAATTCAATAAAAAGCCAAAACTATATACGGATTATGGAAATATTATACGATGAAGGCGCGGTCGCCGTAAACGAGCTTAACATGCTCGGGTTTTCAAACACCGTACTGAAGAACATGGAGAATAAAGGCTACATTTCTTTTATTGAAGAACCTGTTGAAAGAAACCCTGTCGGCGAACTTGACGTCGTCGTTACCGAGCCGAAGACACCGACATCGGAACAGAAAAAAGCCCTTGACGTGATACGTGAAAAAATCGAATCGGGTGCATTCCACGAAATACTATTGCACGGGATAACTGGCAGCGGAAAGACCGAAGTATACATGCAGGTTATTGCGGACATATTGAAAAAAGGCAAAAACGCGATCATGCTTGTCCCCGAAATAGGACTTACACCGCAAATGGTATCACAGCTTATGGGAAGGTTCAAAGACAATATTGCCGTTATCCACAGCCGTCTTTCAATGGGCGAGAGGTATGACCAATGGAAAAAAATAAGAAACGGTGAAGTAAGGGTCGTTGTAGGAGCGCGGTCGGCCATTTTCGCGCCGCTGCCTGACATCGGAATTATCATAATAGATGAAGAGCATGAGTCGTCATATAAATCCGACAGAACACCGAAGTACGACGCAAGAACTATTGCGGCTGCGCGCTGCAAAATACATAATGCGGTCCTTCTGTACGGTTCCGCAACACCATCCGTCGAGAACTACTGGAGAGCGAGAACAGGTAAAATAACACTTGTTGAAATGAAAGAAAGGACCAACAAAAACCCGCTTCCTCAAATAATACCCGTGGATATGCGTGAGGAAATGGACAGGGGTGCGAGAAACGAGTTAAGCAGCGTACTTATCCGCGAACTGAGAAAGAATAAGGAAGCCGGAGAACAGGCGATACTGTTCATAAACCGTCGGGGATATTCAAATTTCATTCTGTGCAGAAAATGCGGGTTTATTGCCATGTGCCCGTACTGCAGCGTTTCATTGACATGGCACAGGCCGGAAAACAGGCTTGTTTGCCATTACTGCAGCTACAGTTCGGTGCTTCCCGGGAATTGTCCCATATGCAAAAGCGATAAATTACAGCCTTTCGGATTAGGTACTCAAAAGGTCGAAGAGGTTGTTTCGTCTACGGAACCGGGGTTTTCCGTGATAAGGATGGATTTCGACACTACCGCGGGGAAAAGAGGGCATCAGGCGGTTCTTGAAACTTTTCGCAAGCAGAAGATCGATGTAATGGTCGGAACGCAGATGGTTGCAAAAGGACATGACTTTCCCGATGTTACGCTCGTCGGAATCCTGTCCGCGGACAGCCTGCTCGGCTCGGGAGACTTCCGCGCCGGTGAACGTACTTTTCAGTTAATAACACAGGCCGCAGGCAGGGCAGGCAGGGCCGGCAAGCACGGAAGAGTCGTACTTCAGGCGTACAATCTTGAGGACTACAGCATACAGGCTGCAATTCGGCAGGATTATCACGAATTTTTCAGTCATGAAATAAAACTCAGATATGAATTGAAGCTGCCGCCGTTTTACCAGTTCGGCCTCATACTCGTTACAGGCAAAGATAAGGAAAAAGTGCAGAAACTCGCCGAACGAATTCATATTGATATAACCCGTAAACCTGAACTGAACCACGGTGTGCTTATATCCGCGCCCGCTCCTTCTCCCGTTTCGAAAATAAAAGGCAGTTACAGGTGGCGTATTCTGCTTAAGCACCAGTCAATAAAAAGACTCGGCAGTATACTTGAATGGGTAAATGATTCATATAATAAAAAAGGCTATAAGGATTGTACCGTATCGGTGGATATAAATCCCGCAAATATGGTATAATTTATTTGTTTGCGGGTTTTTGCCAAAAAGCAAAAAATTTTTCACCGTTGATGAAAGGGTTGAAAATATATGGCAATACGGCAAGTGCGAACCAAGGGAGACGAAATATTAAGAAAAAAATGCAAACCGGTAAGTAAAATAGACAAAAAACTTCATGAACTCATTGACGACATGATAGAAACAATGTACAGCGTTAACGGTGTCGGCCTTGCAGCACCGCAGGTCGGCATACTTAAGAGGGTTGTTGTTATCGATATCGGAGAAGGCCCGATGGCGCTGATTAATCCCGAAATAATAAGCGAATCAGGTGAACAAATAGAAGTGGAAGGATGCCTCAGTATACCCGGAATATGGGGCGAAGTAAAAAGACCGGCCCAAATAGTAGTTAAAGCCCTCGACAGGGACGGGAAATCCCTTAGGATAGAAGGTACTGGAATGCTCGCAAGGGTATTGAGCCATGAAACCGATCATCTTGAAGGTATCCTGTTTGAAGACAAAGTAATCAGGTATATTGAGCCTGAAAAAGAAAATTCGCAGGAAAAATAGAAAGACAAAAGAAGGATTTCATTATGCGTATAGTTTTTATGGGAACTCCTGAATTTGCCGTTCCAAGCCTTGAAAGTTTGGTCAACAGTAAATATGAAGTCGTAATGGTCGTAACGCAGCCCGATAAGCCGAAAGGCAGGGGCTACAAGGTTTGCTGCCCACCTGTTAAGGAATATGCGCTGCTGAAAGGAATACCGGTATTTCAGCCTGAAAAAATCGGGGACCAGTCCGCTGTAAGGAAATTGGCCGAAACAAACCCCGACCTTTTTGTGACATGTGCTTTTGGGCAGTTTTTAACATCGGATGTTCTTAACATACCGAAGTACGGAACTGTTAACGTGCACGCTTCCTTGCTGCCGAAATACAGGGGAGCGGCACCTATTAACTGGGCAATAATAAACGGCGAAAAAAAGACCGGAATCACCACAATGATGACCGTTTTGAAGATGGACGCCGGAGACATACTGCTCCAGGAAGAGTTAGAAATCGATGATGACATGACGGCCGGACAGCTTCACGACAGGTTGTCATTACTTGGGGCCGATCTGTTAATAAAAACTATCCGGAAAATAGAAGAAGGAACTCTCGAACGGATTCCCCAGAATGACTCGGAAGCAACGTTCGCTCCAAGAATAACGGGCACGACCGGCAGGATTGACTGGGGAGCGACGGCAAGACAAATACACAATCTCGTACGTGGGACAAACCCGTGGCCCGGAGCTTTCTCGTTTTTCAAAGGAGAGCGCATGCGCATCTGGAAAACAATAATAATAGACGAAACAAAAACGACGGGATCAAAGCCCGGCACAATACTTGAAATCACAAAAACCGGGTTTATCGTGCAGACAGGCAGCGGATTGATCCTGATATCCGAAATACAGTGCGACAATTCAAAACGTCTCACAACGTGTCAGTATGTCTGCGGCCACTGTGTCATTGCGGGGGATTGTTTTGGAGAATAACCGATATTTTTACAGGCTGTCTTTTCTGATTATCGCTGTTTTTTTATTCTTAACCGCCTTTTTGTTTTTTACGGCAAGTTTTTTAAGTCTGCATACATACCGGATTATTATATATATAACAGCTTTTTTACTGCTTACTGCGGTAATACTGCTCTTAACGGGCTTTATCTGGATAACGAAAATATTATCGCAAAGGGACAATAACAGTGCGAAAACGGCAAAAAACCCATTTCTTTCGAAACTGTCCTTCAGGTTTTTTATGCCGCTGCTGCTCGCTGCAAGCGAACAGCTCAACTTCTGCAAAGACGAAATAAGGCGCGTATATATCAATACCTGCAATGAATATATAAAAACGAGAAAAATAAAGGAAACGCCCGATAAAATGCTTGTTATTCTGCCGCACTGCCTTCAGAATTCAAAATGCCCCGTGCGTTTTGTAGACAGCATAGACACATGTGCCGGATGTAATTCATGCAGTATCGGCGCGATAAAAGAGTTATTGAAAAAATACGGCATAAGGTCGCGCATAGCAACGGGAGGGACAGCCGCGAGAAAGATAATAAACGATGAAAAGCCGGGATTTGTTATTGCCGTAGCGTGTGAGAGGGACTTATCATCCGGGATGATGGATGTGCAAAACCTGCCTGTATACGGCATTCTTAACAAAAGACCGAACGGACCGTGCAGGGATACGTTTGTAAACACCGATGAACTTGAATATGCAATACTTCTTTTCTGTCAAAATTAAAAATTTGTCACGCATTTGACCCGGACAACCGCTGTAATCAGGCTAATCCTTGTCACCCGGAGCTATTTGAGGAGTTGAGCAATGAAAAAAATAAACAGCAAAAGGTGGTTGTTATGGAGGATTTAAAAAACATATGGCTGCACTTTGTTGACGTCTTATCGCATACTTTTCTGGAAATTGAGATTTGGCGCATTATCGCGGCGGGATTAATACTGATATTCGCGCTCGCCGTAAGAAAAATGTTTTTGAACATGCTGATCTCATACCTGAAAAAGAGCACAAGCAAAACTAAAACAACTTTCGACGATAAACTTGTCGAAGCTGTCAATCCTCCGGGAAAGCTGCTCATAATAGTAATCGCGTTATATTTTGTTTTCAGGGTGCTTTTAATAAATGTCTCCGGTGATTCATTCGGAGGGCATATTATCCGCACGTTGTTTATTTTTACGTTATTCTGGATGATCTACCGTGCAGCGGGGATTATAGCGCACCTGTTCGAGGGACTTGCCAAAAAAACCGAAACAGATCTTGACGATATGCTTGTTCCTTTTATCAGCAGGGGTATAAAAGTAATAGTTGTAATTGTGGGAATAACGGTTATCGCGAAGGAGTGGCGCTATGATCTTGGTGCGCTGCTTACCGGGCTTGGTCTCGGCGGCCTTGCTTTTGCGCTTGCCGCGCAGGAGACTCTCGCGAATATGTTTGGCGGGATAACGATCATGCTGGATAAACCTTTTTCGGTAGGCGACTGGATACTTACTCCTGATGTTGAAGGAATTGTCGAAGATATAGGCTTCAGAAGCACAAAAGTAAGAACTTTTGCACAGGCGCTCGTTACCGTCCCCAATTCGACTCTTGTGAAAACAGCCATAACAAACTGGTCGAGGATGGGGAAGCGCAGGATAAATTTCAATCTTCGGATAAAATACCAGACCACGGCTGAAAAAATGAACGCGCTGCTTGAAAAAACAAGGGATATGCTAAAAAATCATCCGGAAATACATCCTGAGACAATATTCGTGTTTTTCGACAAATTCGGGGAAAGCGGATATGAACTGTTTTTAAATTTCTTTACGAAAACGACGGTCGCACAGAAACATTTCGAAGTAAAAGAGGACATTAACCTGAAAATCATGCAGATACTTGACGAACTCGGAATTGAAATAGCGCTTCCGTCAGCAAGCGTATATATCGAAAACGAAAAAGACGGCGGAGTTTACGAAGCGAATGCTCAGTGATATTATATTAACAGGCGGTTTTTCTCCTGTACTCCGGTAAAAAATAAAAGCTGGAGATATCAATTATCCGCATCAATGCACTGAAAGGGATTTATTATGAATATACTTCTTCATATATGCTGCGCGCCTTGTGCTGTCGGTGTTTTGCAAAATTTATCCGACAGCGGTCCATACTCCGTTACCGGGTATTATTTTAATCCCAATATACATCCAGCCGAGGAATTCCGGAAAAGGAAGGAATCCGTTGAAAAGCTGTCCGCGGATAACAACATTCCGGTAATCTATAATGATGAATATATGCTTGAATACTGGAAAAACTCCCTTTCCAAAGAAAACCGCTGCGATGCCTGTTATCGTATGCGAATCGACGAAATCGCTAAAACAGCGAAACAAAAAGAGTTTGACGCTTTTACGACAACGCTTCTCATAAGCCCGTGGCAAGATCATGAAAAAATCAGGATTTTTGCTGAACAGGCAGCGTCAAAATACGGCATCGGGTTTTTATACCGTGATTTCAGGCCTTTTTACAGGGAAGGCAAAAACGAGGCGTACAAAAGAGGATATTACCTTCAAAAATACTGTGGATGCATATATTCCTATTTCGAATCCGATCATAAAAAGAAGCCCGTATATGAATTTTAGCTAAACACTCGAGTCAGAACCCGCGGGAGTGATGCCGCAAACCAGCGGGTGGCTCGGGTGTTTTCGGTGACGACAGGCGACATGCTCCGGAGCCCTGCTGCCTACAGGTAACTGTGGAGAGGGATAATGAGCGACCCGGGCTATGGATACTGCTGTGTGAATACAGTACAGGAACGGAACCGTGATATTGGTATGTGCTTTGTCGACCGAGGAAACGAAATACCCGAGCCAGGACCCGTGGTAATATTGTAAAACCATGTCAGTCTGTAACATTTGTCATATCTATTTAACTAACTTTTAACCCAGATTATGTCGAAATATAATTAGAATTGTTGTATAATGGTAATACGGGTGGAACTTAACAGGATTAGCTGACGCCCGGTTTACCAAAGAGAAGATGTACGGGGGATTGTACATGAGGAAGGCTTTACCTGTTTTATTTCTCGTTTTTTTAATTTTGTCTGTTATTTCAAACAGCGCATATTCAAAAAATATCACCGTTAAAGTCGGCGGAGAGGAACTGACATATTCAGGAACAATATACAACCTTGAGCTCAACGGTCTCTGGATTCCGACAAAAACTCCATGTATTGTTCTCGCAAATGTCGCGTATGTTCCTTTAAGAGAGGTATTCCAGGATTATCTCGGTCTTACGGTCGGTTATGACGGTGAAAGAGGAATTGCGTATGTCAGTTCCGGATCAAAGAAAATGGAGTTCAGCTATTCAAAACAGGAAATATATCAAAACGGCGTGAAAGTTGATCCTCCGCTTCCCGTGGCAATTATCGACGGAAATACTATGGTGCCGCTGTCGAAAACAGCCGGCTACTTCGGCTATACTGTTTCCGTTAAACCGGATAATAAAACGCTTACGATACAATGGAACAATAAATCGCAGAACACCGCGGTTGTTAAAGACAAAGTGATAGACGGCACGGTTGACAGAATAGCATATTATGTTGAAAACGGAAACGAATATATACTTGTCAGCACAAAAGCTAATGAGATAACTAGAGAATTTGTATTAAAACCTATGGAAGGCAATCCGTACTACCGGCTTTGTGTACAGTTCAGACAGGCGTATATTGACAGACCGGGCTCGCTTGATGTGTATTCAGGGTCCGTGCAGCAGATACGTTATGCGCAGGTCGATAACGAAATGCGTATTGCGAATGTGGTTGTCGAGGTTGATCATAACCCGCAGTATACTGTTAAAACCGTTGAAGGAGGCATTCTCATAACAATACTGTCAAATAAAGCCGCTGAACCTTCTCCGGCACCCGAACAGCCTGAGACGGCCGCACCGTCTCCTACGCCAACACCTGCCGCAGCTCCGGAAACAAAACCGGAGCCGACTGCCTCTCCGTCTCCGACACCTGCTCCTGCGGTCACACCTGCACCGTCTCCGACACCTGTGCCCGAACCTGTAAAACGCGTTGGAAACGGCCCGATCAGCTATGTCATGGAAGGCAGTGACTGCGTTGTAACTCTCGAAGGCGTTAATTTACCGCTGATGCTTAACGAAAACCCCGCAGATTACAGAGTCGAATACCGTGATTTGGAAAAAACGCTGCAAATAAGATTACCGCTGCTTGATGGCTATAATACCGAAATTCTTCCCGGCAATGATTATTTCCACGGTATTATCACCGTCAAAAGCGGTTTGAGGAATGAAATAAATATCAGGATTCCCGGGAAGAATGCTTTATACTATGTCGTTAAGCCGGATGGGAATTCAGGCACAAAAATCGTTTTTAAACCCGATGCCGGATCAATTGGTGATATTATTGAATTGCCTGATCCGACACCTTCACCTAAACCACCGCAGCCTGAACCGACTCCTTCACCTAAACCGGAGCCGACACCGACGCCGTCTGCGCAGGTATCTCCCAAACCTACTGCCGCTCCTTCCGGCCCTGATCTTTCCAACCGCGGGGACGTGGACAGAACGGTTCCGTTATCGGTTGACTGCGTTGTAAACAAAATTTCCGTAAACGCAGTATCGCTCGACGATTATAAAATATACAGGCTTGGCAATCCATCACGGATTGTTATTGATCTGCCCGGAAATTTTACTGAATCAAAGAAAATTGATATTCCGGCCGGAGCGTTATTTACCGGCGTAAGTACGGTTCAATCGGACAGCAAAACCGCGCGGATAATTGCCGAGGTCCCGGAAAATACCGACTGGGAACCGCAGAAAAACGGAAATATGCTTACGGTTACATTCAAGCCATCTCAGATAAAGAATATTGTATTCCGCAATGACGGTATGGGCGCAGTTTTAAAGATTACAAGCCCCGGTATCCGCGAAAAGGTAGAACGGAATATCTCAAAAATAAAAACCGATAACGATATAAAAAACAAGTATTTCACGTTTGTATTCCCGGCTGACGTAATCAACCTCGGCAACGGCAAGATAAACGTAGGTGACGGCTTGATGAAGGCTGTTCATACTCTGTCCGAGGTGAAAAATACATACCTGCTGATAGAACGGGAACGCACGGATGAAATATATGAAATAAGATATACGGATTCGAGTGATGAAATTGAAATTGTGCCTTCGTCGAAAGGAGGTTCGTCCGGTTCTCTCCCTAATACGGGAAATACGGCGGGCACCGGCTCGGGAATTGATCCTGTCCCTGCAAACAGCGGGATGCTTGTTGTGCTTGATGCAGGCCACGGCGGAAATGATCCCGGAGCGACATTCGGCAACGGAGAAAAATGGTATAACCTTGATATTACTCTGCGGCTTGAAAAAATATTGAAATCAAAAGGCGTTCGTGTCAAGCTGACTCGTTCAACTGATGTTTTCGTAGGCCTCCAGGAACGGGCAGAAATGGCAAACAATTGGGGCGCTGATATATTTATCAGCATACATAACAATTCATTCTGGGATAAAAGCATAAACGGGACAATGACGTTTTATTTTCCGACAAGTTATAAAGGCAAGGAATACGCGACAATAATACAAAATGATCTTATAAAGAATCTAGGTACTAACAATCTTGGTCTGAGATCGGACAGATTTGTGGTATTGAGAGACACTAAGATGCCTGCCGTGCTTGTCGAAATTGCATGCCTTTCCAACGATTCGGACCGGGCGAAGCTCGATTCGGAGGAATTTCGGCAGAAAGCCGCGGAATCCCTCGCGGAAAGCATCCTGAAAATTGTAAAATGATATAAATTATTAATAAAAAAAATCGAAAATTTTATATATTCTTTTATCTTAATTTGTATTGATTACGGCGCGGCAACCAAATATAATAAAATACGTATGGTTTAGCCGCGCTGTTTATTGGGTAAAAACTAATTTACTGCAGCAGCATATTACTTATTACGGAAATAAATGTATTGGGTTTTTCTAATTGTGTATAATTAGTAACAAGTTAAAAAGCGGAGGTATTATTTGAACTTCCGCTTACAATTTTAATACCGAAGCCGAATTTTAACGGATGAAAGGAAAACAGTATGCCGCGTTTGGATGGAAGGAAGAACGACGAACTAAGAAAAGTGAATATTATAAGAAATTATATCCCGTATGCCGAAGGATCAGTCCTGGTTGAATTCGGCATGACTAAAGTCGTATGCACGGCTTCGGTTGATGATAAGGTCCCACCGTTCAGGAAAGGCACTGGAGAAGGATGGGTAACGGCCGAGTACAGCATGCTGCCCAGATCAACACAGGTCAGGAATCCCAGGGACATATCGAAATTAAAGATAAACGGCAGGGCAAATGAAATACAGCGTTTTATCGGCCGTTCGCTTCGTTCGGTGGTAGATTTCAAGGCTCTCGGCGAACGCACGATAATTATTGACTGTGATGTGATTCAAGCCGACGGCGGAACACGGACAGCATCAATAACGGGTGGATTTATAGCTCTTATGGACGCCTGCAGTTACCTCGTAGACAAAAAAATAATAACGGAAATACCGATTAAGGATTTTGTCGCGGCCGTAAGTTCCGGAGAGGTTAACGGGCAGATAATGCTTGATTTGTGTTACGAGGAAGATTCGAGTGCGACTGTTGATATGAATGTTGTAATGACCGATACGGGCAGATTGATAGAAGTACAGGCTACGGGCGAATTATCGCCTTTCACAAGGGAATCAATGAACAGCATGCTTGATCTCGCTGAAAAAGGAATTAAGGAACTTATATCAATACAAAAAAACGTTTTGCTTGAAGGTTTTAAATAAAAAGTCTGTTCAAATAATAAAAACCGGAAAGCGGAATATAGCATTGGTTGAGTGTGTAATGGAACGTAAACTGATTGTTGCTTCAAAAAATAACGGAAAAATAAAAGAAATAAAAAAAATATTGGATGGGCTGCCATTTGAAATAATATCAATGAAAGACGCCGGTTTTGATCTTGACATTATTGAAGACGGCGCTACTTTTGAAGAAAACGCGATGCTTAAAGCTCAAGCGCTTTTCAATGTTGTGAACAATATGGTTATAGCTGATGACAGCGGCCTTGAAATTGATTTTTTAAACGGTGCCCCCGGTGTTTTTACCTCGCGTTTTGCCGGCGAATCAACCGAGCAGAGCGTAAAAAACAAAAAAATACTATATCTGCTTAAAGACGTAGAACCTCGGTACAGAAAAGCAAGGTTTGTATGCTCCATTGCTTTTGTGTCCGAAAATATAAAATTTACGGTTACAGGGTCGGTTGACGGGCAAATATCCGAAAAACCCGAAGGAGACAACGGTTTCGGATATGATCCCATTTTTTATGTGCCCGAATACCGAAAGACGTTTGCCGAACTGCCCGAGAGCATTAAGAACAAGATAAGCCACCGGGCGATAGCATTACAAAAGCTGAGGAATGAACTTGACAAAATATTTTTTAGGTAGCATAGGAGTTGGACATTGAATTATGACAAAAGTTCTGGTTATGAGCGACACGCACGGGGATACTTCTCTTGCTGAAAAAGTACTAAAGAAACATCGTGACGTAAATATCGTGATACATCTTGGAGATTATTTCAGAGACGCCGACAGGCTGCATGAACTGTATCCCACTGTGAGATTCGAATATGTGCATGGCAACAGCGACTTTATGATTGGAGACGTACCTGGAGAAAAATTAATAGAAATTGAGGGACAGCGCGTATTGCTTACACACGGCCACCGTTACTCGGTTAACTGGGGTATTGAAAAACTTAAGACAAAAGCTAAAAATGACAATATTCAATTGCTCCTTTACGGCCATACACATAAATCGCAGGTAATATACGGCTCGGGGTATATTATTATGAATCCGGGCAGCATATCGGATCCGCGCGGAGGAGATGACGAATCATACGCCATTGTATATATTGACAATGATAAAATAGACGTCGAACTGATGACCGCCGTATAAAAGGAAGGGATTTCACGTTGGCTGATATTATTTACTTTGATAACAGCGCAACAACGAAAGTATATCCGGAAGTAATGAATGAAATGAACCGGATATATTCGTCTGTTTTCGGAAATCCTTCGTCACTGCACAGGCTTGGTAACGAAGCCGAAAAGATTTTGACCGAATCAAGGGAGATTATCGCCGAAACCCTCAGGGTGTCCCCGAACGAGATCTTTTTTACATCGGGAGGGACAGAATCAAACAATTGGGCGATAAAAGGCATTGCGCGGGCAAACAAAAAAAGAGGAAAACATATTATCACATCGGCCGCCGAGCATCCTTCCGTTCTTGAATGCTTTAATTATTTAATATCCGAAGGATTTTCGGCTGAAATATCCGGGACCGATCAATCCGGCCTTCTGGATATCGAAAGTTTTATCGAAAAAATAAACGATGATACGGTTCTTGCAAGCTTTATTCTTGTAAACAACGAAACGGGCGCGATTCAGAAAGCGGAAGAGCTTATTGCCGCGATTAGAGCCAAAAACAAGAAAACGGCGATTCATATCGACGCGGTCCAGGCATACGGGAAAATACCGCTTAATCTGAAAAAACTCGATGCCGACATCGTATCGATAAGCGCTCATAAAATACATGGTCCGAAAGGCTGCGGAGCCCTATATATAAAGGAAAATACGCGCATAATACCGATCCTTCACGGCGGCGGGCAGGAAAACAAGTACCGATCCGGTACCGAAAACGTGCCTGCGATATGGGGTTTTGCAACCGCCGCGAAAATCATCCATGAAAATATAGAAATTAACAGAAACAAAGTAAAGCGTCTCAAATCAATTGTTATCAGCGAACTTGACAAATATTTCGGAAGCGGCGGTTACTTCGTTAATTCACCCGAGGACTCGTATGAAGGAATTCTGAATATTTCGTTTCCCAACGTTAAAGCCCAGGTATTGATGCAGCATCTTGAAGCCGAATCAATCATTGTATCCACAGGCTCTGCCTGTTCATCGCGCAAAAATGTGCAAAGCCACGTGCTCACTGCTATGAACCTTCCGAGAGAACGCACAGAGGGTGCGATTCGCATAAGTTTTTCAGGCATGAATACCGAGGACGAGGCATTAAGATTTACGGAAGCGTTAAAAAGTATCGTACCGAAAATCAGGTACAGGTAATTACAACTGTAACGATAAGAAAGCCTCAACTTATGCACATATCGGTGCGAAAGCTCTCCGCCGTTTAAATATTCGGCAAACAAACGGGATAAAATCTGGAAATTTAATACGGCATGTATTAAGATAATAATTAAAACAACATAATTATCATGAAGTCGGAGCCGGAATGGTGGATGATAATGGATAAACTAATTCTTGTAAGGTACGAGGAAATATTTTTAAAAGGACTGAACCGCCCAGTATTCGAAGGGCAGCTTATAAAAAACATAAAACAGGTCCTCAATGGTCTTGGGCAGGTTAAGGTGTCAAAAGCACAGAACAGGATATATGTCGCTCCCGAATCCGAAAGCTACGACATAGACGAAGCAGTATTGCGGCTCACGAAAGTATTCGGAATCGCGTCGGTAAGCCCTGCTTTAAAAATCGAAACCGATAAACAGTCAATATTTGACAATGCGGTTCAAATCGCGAAGGATATTGTAAAAAGAAAACAGTACAAAACCTTCAAGGTTGAAACAAGGCGCGCCGATAAAACATTCCCGATGGCTTCCATGGATGTTTCAAGGGAACTCGGCGCACTCGTTCTCAGGGAAATACCCCAGCTTAAAGTTGACGTAAATAATCCGGATTTTGTTCTATACGTCGAAATAAGGGAATTCACATATATCTATTCCGAAATAATACCGGCGGTTAAAGGTCTGCCCGTCGGCACAAACGGCCGCGCAACACTGCTTCTTTCCGGCGGCATAGACAGCCCTGTCGCGGGCTGGATGATAGCAAAAAGGGGAGTCGTCATTGAAGCCGTGCATTTTTACAGCTATCCTTATACAAGCGAAAGGGCAAAGGATAAGGTAATCAGCCTCTGTAAAACACTGTCCAGGTATACTCTCGGATTAAAGCTTCACATTGTCCCGTTTACCGAAATACAGTGTGAAATAAATGAAAAATGCCCCAATGAATACCTCACGATAATAATGCGAAGGTATATGATGAGAATAGCTGAAAAAATAGCCGAAAGAAACGGTTCCCTCGGCCTTGTTACGGGAGAGTCGATCGGGCAGGTCGCAAGCCAGACGATGGAAAGCCTCGCCGTCACGGACAGCGTTGTCCGCATGCCTGTTTACCGGCCTCTTATAGGAATGGATAAAAGCGAGGTTGTAAACATTGCGCAAAAAATAGAAACATACGATATATCAATTCTGCCGTATGAGGATTGCTGCACGGTCTTTGTCGCAAAACACCCGGTGACAAAACCTACAATAGAAAAAGCCGAACGCTATGAATCGGTCCTTGATATGGAAAAACTCATACAAAACGCTCTTGACGGCACCGACACGATATATATCGGGCCGTCCGTCTGAAATGCCGATCTCCGCTTAGAATAATGTAAACCCGGAAACATATTATATAATGGTGATATAATATGTTATTCGGGCATAACACACAGGCCCGCCGGCAAAATAAACCGTCCGGCAGATTATTCTCTGTACTGCTGTTCATTGCCGCTGCCATTTTAGCGGCTGCTGCGATTTCAGGATATATTTATCTTAGAGCGCTGCTTTTATCCGATACGATTTATGCGGGGATAACAGTTGACGGGATTGATATCGGCGGCCTGACGCCGGACAACGCACTTAAGGTTCTGCGTGAAAATTATGCCGAAACGCTTATGAAAAACGCCATAATTCTGATTGGTCCCAAAGATAATTACAGGCTTCCATTAAGCGATATAACTTACGGGCCGGACTACGCAAAAGCAGTTGACACTGCTTACAGGCAGGGCAGGGAAGGGAATATCATAAAACGCCTGAAATGCATTTTTAAACTAAAAACCGAAGGATTAAACATAAAGGCAGAAATATGTTACAATAAAGAAAAAATAGGTAATATATTAGATAGCATTATTAAGGACATTGAAATAAAGCCGGAGAACGCTGCCGTCAGGATTGTAAACGGAAAAACAGAAGTAACGCCGCACAGGAACGGTTTGCTTGCCGACAGGGAACTGACGCTTTATAAAATATACAGTTCGCTTGAAAGCGGAAACCTCGATGATGTTGTAATAAGCATGGAAAGCACAAGACCCGACATAACTACGGAGATGGTAAAGGATATAGCTTTCAAGCTCGGAGAATATCAGACGGTTTTTAACCCGGAGAATGAGTCAAGGTCGCATAACATAAAAACGGCATGCATGAAAATCAACGGTAAACTTATTTTACCGGACCAGGTATTCTCGATGGACGAAATGCTCGGTGAGCGTACCGAAAAAAATGGCTACCGTACCGCAAAAGTAATTGTGGGCAGTGAACTTGTCGACGGGCTCGGCGGCGGGATATGCCAGGTAACATCGACACTGTACAACGCCGTTTTGTTATCGGGACTTGAGATTGTAGAGCGGAGGAACCATTCAATTCCGCTGTCTTATATAGAAATGGGACGCGACGCTACGATATCGCACGGGTATATTGATTTTAAGTTCAAAAACAACAGCGCATACGCGGTTTATATAGAAGCGGAAGCGTCGGGCGGCCGTGTTCATACTGCAATATGGGGTAAGCGTCCTGAAGTGCTGCGGACAGTTAAAATCAGGACGAAAATAATTGAGACGATACAGCCCGAAGGTGTGGAAACCAAAGAGGATGATACACTTTCCCCTGGCGACAGCGTAGTTGTCAGGGAGGCGGTACCAGGCTATATTGTCGAGGTATACAGGGATATATACGATGTTCATGGAAACCTCGCCAAAACCGAAAAAATATCGGTCGACACATACCAGCCGCAGAAAAAGGTAATACGTGTCGCTCCGTAAAACGGAAATAAAAATACGCATAACATCATATATTTAGGAGCATTTATATATGGCAGATTTGAACCCTATTTACAACTCAACATTGACTTGTCCGGTTTGCGACAATAAAATCGAAGTTTCCAAAGTACGTTCAAGGTTTGTAAAATTAAAAAGCCAGGACGAAGATTTCTGTCCGTACTATGAATCGTACAACCCGGTTTTCTATGAAGCGTGGGTATGCAAATACTGCGGTTACGCAGCGCACAGCACCGTATTCCCCGAAGTCAACAGGAACGACTGCAAACAGGTACTGGACAAAATCAAACCGAAATGGACAAGCCGTGATTTTACGGGAGAGAGGGATATAAATAAAGCCCTCGAAGCTTTTAAAATTGTGCTGTATAATCTGCAGGTCAGGGGAGCGCCATTTTCGGAATTCGGGAAAATATGTTTAAGGATTGCATGGCTGTACCGGTACAAAGGTGAGTATGTTAATGAGCATAAATTTTTGAAATATTCGTATGATTACTACAAAAATGCGTTCAGCAAAGAAAACCTGTCACACCGGAAACTTGATGAATATACGCTTATGTACATACTCGGCGAACTGGCAAGAAGACTCGAATTATATGACGAGGCACTGCAGTGGTTCGGAAAACTTATATCTGTTTCCGCGAATCCAAAGGAAAAATCGAAGATACAGCCGCGCCTAATTGAAATGACAAAGGATCAGATACATATAACGAGAGAAAAAATGAAGAATGATGAAAAAGAAAGCGCGGCGATAAACGAATAAGGTGAAAATACTATGGAATTAGGAAAACTCCCTAATGATATTTTGCAGTCGCTTATACTTGATAAATTACAAAACACCCGAAAAGAAGTAATTGTTAAGCCGGCAGTCGGCGAAGACTGCGGAGCCGTTGACTTCGGGCACGAATTAACCGTTATTTCAACCGATCCCGTGACGGGAACCGACAGCGAGATAGGAACGATCGCCGTCCATGTGGCCTGCAACGATATAGCAGCAAGCGGGGCGGAACCCGTTGGAATTATGGTTACGATTCTCGCGCCGGAATATGCTTCAATTGAAGACATTGAGACAATTATGAAGCAGATCGCCGATACGGCGTTATTACTGAACGTTGATGTTATCGGCGGGCATACGGAAGTTACGGACGCGGTCAGCC
>Ga0134100_1000577_pt1 | contig 42318 bp, 33 predicted proteins | sample 11_taG_2_FD_94444 | JGI IMG/M metagenome (GOLD analysis project Ga0134100, IMG submission 94444) | Switchgrass degrading microbial communities from high solid loading bioreactors in New Hampshire, USA - 11_42_5_180_A3 metaG | ecosystem: Engineered > Bioreactor > Semi-continuous > Anaerobic >...
ACCCAGCTGCCGGCTGAACTGGGAGAGCCGCTTCTGCAGCGGCGTCGCCTCCTGCTGCTCCTCCTGCAGCTTGCCCGCAATGCGGCCCACTTCGGTCTCCATTCCCGTGGCGACCACCACGCCCTCGGCGTGGCCGTAGGTGACCGCGGTGGACATGAAGGCCATGTTGGCCCGTTCGGCCAGCGGGGTGCCGGCCTTCAGGACCTTGCCCGCCTCCTTGTGCACCGGGACGGACTCGCCGGTGAGCAGGGACTCGTCGATCTGCATCATCACGGTCCGGATGAGCCGCAGGTCGGCCGGAACGGGGTCTCCCGCTTCCAGGAGCACCACGTCGCCGGGCACGAGCTCCCGGGTATCGATTTCCACCACGCGCCCGTCGCGCCGGACTTTGCACTGAGGGGCGGTCAGCTCCTTCAAGGCCGCCAGAGCCTGGTCGGCCTTGAACTCCTGCACCAGACCCAGCACCGCGTTCAGGACGACGATCGCGAGGATGGCGCCGCCGTCCAGGAACTCCCCGAGGAGGAGCGCAAGGAGGCTGGCGCCGAGCAGAATCAGCACCATGGCATCGCGAAACTGATCGATGAACGCGGCCAAGAGCCCGCGCCGCCGCTCCTCGGCCAGCCGGTTGGGACCGTAGCGGCCAAGTCGCTCGGTGGCCTCGGCGGCGGTGAGCCCGCGGGCGGGGTCGACCTTCAGCCGGGACGTGACCTCGGAAGCGGGCAGGGTGTGCCAGTTGCTCTGTGACAACGCAGGGCCTCCTTCAGGGAACCCCCGGCGGGTGCTGCGGGTGCCGTGGTTCGGAGCCACGGGGGCCGGTGGACACAGCATCTGCCGGGATGATCGATAGGCGCCTCTCACTCTTTCAGAGGGTGCGACAGGCGCCCAAGGTTCGCGTGGCGCCGCACCTGTCCTCTAGTTTCTCCTGCTGGCTCCGCAGGCCTGTCACAGGGTGGACGCCCGGGCGCACCTTCCGTTCCAGGACCGCCAGTCTGCGTGCGGTGTTCGATCAGCCTCCTCGGCGGGCGGGGACTGGGTGGGAGCGTGGTGTGGCGAAACCGGCTCGCCCACCGGGGGACAAAAACAAGAGGAGAGCGCCGGACTGCGCCTCCTCTGTTCTTTCTATTTGGTCAGCAGGTCTGACAGCGCCAGAGCGCCGCGGTACCGCCCCCAGTTCCACGTCCGCCAGTCGTCAGGCGGTGCGGCTCCCCGCCGCGCCCGCAGCTGCCGGGCCAGCTTGTCCGCGGTCGGACCGGGCAGTTGTTCCACTGCCTCCGTCAGGGCCGGCAGGGCGTCGGATCCCAGCGAGGCGGCGTATTCCACGTCGAACCGGCCGGTGGACTGTGCCCAGGCGACGTTGGTGCGGACGATGAGCGCTTCGGGGTTGAGCGCGTGCAGGAGCAGCAGCACGACGAGGCCGGCGGTCAGGGCGCCCGCGGCGAAGCGGTCGCGCACTCCCCGCATCACCGTGGCCAGGAACCAGGCGAACAGGAAGGCCAGCCACGCCATGAAGGCGGTGCTGTAGAGGCGAAGCTCGGTCAGGCCGTACTCCTGCACGTAAAGCCACATCCGCTGCATCGCCGAGGCCATGACGACGAAGAGCAGGCAGACCAGCGGGATGCCCAGCCACCGGTACAGCCGGTGCGCCGCCCCGTCCGACTCCGGCAGGGCCCAGTGCAGGGCCAGCATGACGGGCAGCACGAGGGCGGTCACCTGGAGCAGCTCGAAGAACCCGCTGCGGGCGTACTCCGCGTACGTGAGGCCGGCCGTGGCCAGGACCAGGTCGGCGCCGCCAAACAGGTAGCGCACCTGCACCGCCACGAAGGCGAGGAAGAGCAGATCCAGCAGGCCGAGCACGACGCCGGCCTCTATCGGGCCCAGGGCGAAGGTGCCTCTCTGGATCTGGCGGAGATCCGGCAACCCGTCCGGCTTCTGGATGAGCACGGTGCGCAGGAACCCGGCCGCCAGGAAGCCAAAGAACAGGATTCCGAACAGGTGGCGGCCGAGCCAGTCGGCCGCGTCCCAGGCGAGTGCACTGCGCAGGAGCTGGGCGAAGACGGCGTCGGCCGAGGCCAGGAGGCTGCCGAAGAGGAGCAGGAGCGGTATGGCGATGACCAGGCCCCGCAGGGCGGCGGTCGTGTAGCGCGACCTGCGCCCCCGGGCGAGCGCCTTCCACTGCACATCCGTGAACAACAGGCAGAAGGGGCCGACCGCGTGGTGAGCGGCGGAGACGACGAGGCCCGCGGGGTAGGTCAGCACACCGGCCCGGCTGATCCGTCCGCTCCGGAGGGTGAGGGCGGCGAGGCCCAGGCAGAGGCCGATGGCCAGGACGTCCAGAAACTGCAGGACCGACGAGGCCCGCCACATGAGGCAGGCGGCGAAGAGCACCGCTCCGGCCAGCAGCCAGCGCCCCTCGCCCCGGAACGCACCGGCCGCCTCCCCCGAGGCCGCCGTGCGAGCCGGAGCGGAACCGTCCGGTGCCGTCGCGTCGGGCGTTACACCAGTCGACTCCGTCCCGCCGTGCGCCGCACCGCCCGGTTCCGTCTCATCCGCCGCTGCCCGGTCCGCCCGAATCCACCTGGCCAGGGCCACCGTCGCCCCGGCGAGGGCCGCCACCCAGAGGAAAAAGCCCAGGCCCAGATCCTGCGCCTGCAGGATCAACTGGTCCCCCAGGAGGCCGATGAGCAGCGCGGTACCCAGCGCAGCCAGCGCCAGGCGGCTGTTGCCGTTTGTCCTGGTGTCTCCGTTCATCACGGGCACCTCCCTTCTACAGCGCGGCGGGGAGCCTGCGCCCGTGCGGCCAGCGGGGCACGGGGGGAAGGTCCGCCAGTCCAGGCCTCTCCCGGGCCACCGCCACCAGCGCCATGCCGGCGGCGTTCTCCGCCTCCACCAGCCGGACCGCCCGCTCCGCCTCGGCCTCGCTCATCAGGTAGAAAGGCTCCTCCCAGACCAGGAGCCGGGGCGCGGGCAGCAAGGCGACGGCCAAGTCTGCCAGGGCCCGGGTGCCGTGGGTGAGGCCGGCGACCTGCCGGCCCAGCAGGCCCTCCAGCCCGAGGGTGTGGGTGAGATGGCGGAGCCGGCTCTGGTAGACCTCGGGGCGCATCCGGGCGAGGTGGGCCTGCCAGCGGAACGAGGCTTCCAACGTGAACTCCCACCAGAGGTCATCCCGTTGGCCGTCGACGTAGGCCGCATCGTCCGGAAGGACGGGCTGGTCGTCAGTCGTCAGCGACCTGTCGCCCAGCGCCGGCGGCGGCGTTCCCTGGACCTCGGCCCGTGCCTCCGAGATGAGGGCCCGCCCGCCGACCGTCAGGACCCGGGCGGCCAGCCTGGCGAGGTTGGCTTCCTGATTCCAGGGTTCACTTGCGGTTGGGGAACGCCAGATCACCGTCGTCGCCGTCATGGATATCCCTCCCGAGGTAAGCTTTGGCCTGGGCGGCCAGCTGGTCGATTCGGTCCGGGTTCAACTCGTAGAGGACGAACTTGCCCTCCTGACCGGCCCGGCCCACCAGCCCGGCCTCCACCAGGAGGCGCAGGTGGCGGGAGACCGTGGACTCGTTCAGCCCCAGTCGCCGGGCCATCTCCTGCGCGGGCACCCGCTCGTGCGCGATGAGGCGGAGGAGCTTGAAACGGGTGGGGTCCGAGAGGGCGGTGAAGCCCAGCAGCAGGCTTTCCGGGGCCTCCTCCGGTTCCTGAGCCGCCTCGTGCTGCGGGTCGTAGAAGAAGATCTGCGTCCGGTCGAGCCGGTAGAACATCAGCCTGCGGGGGCTGAAGGCCGAAGGGACGAAGAGGATCCGGCTCAGGTCCTGGAGCGGCACCCGCATGCCCTTCCCCCAGTGGAGGATGAGCGCATCGCCGTCGCCAGCCACCCCGACCCGGTCGGAAAAGCGGGAGATGAAGGAAACGGGGTCCACCTGCGTCAGGAGGGCGGACTCGCGCTGGATCGACTCCGTCAGCACCCCCGCCCTGGCCCCGATCTCCGGCGAGATCGCCTCCCAGTAGGCCAGCAGGTCGGCCGCCAGCGCCGGCTCACGGTCGCCCAGGCGGCGCAGGGCGTCGGGCGTGGGGAGGTTGGTGGACTCCTCCAGCTCCAGCGCCAGGGCGAACAGGTCGGTCTGCTGGGCGTGGGCGTGCAGGCGGTCGAGGAGCCCCGGCGGCAGCCGGTTCAGCACCCGCTGTTCCCACGGGGCGGCGGGGCCGAAGCGCTCGGGGTTCTGGATGACGAGCAGCGAGAGCGCCAGGTCCAGCAGCGGCGAGTAGCGGAACTGGATGAGCTGCCGGAGCCGGTCGCGGTCGGTCATGGGGCTCACTCCTTCGGTTGCGTCTCCGTGCAATAAAAACGTAGCATTGATTGCACCGAGAGTCAAGTGATCCGGTGTATCTATTGCGCGCGCAGTCAGCGCATTCCCGGTCGGTGCAGGGCGGACGACCATCGGCGAGCCGGCGGCCCGCCGTTCCTGCCGCCCACCTCCCCCGGCAGGAGGGAGGTCGCGGGGAGTTCCACTGAACCCAGGTGGCCTCCCGGCCGGTCTCTGAGACGGTAAGATCTTTGAGGAATGGAGGGGTTTTGTGACGCTGGAGGTGCGTAATGTATACAAGTCCTTCGGCTCCGTCCGGGCGGTGCAGGACGTCTCGTTCACCGTACCGGCGGGCCGGGTCTGCGGGCTGCTGGGCTCCAACGGCGCCGGCAAGACGACCACCATGCGCATGATCATGCGCATCCTGCTGCCCGACCAGGGCGAGATCCGCTGGCAGGGCCAGCCCGTCACCGATGCCGTGCGCGCCGGTTTCGGCTACCTGCCGGAGGAGCGCGGCCTCTACCCCAAGATGCAGGTGCGGGAGCAGCTCATCTACTTCACGCAACTGAAGGGGCTGAGCCGCGGCGACGCCGCGCGGCAGGTGGACACCTGGATCCAACGACTTCAGCTGGGCGAATACGCCCGGCGGCGGGCCGAGCAACTCTCCAAGGGCAACCAGCAGAAGGTCCAGTTCATCGCGGCCGCAGCCAGCCGCCCCGCACTCTGTATCCTGGACGAGCCTTTCACCGGCCTGGACCCCGTCAACACCCTGGTGATGGAGGAAGCCTTCCGCACCCTGGCCGCGGAGGGCACCACCATCCTCTTCTCCTCGCACAACATGGACCAGGTGGAGGCCCTCTGTGACGACGTGGTGCTGCTCCACCGGTCAAAGGTGGTCCTCGCCGGCACCCTCCGGGACGTGAAGCGGGCCGCCCGCCGGCAGACCGTGCGGCTGCGCATTGAGTCGGGCGACTACAGCTTCCTGCGCGAGTTCCCCGGCATCCGCACCCGGGCTGCCTCGGGCGGGGCGATCGAGATCACCGTGCCCGAGGGCGTGGACCCCAACCGCATCCTGCAGTGCGCGCTGCAGGCCGACACGGTGACGGAGTACTCGCTGGGCGAGCCGTCGCTGCGGGAGATCTACATCGAAAAGGTGGGTGGGGCGGATGCGTAACCTCTGGCTCGTGACCCGGCGTGAGTTCCTGACCCGCATCCGATCGGGGGCGTTCATCACCAGCACCGTCCTGATGATGGTGACCCTCTTTGCGGTCACGGCCATCCCCTACCTCATGGAAGGCGGAACGCCCAAGCCCCTCGTCGTGACCGTGGTGGACCGGACCGGCCGGCTTCTGGAGCCCCTCCGGGAAGCCGTCGCCGCCAACCAGGGCAGCCGGGGGGTGGAGATCAGGGCCGGGGAGGGCGACGACGAGGAGCTGATCGCCGAGGCCCGCGCGGACGAGACCGCTTTGCTGATCATCGAGGGGAACTATCCCGGCGACCTGAGGGCGCGCTTTCTCGCCAGCAGCGTGCGTGACCTGGGCGACTCGGGCCTGGTCACCGGGCCCCTGGAGGAGCTGGTCCGGGCCGCCCGCCTGGCCGAGCGGGGGCTGCCTGTCGAGGTGGCCAGGGAGGTGATGGAGCCGCTCACGGTGGAGGAACTGCAGCTCACGGCCGATGAGGAGCGGACCTCCGACCAGTTCGCCGGCATGATCTTCCTGGTGATGGGCGCCATCGTGTCGGTCTACCTGATCACGGTCATGAACAGCCAGTTCGTCTTCCAGGGCGTGCTGGAGGAGAAAGTGTCGCGGGTCGTGGAGGTGATGGCGGCAGCGGTGCGCCCCGCCGAGATGATGGCCGGCAAGATCCTCGGCCTGGGCCTCCTGGGCGTGGTGCAGTACCTGGCCGTGATGGTTGCCTGGGTGGCCGGCAACGCCCTGACCACCAGCGCCCTGGGGGTGCCCTCGGGCAGCATCACGCCGGGGGTTGCCCTGCTGATCATGCTCTTCATCGTGCTGGGTTACGCGCTGAACTCCTCGGTGCTGGCCGCGCTGGGGGCCACCATCAGCCGCATGGAGGACAGCCAGACGGTGGTGACGCCGGTGCTGCTCCTCATGATGCTGCCCATGTTCCTGATCGCCCCGGTCTTCTCCGATCCCAGCGGCCCCCTGGCCACCGTGCTCTCCTTCGTGCCGATCTGGACGCCCATCACGATGCTGATCCGGGTGATGCTCTCCGATGTGCCGATGGCCCAGGTGGTGACCTCGGTGGTGCTGCTGGCGGCCACGACGGCCATACTGGCCTGGGCCAGCGGCCGCATCTACCGCGCGGCGCTGCTCACCTTCGGCACCCGGCCCAGCCTGAAGCAGCTCTGGCAGTACCTGAAGGCCGGCTAGGGCGTGCGAGCCGCACAGCGGGGCTTCAGGCTGGGCGTCGTCGAATGGCAGTGCGAACCCCAGAAAAACGGAACCGTGGCCCGTGGAGGTTGACCGGGCTGCGGTTTCCGTTTTCTGGTATACCGGTGCGTGGATCCTCGGGCACGCAGACCGCACGGCCCAGGCTCCCGCTCGTCGACCGCGTATCGCCCCCACCTGGCACTCGCTCACCCCCGGTCGAGGTGATCGCCTGCATCCGGACCGGGTCTGCCCTGGTGATCCGTTGGGGCCGGGTGCCTCAGAGGCACAGCGCCGGCGCACACCCGACCGGAGCCGACCGGAACCTGGAATGGAGGGATTCTCCGCATTATCGCGATGCGAAAGGAGGAAAACTCCACACTCAACGAGAATGTTGGTGGCGTGAACCTGTAAGGGAGGAGGGACCCGCCGTGACCGAACGCCTGGCGCTGGGCATCGACATCGGCGGCACTTCGTGCAAGCTGGCCCTCATGGATTCGTCCGGAGGGCTTCATCATATGGGCGACATCCCAACTCGCGCCCGGGACGGCGGCGAGGTGCTGATCAACCGGCTGATCGAGGCGGCAGGGCAGCTCCTGCGCGCGGCGCCGCCCGGATCGGTGGCCGGCATCGGCATCGCCTCGGCGGGCCAGATCGATTTCGCCACCGGCATCTGCCGGTATGCCACCGAGGCGTTGCCCGGCTGGACGGGGATGGACATCGGCCCGCGCATGCGGGCGGCGTTTGGCCTGCCGGTCTGGGTGGAGAATGACGCCAACGCCGCAGCCCTGGCGGAACTCACCTACGGCGCCGGGCAGGGGCTGAGCGACCTGATCTGCCTCACCCTCGGCACCGGCATCGGCGGCGGGGTGGTGTCCGGCGGCCGGCTGGTGCGGGGCGCGCACGGCGGCGGCGGCGAGCTGGGACACATCCCCGTGGAGCCCGGCGGCGCCCCCTGCTCCTGCGGAGCCCACGGCTGCCTGGAGGCCTACGCTTCGGCCACCGGGATCCTCCGCCTGGCGCGGGAGGCCGGTCTCGCCGCCGAGTCCGCCGCCCAAGTCTACGCCCTGTCCGCCGCGGGCGACTCCGCCGCCCGGGCCGTCACCGAGCGCGTTGCCCGCTGGCTCGCCCAGGGCATCGTCGCCATGGTGGCCGCCTTCGACCCCGAGGCCGTCCTGATCGGCGGCGGCGTGTCGCAGGCCGGCGCGCTCCTCTTCGAACCCCTGCGCGGGCACCTCGACGCCCATCCGTTCGTCCGGGGGCGCTGCCAGGTGCGCCCCGCCGCGCTGGGTCCCCGCGCCGGCGTTATCGGCGCCGCCGCCCAGGTGTTCTTCTACCACAATCGGGAGGACTGATCATGACCACGACCTATCAGGAGTCCGCGCGCACCATTCCCGTGGCCCGATCGGTGGACGTGCTGGTGGTGGGCGGCGGTACCGCCGGCGTGTGCGCCGCCATCGCCGCTGCCCGGCAGGGAGCGAAGACGCTGCTGGTGGAGGCGGCAGGCTTCCTGGGCGGGAGCCAGACCGGCGCGCAGGTCTGCCCCACCATGCCCAATCACGTGGACGGGGTGCCGCTCAACGCCGGCATCGGCCTGGAGATCATGCGCCGGGCCGAGGAGGCGGGCTGCGGCTGGACCCACACCGGGCAGCCCTGGTTCGACCCGGAGATGCTGAAGGCCGTACTGGACGAGATGGTGCTGGAGGCGGGGGCGGAGCTCCTGCTGCAGACCCTCACCGTGGGCGCCATCGTGGCGGACGGGGCGATCCAGGGCGTCATTGTCGAGAACAAGTCGGGCCGCCAGGCCATCCTCGCCCGACGGGTGATCGACTGCACCGGCGACGCCGACGTGGCCGCCCTGGCCGGCGTGCCGATGATGGCCGGGATGGAGGAGGACGGCACCCACCAGGCCATGTCGCTCCGGTTCACGGTCGACGGCATCGACCTGGAGCGGTTCTGCCAGTTCCACCGTACCCTCGGCGGCCCGGCTGAGATGCACCCCACGGTGCCCATGGTGCACACGGCCATGGTCTGGGGCCGGGGGTGGCCGCTGGAGCCGGTCTTCCGTCAGGCGGTGGCGGACGGCGTGCTGGACGAGAGCGACGGCAACTACTTCCAGTGCTTCGGCCTTCCGGGCCGGCCCCGCGCCCTCGCCTTCAACTGCCCCGAGATCCCCCTCCGGGCCGACGGCACGAACGCCGACGACCTCACCTGGGCCTTCGTCGAGGGGCGGCGGCGCATCCGGCGGCTGATGCGTTTCTTCCACCAGTATCTCCCTGGGTTTGAGCAGGCCCACGTCGCCTCGGTGGCCACGCAGGTGGGCGTGCGGGAGAGCCGTCGGATCACCGGCGAGTACGTGCTCGACCTGGACGACATCGTCGCGTGCCGGAAGTTCCCGGACGGCATCGCCCGCAACCGCTACCCGGTGGACGTCCACGGGCCCAAGCAGTCGATCAACGAGGAGAAGCGGAACCTGATCTACCTGCCGCCGGGCGAGTACCACGAGATCCCGTACCGGTGCCTGGTGCCGCTCAAGGTGGACAACCTGCTGGTGGCGGGCCGCTGCCTCTCGGCCACGTTCGTGGCGCAGTCGTCGGTGCGGGTTCAGTCCAACTGCCAGGCCATGGGCGAGGCGGCCGGCGTGGCCGCGGCGCTGTCGCTCCAGAAGGGCATCACCCCGCGGCAGCTGGACGGGGCCGAACTGCGGCAGGTGCTGCGGGAGAAAGGTGCGAGCCTGTAGCCCGACCGGCGTGACCCGGGCGACCGGTATGCCCGTGACCCGATGTCCGGAGGCCGGCGCACCCGGCGCCGGCGGCGCGAGCGCACGGCAGCGGTAACCGAACACAACTTCAGCAGGAGCGGAAACCCCATGCGCATTCTCCTGATTCCCGTGGACGCCCGCCCGGTCACCCGCGACATCGCCGTCGAGGTGGCCGCCGTGGCGGGCATCGAGGTGATGGTCCCGCCCAAGGAGATCCTCGGCTTCCTCAAGCAGCCTGCCGACCTGCCCGCCGTGCGGGCCTGGACGGACGAGCACCTGCCGCTGGCCGACGCCGTGGTGGTGAGCCTCGACCTCCTCGGCTACGGCGGCCTCTGCCCCTCCCGCTTCGGCGGCGTGACGGAGGAGGAGGTGAAGGCGCGGCTGGCCCCGGTCTTCCGGCTGAAGGAGGAGCGGCCGGACCTGCCGGTCTACGCCTTCAGCGCTACCATGCGCATCCCCGCATACAACAGCGACGCCGAGGAGCCGGAGTACTGGGCCACCTACGGCTACGACCTGTGGCGGCTCTCCTTCTACGACGACAAGTTCCGCACCACCGGCGACGAGGCGGCCCGGGCCGAGGCGGAGGCCGCAGCTGCCCGGGTGCCGGCCGAACTGGTGGCCGAGTTCCGGGCCCGTCGCGCCCGCAACTTCGAGGTGAACCTCTACGCCCTGGAGATGGCGGAACAGGGGCTCCTCGACCTGATCGTCTTCCCGCAGGACGACACCAGCGAGTTTGGCTGGAACATCGCCGAGCAGCGGCAGCTCAGGGAGGAGATCAACCGGCGGGGGCTGGGCATGAAGGCCCTCATCTATCCCGGCGCCGACGAGGTGGGGCTCGCCCTGGTGGCCCGGGCGGCCAACCGGGCCATGGGCACAACGCCCCGGTTCTATCCCTTCTACTCCTCCACGAAGGGCCCGCTGATCCACGCCCGCTACGAGGACCGGCCCCTGGGCGAGACCGTGAAGGGGCAGATCTTTGCCTGCGGCGGCCTGCTGGCCGACTCGCCGGCGGACGCGGACGTCCTGCTCGCCGTCAACACCCCCGGCGACGCACAGGGCGAGGCGCCCGAGCCCGCCCACCGGCGGCTGGTGGATACCGCCGGCCGCAACCTGCCCGAGTTCGTCGCCCGCATCGCCCATTACCTGGCCGCGGGCCGGCCCGTGGCGGTGGCCGACCTGGCCTACGCCAACGGCGCCGACGCCGCCCTGATCCCCCTGCTGGGATCGGCCGTGAACCTGCCGGACCTCGAGGCGTACGCCGGCTGGAACACCGCCGGCAACGCCATGGGCACCGTGGCGGCCCACGCGTCGATGCGCCACCTGGGCCGCCGCACCGGCCGGCTCAACCAGACCGCCCACCTCTCCTTCCTGCTGAAGCGGTTCGCCGACGACTACCTCTACCAGGTGCTGGTGCGGACGGAGGTGCGTGCCGCCTTCGGCGTGGACCAGCTGCCGCCCGACCGGCTGCTGGCGGAGACGGCCCGGCGGCTGGAGCCCGCCCTGCGGGAGTTCCACGCCCGCTACTTCGCCCGGGCCGGCGAGCTGAACCTGAAGGAGATCTACCTGCCCTGGAAGCGTTCCTTCGAGGTGGGCCTGGACCTGGAGGTCACCGCCCGCTGAAGGGCGGTGACCGACGACCCCCGAGGTCATCGGAGGCCTGCCCGGCCATCAGCCCCTTCCACCCGGGGCACTCACAACTGGAGGTTGCTTACGATGCCAACCACGGCCCATCCCGCGGGCTTCGCTCCGGACTGGCAGGTTCCCGACCCGTCCCGGATGAGCCCGCTCGAACTGGCGGGGCAGATGACGCAGATCCAGGTGCCCGGCCAGGCGTGCACGCCGGAGACCGCGGCTTTCCTCGCCCGCTACCGCGTCGGCTCGGTGATCCTCTTCAGCGGCAACGTGGCCACCCCGGCGCAGGCTGCGGCCTTCACCCGGGGGCTGCAGGAGGCCGCCGTCGCGGCCGGCCTGCCGCCGCTCTTGCTCGCCATCGACCAGGAGGGCGGCGCAGCGTCGGTGGTGCAGCAGGGCGTCTCCCACCCGCCGTTTCTCATGGGCATCGGCGCGAGCGGCGACCCGGCGTTCGCCGAGGCCGCCGGCAGGGTGCTGGCGCGGGAGGTCCGCGCCATGGGCTTCCACTGGCTCTTCGCCCCGGTGCTGGACGTGAACTGCAACCCGGCCAACCCGGTGATCGGCCCGCGCTCATTCGGCAGCGACCCGAACCTGGTGGCCAGCATGGGCGCCGCCTTCGTGCAGGCGGTGCAGGCAGAGGGCGTGCTGGCCTGCGGCAAGCACTTCCCGGGCCACGGCGACACCAGCCTGGACTCCCACCTCGCCCTGCCGGTTCTGCCCCACGACCGGGACCGGCTGGAGGCGGTGGAACTGTGGCCCTTCTGGATGGCCATGGCCGTCGGCCTCGGCTCGCTCATGACCGCGCACGTGGTCTTCCCGGCCATCGAGCCGGAGGGGGTGCCGGCGACCCTGAGCCGCCGGGTGCTCACCGGGCTGCTGCGGGAGGAGATGGGCTACGACGGGCTCGTCATCACCGATTCGATGGTGATGAACGCCATCAAGGAGCACTACGGTACGGCAGAGGCGGCCGTGCGGGCGGTGCTCGCGGGGGCCGACATGGTGATGGCCCTCGGCGACCTGGACCGGGCGGCCACGACGATCGAGGCCCTGGCCGCGGCCATCGCCGACGGCACGATCCCCCGGGAGCGGGCCGAGGAGTCCGTGCGGCGGGTGCTGGCCGCCAAGGACCGGTACCTGCGGGAGGGGCCGGCTGCTCGGGAGGCGGCTGGCACCGGAGGAGAAGCACCCCGGCGCGGGCACGGCTACGCGGCCGCGAGGGAACAGCCTGGCGGCCGGGCCGCGTGGGTCCAGCCCGGCGACGTGTCGGTCTGCGACTCGGCGGAGCACCGGGCCGTGGTGGAGGTGCTCTGCCAGGCGGCCGTGCGCCCCGTGAACGGCGAGCTGCCCCGCCTCCGGGCCGGAGAGCGGGTGCTGGTGCTGGCGCCGGAGCGGGTGGAACGGCCGATGTCGCTGGACTTCTCCTCCCCGCTGGCCGACCTGGTGGCCGCACTGCAGAGCCGCGGCGTGCGGGCGGAAGGGCGGGACACCGGCATGGATCCCGACCCGCAGCGGGTGGCCGCCCTGGTGCAGGGGGCAGATGACTTCGACGCCGTGCTGGTCTGCTGCACCGAGAAGGCGGCTCTGCCCGACGGCCTCCGGGCCCTGGCCGACCGGCTGGAGGGGCACCCCGGGCGCGCGATGATCTCGATGGGCAGCCCCTACCCCGTGGCCGAGTACCCCGTGGCCGTCTGCTGCCACGGCCGTTTCCGGCCCTCATGCGAGGCCCTCGCCCGGGTGCTGACGGGGGAGGGCGCCCGGGGCGCAGACCCGGGGCTCGCCGCCAGGGCGGAAACCGCGTCCACCCCGGATGAGGTAGGCCCCGCCGACCACCTGCGCGTGCGGGCGGTGCGGGTGGAGCCCGACCCGCCCGACGACCTGATCGACTTCTGGGCCGAGGTAGTGGCCGAACTGAATGCCACGCCGCTCGACCTGGAACTGCGGCTTCTCGACCCCGACGCCGGGCGCGGGGAGTGGTACGCCACCTCGCTGGGCGGCCGCCGAATCGGGGGCACCTTCACGATCCCGCCCGGCCCCTGGCGTTCCCTGCGGCCACAGTGGATTCGGGGCCACGGGTACGGCATCCCCCAGGGCAGCGAGCCTTTCGTGGTGGAGGGCGATCCGGAGTGGATCACCGTCACGGTAGACGTGCGGGGCTACGGCCGGAGCCGCCAGGCCGGCGACCCGGGCATCCCCGGCTGGGCGGTCCACGGTATTGCGGACCGGCGGGGCTACATTCTGCGGGGGGCCGTGGCCGACTTCATCCGCGCAGCCGAGGTGGCCCGGTCGCTTCCCGGCGCCGACCCCAGCCTCACGCTGCTCACGGGCGGTTCCATGGCAGGGGGCCTGGCGCTGCTGGCCGCCCCGTGGATTCGGAACCTGATGGGCGTCGTGGCCTCCGTCCCCACCTTCGGTGCCTACCGCCTGCGCGAGCGCCTGGTGAAGCGGGGATCGGGAGCGGAGGTGAACCGGCTCCTGGCCGCCGTCACGCCGGAGGAGCGGGCTGCCCTGATCGAGAACCTGCGCTACTTCGACGTGGTCAACGTGGCGCCGCTGATCTGGGTGCCGGCCCTGATCGGGCTGGGCGTGCTGGATGACGTGGTGCCCGGCGAGACGGTGGCCGCCATCTACCACGCCCTCGGCAGCAGCGTGAAGCGGCTCCAGTCGTATCCCTGCTCCCACTCCACGCATCCGCTCGACCGACTGTGGGACGACTTCGCCCGGCTCTCGCTGGCCTGGGGGCGGGGGCTGGTGGCGCAGCGGCGCCGTTAGAGCATGCAGCCGGGGGGCGCCCTCACCGCCGCCCCGGTCTGTGAGGAGGGAAAACCAACATGGTCGAGACCCTGCCCCTGCATCCCGAACCCAAGATGGTCTGGTTCGATCAGTCGGCCAACGCGCCCCGGCTCTCCACGCCGGCGGGGGTCGCCCGCATGGTGGAGCGGTGCGCCGAGGCGGGCATCACCGACCTGCTGGTCAACGTGCGCAGTCCGGACGGGCTCGCCCTCTACCGCAGCCGGCTGGTACCCCACCGCTCCCAGGTGCACGGCGACTACCCCGAGGACTACGACCTCCTGGCGCTTGTCCTGGAAGAGGGGCACAAGCGGGGGCTCCGGGTCCACGCGGCGCCGGACGTCTTCAGCGGCGGCCGCTGGTCGCACCACCACCCGGCCTACGTGGCCAGCCGGCATCCCGACTGGCAGTCGGTGGTCTACGGCCTCGACCCCGCCACCCTCCGGCCGGTCTGCCACCCGTACACCCGGGTGCCGCAGGGCCTCGTCACCGGCGTGCCCATCAATAATGAAGGCGTCGGCTTCCTGAACCCCGGCCATCCCGAGGTGCAGGAGTATCTCCTGGAGGTGCTGGAGGAGCTGGCCCGCGAGTACCCCATCGACGGCTTCTGCCTCGACCGGGGCCGGTACGACGGGCTGCACGTGGACTTCAGCGACCACACCCGCCGGGCGCTGGCCGGGCGGACCGGCGAGCGGCTGGACGGCCCTGACTGGCCGGAGTGGGTCTACCGCATCCTGCGGCCGGGGGAGGAGACTGTGCCCGCAGCGGCGCCCGCACCGGATACCCACGGCGGCGTGACGGGGTACGCCGCACCCGCCGGGGGCCTCGGGGTGATCCCCGGGACCCGCTGCGCACCGGGGCCGCTCTTCGGGGCCTGGCTGGAGTACCGGGCAGCGACGATCCGGGACTTCTTCGCGGCGGCCCGGCAGCGGGTGAAGGCGATCCGGCCCAACCTGTTCTTCGGCGACTACACCGGCTCCTGGTATCCGCTCTACTACCAGGTGGGGGTCAACTGGGCGAGCCGGCGCTATGATCCCGGCCTGCCCTTCCTGCCGCCCACTTACGCCGACACCGGCTACGCGGAGCTGCTGGACTACCTCTGCAGCGGCTGTTACTACCCCGAGGTGACGGTGGAAGAGGCCCGGGCCAAGAGCTCCCCCGCCGACTGGTACAGCGTGGAGGGCGCCGCCGACCTGGCCGGGGCGGCCGTCATGGGTGCCACCCCGGTGATCGCTTCGCTCTTCCTGCAGCAGTACGAGGGCAACGTAGCGCAGTACCGGAAGGCGATCGCCGCCTGCCGGGCCCGCTCGGCCGGCGTGATGCTCTTCGACCTCTGCTACGTGGACGGCTACGACTGGTGGGAGGCGACTCGGGAAGCGCTCGCGTGAAAAGGGTGCGGCCCCCGTGTACCGAGGTGAAAAGGAGTATTCCTCCGCGCCTCATTCCATTTTGTCGTCGAGAAGCGGAGATTTCCTCCGAAAGTTGTACTCGCGAAGGAGGAATCCACCGTGCAGGCGGAGAATCCTCCATTCAGACCTGGAGGACAGGCGCCGCGATCGGGCCAGGGCGCCCAGCCGCCAGGAAAGGGCTCAGGATTCACACACTCTGAGGAGGTGCCCATTGATGTTCTCTAAGGCTCGCAAAGGCATGGCGCTCTCCATCGCCACCGTACTCACCCTGGGCGTGCTGGCTGGCTGCGCGGGTAGCGGCAACAAGGGCGGCGAGACGCCTGCGCCGTCCGGCGGTGGTCAGCAGACCGGGCAGAAGAACCCGGTGGAGATCCAGTTCTGGACGATCTCCCTGTCCCCCACCTTCGATGACTACATCAACGGTCGGATCGCCAAGTTCGAGAGCGAGAACGAAGGCATCAAGGTCAAGTGGACCGACCTGCCGTACGACGCCATCGAGCAGAAGCTGCTCACGTCCATCGGCTCTGACGAGGCGCCCGACGTCGTCAACCTGAACACCGGCATGGCCCTGAACATGGCCCAGAAGGGCGCGCTGGTCGACCTGAAGGCCGAGGCGCCCGAGACCCTGTCGATCTACCAGGAGAGCCTGCTGCAGGGTGCCACCTTCAAGGGCGGCGTCTACGCCTATCCCTGGTACGCCACGTCCGCCCTGCTGATCATGAACACCGACATCATCAAGGCCGCCGGCCTCGACCCGGCCAACGCCCCCACCACGTGGGACGAGATGACCGAGTGGGCCCGCACCATCAAGGAGAAGACCGGCAAGTACGCCTTCATGCCGGACCGCAACATGGTGCAGTTCAACATGGCGGGCGTCGAGTGGCTGAACGAGGACAAGACCAAGGCCACCCTGAACACCCCCGAGGCCGTCGCCGTCTACCAGCGGATGCGTGACTGGATCGAGCAGGACGTGATCCCGCACGACTCCATCACCAAGAACTACAACGAGGCCCTGAACCGCTACATGGCGGGCGAGCTGGCCTTCCTGCTGACCGGCCCGCAGTTCCTCACCCGGGTCCGCGACAACGCCCCCGAGATCTACGCCGTCACCGACGTGGCCCCGTACATCCTCGACAAGGGCAAGAAGCTGCAGGCCTCGCTGATGAACGTCGTCGTGCCGAAGGCCTCCAAGAACCACGAGGCTGCGATCAAGTTCGCCAACTTCATCACCAACGACGAGAGCCAGCTCGAGTTCGCGAAGATCGTGAACATCCTGCCCTCCACCAAGGAGGCTGCCAAGGATCCGTTCTTCAGCCAGGACACCGGCAACCCGCTGGAGGACAAGGCGCGGAAGATCACGGTTGACCAGATGGCCATCTCTTACGACTTCACCCTGGGCATCGGCGGCAAGCAGAGCAAGGTCCACGAGGCCTACCTGAAGGCCCTGGAGCGGGTCATGCTCGGCGAGATCACGGCCCAGGAGGGCGTGGACTGGCTCGAGGAGCAGGTCAACAACATCCTGGCCCAGCCCGAGTAAGTCTCCTGAACGCACGGAGGCCGGCGGCATCAAGGCAGCCGCCGGCCTTCCTTCAAAAGGTTTCACTTTCCAATCAGGGGGGTTGTTTATGGGCACACTGGCTTCCCCCGGGGCGGCAGGTGTGGACACGAAGCCTTCCTTCGCATCCCGCCTGCGCAAGTGGTGGTCCGGCATCGACTGGCGTACCACCGGCGTGGCGTACCTGTTCATGCTCCCGGCCCTGGTGATCATTGCGCTCTTCGTCTTCTGGCCGATCATCTACGGCCTGCCCCTGGCCTTCACCAACTACTCGGTGGTGGGCGAGACACGCTGGGTCGGCCTGGACAACTTCCGGCGCCTGATGAGCGACCCCTACTTCTGGGAAGCGCTGAAGAACAGCGTGCTCTACGTGGCGGTGGTGCCGGTCATCCAGATCGGGGCCATCCTCCTGGCGGTGCTGGTGAACCGCCCCCTGAAGGGAGTGGGCATCTTCCGGACCGCCTACTACCTGCCCGTCGTCACCTCGTCCATCGCGGCCGGCATCGCCTGGAAGTGGCTCTACGACTACAAGGGCATCATCAATGCCCCGCTCCTGCAGTGGGGGATCATTGACAAGCCCATCTACTTCCTGAGTGACACGCGCCTGGCCCTCTGGTCCGTGATGGCGATGACCGCCTGGAAGGGGTTCGGCTACTACATGGTAATCTACCTGGCCGGCCTCCAGTCCATCCCCAAGGAGCTGGAGGAGGCGGCGGCCATCGACGGCGCGGGGAAGGTCGGCGTGCTCCGGCACGTGACCATTCCGCTGCTCAAGCCCTTCGCCCTGATTGCCACCCTGATGTCGGTGATGGGCGCCCTGCGGGTGATGGAAGAGGTGATGGCCATGACCGGCGGCGGGGCCGGCACCAACGTGGTGGCGCTCTACAGTTACCAGACTGCCTTCCAGCACTTCGAGTTCGGCTACGGCGCCGCCCTCGGATGGGTGATGGCCCTCATCATCTTCGCCTTCTCGCTCATCACCTTCCGCCTCAACAAGGGAGGGTTCAGGCCAGAATGAGCAGCATCGCCCTGAAGCGGGCCGGCAAGGTCCGCACGGTGATCAAGAATGTCCTCCTGTACCTGCTCATGATCGCCATCGCCATCCTGATGGTCTTCCCTTTCCTGTGGCTGCTTTCCACCTCGTTCAAGACGCCGGGTAACGTCTACGCCTTCCCGCCGCAGATGATCCCGCGGCCGGCGACGCTGGCCAACTACATCGGCGTGGCCAAGATGGTGCCCATCTTCCGGTACCTCCGGAACACGGCCATCATCACCGCCCTGGGCGTGGGGCTCAACCTGACGTTCAGCACCCTGGCGGCCTACCCCCTGGCGCGGATGCGCTTCCCGGGCCGGGACATCATCTTCGGCGCCCTGCTCAGCACGATGATCATCCCCAACGGCGCCGGCATGATCGTCAACTACATGACCCTGCGCACCCTGCACCTGACCAACACCTTCCTGGGCGTCGTCCTGCCCAGCGCCGCCACCATCTTCTCCATCTTCCTGCTCCGGCAGGCCTACACCACCATCCCGAAGGAGCTGGAGGAGGCCGCCCGCATTGATGGAGCGAGCGAGTTCTTCATCTGGTGGCGAATTATGGTACCATTGATTCGACCGACGCTTCTCACCGTGGTCATCTTCGACTTCATGGCGCACTGGAACTCCTTCATCTGGCCGGTGGTCGTCATGAAGGATCCCAACAACTACCCGCTGGCGGCCGGCCTGCTCTACCTGCAGGGGCAGTTCTCCTACAACTTCCTCTACCTGGCCGCAGGCACGGTGATCTCCATCACCCCGATGATCATCCTCTTCCTGCTGCTGCAGAAGTACTTCATCAACGGCGTCGCCGGAGCCGTGAAGGGATAGCGGCATCGCGAGCCGGTGGAGGTGGCGCGACGATGGCCAGTGCAGAGCCTGGTACGGGCTTGCTCTTGCGGATCCAGTCGATTCACGGGTCGCTGACCAAAGCCGAGCGGCGCGTCGCAGACGCGGTGCTCAGCGACCCCCAGGCGGCGATCTTCGACTCGGTGACCGACCTGGCCGAGAAGGCCGGGGTGGGCGAGACGACCGTGCTGCGCTTCTGTCGGACCCTCGGTTGCCGCGGCTACCAGGAGTTCAAGCTGCTGTTGGCCCGCGACGAGTCGCTCGGGGCCCGCAACCTGGGGGAGGACCTCGAGGAGTCTGACGACCCGGGCGCCATTCTCGCCAAGGTGACGCAGAACAACGCAGACGCCGTGTCGAAGACCGGGGCCCTGCTGAGCCCCGCGGCGGTCGACCGGGCCGTCGAGGCCATCCGGCGGGCGCGCCGGGTGGAGATCTACGGCGTGGGCACGTCGGGCGTGACCGCCCTGGACGCGATGTACCGCTTCCGCCGGATCGGCATCAACATGACCGCCATCCCCGACCCGCACTACGCGGCGATGTCCGCGGTGCTGCTGGGGCCGGAGGACGTGGCTATCGGCATCAGCCACTCCGGCTCCACCAAGGACACGCTGGCCGCCCTGCGGGCGGCACGGCAGGCGGGCGCCACCACCATCTGCCTCACGGCCCATGCCCGCTCGCCCATCACGGCCGAGGCGGACATCGTCCTCCTCACCGCACCCCGGGAGGCGCCGCTGGAGGGCAGTTCGTTTGCGGCGAAGATCGCCCAGATCCACGCGCTCGACGTGATCTACGTCGCCCTCGCCCTGCGCGACCGGGAGCGGTCGCTCCGGCTCACCGAGAAGACGGCGAGCGCGGTGGTGGACCGGCTCGTGTAGCGGGCACGGCCGTGGACCCCATTTTCAGCGAGAAAGAGTGGATTGGATGAACGACGTCATCGCGACACTCAAAGGAGGGCTGATCGTTTCCTGCCAGGCGGAGCCGGGCGACCCCCTCTGGGGGGTCGAGCACATGGTCGCCCTGGCCCGTGCAGCGCACGTGGGTGGTGCGGTGGGGATTCGCACCAACTACCCCCAGCACGTGCGCGCCATCAGGCAGGCGGTGCCCTTGCCGGTGATCGGACTCTATAAGAAGCACTACCCCAACTCACCCGTCTATATCACCCCGACGATGACCGAGGTGCGCTCCATCGCCGACGCCGGGGCTGACATCGTGGCCGTGGAGTTCACGGACCAGCCCCGGCCTGACGGGCTCACCAACGCCGAACTGCTGCGTCAGATCCGCCTGGCCTACCCCGGCCTGCCGGTGATGGCGGACATCTCCACCCTGGGGGAGGGCCTGGCGGCGGCACAGCTGGGGGTGGACCTGGTCTCCACCACCCTGAGCGGCTACACCTCCTACAGCCGCCGCCTGGAGGGCCCGGACCTGGAGCTGATCGCTGAACTGGTCAGCCGGATCTCCGTCCCCGTGGTGGCGGAAGGCCGGTTCCGGGACCCGCAGGACTGCGCCCGGGCCCTGGAACTGGGGGCGCACGCCGTGGTGGTGGGCACCGCCATCACGCGGCCGCAGACGGTGACCGCCTGGTACGTGGACGCCATGCGCTCGGTCTGCACCCGGGCGCGGTAGGGAGGTGAGGCCCGTGGAGTTGGTGATCATGGGCACTGCGGCCGCAGAAGGCTGGCCGGCCGTCTGGTGCCGCTGCCAGTACTGTCAGGAGGCGCGCCGGCGCGGGGGCAGGGATGTACGTACCCGTGCCGGCGCCGTCGTCGATGGGGTGCTGAAGATTGACTTCGGCCCTGACACGTACATGCAGGCGCTGCAGCAGGGGATCGACCTCACCCGGCTGGAGCACCTGATCGTCACCCATGCGCACGGCGACCACTTCGCTCCGGGCGACCTGGCCCTGCGGGGTACGGTGTACGCCCACGGCCTGGAGCACGACCTCACCGTCTGGGCCGGCGACCAGGCCCTGGCCATGGCCCGGCAGGCGCTGGCCGTGGAGCGCACCACCGGTGTGGTGCTGCGCCGGGTGCGGCCCTTCGAGCCCTTCGCCGCGGGCGACTTCCGCATCACGCCGCTGCTCGCGGACCACAACCCGCTGGAGACCTGCTACCTCTACCTGATCGAGCGGGGAGGCCGTCGCCTCCTCTGGGGGCTCGATACCGACCTCTTCCCGGAGGAGACGTGGGCCTACCTGGCGAACCGGTCGCCGCTGCACGCCGTGGTGCTGGACTGCACCAACGGGCCGCTCACCTTCCGCGGCGGCCACATGGGCATTGGCGAGGTGGTCGCGGTGCGGCGCCGGATGCTGGCCAGGGGCATTGCCACGCCGGAGACGCGCTTCGTGGCCACGCATTTCTCCCACAACGGCGGGCTGCTGCACGCCGAACTGGAGGAGCGGCTCTGCCCGGAGGGGTTCGCCGTGGCCTACGACGGGATGCGCGTTCAAATCTGAGAGAGGTCCGCGTGACACAAATGGGATCGTACGCAACAGGCCCGGGGCAAGCCGCCCCGGGCCTGACTTGTCGATGGCCGGCCTACAGCCCCAGCACAGAGCGCAGCACCGGCTCCAGCCGCCGGGCCATCAGGGCGAAGCCCAGGTCGGTGGGGTGGACACCGTCCACGTAGGCGCCCTCCGTCTGCGCGTCCAGCAGCCAGGCGCCGTCGACGAAGGTGAGCCGGTCGTCGCCCTCCCGGATGCCCCGGCGGTAGGCCTCAAGGATTACGCGGGTCTGGCCGAGCCGCTTCGCCCGCACCTCGGGGCGGTACAGCTCCTGCGGGAGCTCCAGCATGCTGACCATCACGATGGGCACGTCGGGGTGCGCCTCCCGCAGCGTGCGGTAGAAGGGGTAGTAGACCTCCGCCAGCTCCTCGGGGGTTTCTACGTTGCAGTGGAAGTCGAGCACGTAGCAGGCGGGGTCCAGCTCGGCCAGGAGCGCGGCCATCTCGGGCTCGCCCAGGCCGTTGCCGGAATAGCCCTCGTTCACCACCTCCACGTTCAGCAGGCGGCCGAGGGTGTTCACGTAGCCGTTGCCGGGCCGGGTGGCACAGGCGCCCTGGGTGATGGAGCTGCCGTAGAAGACCACGGGCTTCGGCAGCGCGAACGGGGTCGGAGGCAGCACCTGGGCCCCGGGGCTGAGCTCGATCTGGAGGCTGGTGAGGTCGTTGTAGGTGGGCAGGTAGAGCGTGTACTCCCGCACCTCCGGAGTGAGGCCTGCAAACAGGTCGCACTCGTATGTGGGGTCGTCCCCCAGGGGCGTGGTGCTCACCCAGTAGCGCTGCCGGCCCGGGCCGCCCACGTAGACGTCGATGCCGCTGTGGCCGACCCGGGCCATGTTCCACATGTGCACGTGCTCGCTGTGGCTCACCCGCAGCTGCATCGAGGTGGTGTCGGAGCGGAAGCGGATCTGGCCGCCCGAAGGCATCTGGGCCAGCCACCAGATCGGCGGACGGACCTGTCCTTTCGCCCGCTCCGGCAGGCGCAGGAACTTGCCCCGGTTCTCGGCCAGCCACGGGAGCCCGGCGACCTGCAGGCGGGGGTCGGTGGCGTCGATCCATGTCATGGCGTGTTCCCTCCAGAGATCGAGTGGAGCGATGGGTGCAGGAACTGTACGCCCCGGGCGCGTCGGCAGGTCGCACTGCGAACCTCGCGTCGGCCGACCTGGCCGGCCACGCCTGCGGCGAACTGCGGGCCGGACGGGCGGGCGCTACTTGAACGAGGCCATCACGTACCACTTCCAGGGGCGGAAGCCCACGATGCCGTAGAAACGGATCAGCCCGGTCCAGTCGATCACGGCGCTCTCGACCCCCCGGTTGCGCAGCTCGGCGATGGAGGCCGAAAGCAGCCCGAGCCCGATGCCCCGTCCCCGCTGGGCAGCGCCCACCCCGATGGGTCCCAGGCCGCCGTGGGCGCCCGGGAAGAGCGGGGCCCAGTAGATGCCCGGCCCGAACCGGCGGGACCGCGGCGTATGGATCCGGGCGAAGCCCACCACCTGCCCTTCGTCCAGCGCCAGCATCACGTCCTCCAGGTTCCCGCCCCGGCTCAGGTGCTGCTCCATCTCCCAGGCCCAGCGGCCCGGGAACTCCTGCCGCATGAAGGCAAGCACGGCTTCCTGTTCCCCGTCTTCCATCGGACGGTACATCACCGATGGCGAGCGGCGGAAGGCCTGCAGGGCCGCCTCCGGGTGCGTGTAGGCGGCGATCTCGTGGCTCACCAGATCGCAGGAGAGACCGCCCAGCTCGGCCCCCCGCCGGGCGAACCAGTCCAGGGCCTGGCGGCACTCGAGCGGAATCCCGGGGAAGAAGTGGCCGGGGTCGCTGCCGATCCCCACCGGCTCGGTGGAGAACTGGCGCAGATGGGCCAGGGCGTCCCGCAGGAGGCCGGTGCCCACGCCCTGCCCCTGGAACTCGGGATCCACCACCAGGGCCGAGATCCAGCCCTTCTGGTCGGCGGGCAGGTTCCCCATGGGCGCGGTGCGGCGCTTCAGCGCGATGAAACCGACCAGCCGGTCGCCCTTCAGGACGGTGCGGCTGCCCTCGGCGTCGAAGTTGGGTTCCTCCCAGAGGTTGGCTTTGAGGAGCGCCGGGCGCATCGGGAAGTGCGCGCCCAGGGCGCGGTTCCACAGGTCCACGGCCTGGGGAAGCAGGTCGGGGGTCAGCAGTAGGGTGCGCATCATCATTCCCCTTTCGGTTGCAGGTAGGCGGTGGCAAAGAAGTGCCAGTCCCCGATGCCCTGGTGAACCCGGAGCAGCAGGTGGTTTGCGCCCTTCCCCACCGGGAGCCGGTATTCCTCCTGTCCGGGCGCCGATCCCCGGAAGACCGGCACGTCGGCCACGCACCGGCCGTTGAGATAGAGTCGGTAGCCGTCGTCGGAGCCAAGGCGGAGGAGCAGTTCGCCGTCTGCGGGGGCCGCGAAGGTGCACTCGGCGTACGCCACTGCCTGGCTGAGCGGGCCGAAGAGGGGGAGCAGGTCCACGAAGCCCTCGGGGCCCTCGGCGGCGACGGTCGCACCCTCGGGCGGGGCGGGCCGCGCCGGGTTGCCGCTCTGGCCGCGAGAGCCGCCATCCTGCTCCCGGGGCCCGGCCTCCTGGCCAGTCCCGTCGGCCGCGGGCTCGGGGGGGAAGCGCTGGGTCGTGAGCAGAACCGGCGAGTCGGGACGGTACGGGCCAAAGACGCGCCAGGGTCCCAGGGAGATCGGGATCTCCGGCCTCGCCTCCACCGTGAACGGCTGCTGCAGCAGATTCCGCCGGCGGGTCTCCAGGTCGGCCGCGGCCGCTGCGAGAGCCGCGGCGGCCGCCGGCGAGCGGTTCTGGTCGCAGCCCAGGGGGCCGCAGGTGCGCCAGGCCATGCGGTCCAGCTGCCAGAAGGCCTGGCTCAGTGCCATCACCGCCCTGGCCCGGGCGGTCAGGCCGCCGCCCCGGAGCGGCACGCCGCTGTCGAGCTCCTCCGCACTGAAGTTGCCGGTGCGCACCCCGTCCACATAGACCGAGTAGCGCTCCGGCTTGAGGGGCGCGGCGCTCCGCCAGGGGAGGACCGGTTCCGGCGTGCCGTCCTCCAGCAGCGTCGCCCCGGCGGGCACTCCAGCGGGCACGGTACTTCCGGACGGCCCGGAAGGCTTCGCACCACCGGCGCTCCGCACCGGTGCTCTCCCATCGCCGCAGTGCATCCTCTCCGCCCAGCCGGTGAGGCCCAGTTGCTGGGCCGCGGCGCGGGCCATGATGACGTGGCCCCGGGGACCCGGGTGGATGCCGTCCGGGCTGAGCCCGGGCCCCGCCGCGAGGGTCGGGTGGAAGAAGTCCACGAACGGCACGCCCTCCCGCTCGGCCACCGCCCGGCAGCGGTCGGTGAGGAGGGCCAGTGTCTCGTTGTAGCCCGCGAGCACCGGGTCGCACGCCTCGTCCACGGCCGGCGGCGAGCAGAGAACCGCCCCGGCCCCCAGGGTCCGGGCCCGCCGGGCCAGCGCGGTCAGGGCGGCCTCGTAGCCATCGGCGATTTCGGGGCAGGGCGGCAGATAGCGGCCGTCGTTCATGCCGAAGGCGATGAAGACGTGCGTGGGGGCAAGCGGGGCCGCGTCGCGGTCGAAGCGGGCCAGCCCGTCCTCGGCACGGTTGGCGGCCCAGCCGCGATTGCGGATGGTCAGCGTGGGCTCCTGCCAGAGGAGCAGGTTTTCCAGGTAGAGGGTCCAGCCGTGCTGCTCGGTGATGCTGTCGCCGCAGAAGAGCACGCGGTCCCCGGGCCTCAGTTTCACGGGCGGATCACGCCTTTCCTGCATTCAGTTCTTGGCTTCCGGGCCTGCCCTCATTCTTTCCCCGCCTGCATGGCTGCGCGCACCTGCGGTCGGACCAGGCCCCGCCAGAGCAGGGCAAGCAGGCAGTACGCCCCGATGGAGAGCCAGAGCAGGGGGAAGAGACCGCTGCGGTCCGAGATGGCGCCGCCCAGCACCGGTGCGAAGAATCCCCCCAGCCCGTTTACGGCCGAGAAGGCCGCCAGGTAGATGGGCCGGTCGGTGCGCGGGGCGATGCCCAGGTTGACGTTGAACACAACCAGGCCCTGCAGGGCGCCAATCAGCCCTTGCAGGACGAAGACGAGGTAGAGGAGCAGCGTGGAGTGCGGCCCGATGGCGAACCAGCAGGCCGTGGGGATGATGCTCAGCCACGGCAGCACCCCGAGCACGGCCTCCTCGCCGAAGCGGTCCACCACGCGACCGAGGACCAGGTAGGCCAGGATGCCCATCGCGGTGCCCACGGCCGAGACCTGCGTCACGAAGCCGTAGCTCAGGTTCAGCACCTTGAGCATCTGGACGGCGTAGAACGGGCTCACCATCGACCCGGCCATGCTGAGGCCCGTGGTGAAGAGCACCGCCACGAGGAATGGGCGTGACCGGAACGGGAGGGCCAGGTGGCGGAGCGCCCCTTCGGGCTTCCGCCGGACGTAGGCGGGCTCCGGCTGCACCAGGAAGGTCGCGACGTCCAGCAGGCCGATCAGCAGGGCCATCAGGTAGAGGGTCCGGAAGCCTTCCGAGCCGGGGTGCGCATCGAGGTAGCGGCCGGCCCAGAGCACGGTCCCGACGGTGGCCACCTGGGTCACCGCGTTGCGCAGGCCGAAGTAGCGGCCCCGCAGCTCGGGGGCGACGGTGTCGGCCATGATCGACTGCCACGCCGGCCCCGAAAGCGAGATCCCGAGGTTGGCCACGAAGTAGACGGCGAGGTAGGTCCATACCCGCACGCCGGCAGGCAGGAGCAGGGGAATGAGTCCGGCCAGCGGCCAGAGCGTGCGGTGGAGGAAGGCCATGGCCAGCATGAAGGGCTTGCGCCGGGGAAGCAGCGCCAGCACGTAGGCCGCGAAAAGGGTGGAGAGGCTGCTGAGCGGCCCCAGGGCGGAGAGCAGTCCAATCTGGTTGTTGGAAGCGCCCAGGTGAAGCAGGAAGGCCGTGAGCAGATTCCCGCTGATGGCGCCGGAGAAGACGGCGAACAGGCCGCCCTCGACGAGGGCGGCGCCCATGGCGAGACGGGTCTGCGCCGGGGTGAGGCCGGACGGAGACGATGACGGGGGAGCCTGCGATTCGACGGTCCGGGTCAGTGGCTTGCTGCGGCTTACCTGGGGATCGCCAGGTGGGGTCCGTGCCTCGGTGTGGGGGCTCGGGGACCCACCAGGGCCGGTCTCTGACGGCGCTTCAGGGTGTGGCAAGGCGGAAAGCCTCCTGGCGTGTTGCGATATGACCTTCTTCCACCGTCGTCGGTCATTTCCTCCTGCCTTAGTTGCTGTAGTGGAGAATTCCTTCGTACGGAGGCACTTCGGATCGGGGTCTTCCTGGAGGTTTCCGGGAATGGCCGGGACAGCTCACGCCTGCCTGCCTTTCGGAGCGACCGAAGCAAGGCCTGAGACTGTGCGCGCAGATCGTTGAGGGATGAAGTGACAGAAATTCGCACGGGGTCCGGGCGGAAGGGTACGAAAATCTAACAGAACTGGCTGTCGGGTGGGCTGGTGGGCAGGACGGGAGTCGGGCAACCCGATGGTTAAGGGATGAAGTGATAGAAACTCGCACGGGGTCGGGGAGGAGGGGTACGAAAATCTAACAGAACGGGCCGCCGGGTGGGTTGGTGGGCAGGACGGGAGTCGGGCAACCCGCTGGTTAAGGGGTGAAGTGATAGAAATTCGCACGGGGTCGGGGAGGAGGGGTACGAAAATCTAACAGAACGGGCCGCCGGGTGGGCTGGTGGGCATTACGGGGGTCGGGTGGCCCGATGGTTGAGGGATGAAGTGACAGAAATTCGCACAGGGTTGGGGGGGAGGGGTACGAAAATCTAACAGAACGGGCCGTCGGGTGGGCTGGTGGGCAGGGCGGGGGCCCGGGCACAGGTGGCAGACCATCGGGAGCTGCTGGGCACGGGCCCGGGGCAGATCCCGAGGCGGTGAGGGGAGGGACGATGCGAGACCAGAGCCCGGAAACGCCAGAGGGGCCGTCCCGGAGTCACATGCGGCGACTCTGGGACAGCCCCGAAAACCCCGTTCAGTGCCGGGTCATGGCGTCCAGCATCTGCATCTTCAGCTTCCACAGCGGCTCCGACAGGTCCACCTTGTAGGCCGCCGGGTTCGTGAGCCGCTGGATCTCCTCGTAGAAGCGCTGCCGCTGTGTGGCCACGCGCTCCCGGGCCTCGGCGGTCACCTCGGCGGGGGACCGCCGGGGAATCGCCCGCCGGCCGTCGCGGACATACGTGATCAGCAGGTTCTCCACTTCGAAGTTGCGCAGGCACGTGCGCTTCCACGTGTGGACGGGGTCGAAGATGAGGAAGGGCTGATCGGGCTTGGGCAGCGGCTCATCGGGCAGCATCAGCAGGTCGGCGAGGTAGTAGCCCGTCTCCCGGCAGCGGAACCGGATCAGCTGCTTCGGCCCGCCGGGGTGCGTGACCTTTTCGGGGTTCTCCGAGACCTTGATGCGGGGCGACCAGGCCCCGTTCTCTTCCACCGCCGACATCTTGTAGACGCCGCCCAGGGAGGGCTGGTCGGCGGCTACCACCATGTTGGTGCCCACCCCCCACATGTCGATGGGGGCCTTCTGCAGCTTCAGGTCGCGGATGACATACTCGTCCAGGTCGCCCGAGGCGATGATCTGGGCGTCCTTGAAGCCCTCGTCGTCCAGGATCTTCCGGCACTTCTTCGACAGGTAGGCCAGGTCGCCCGAGTCGATGCGGATGGCGCCGATGCGGATGCCCATCTCCCGCGCCACGGCGATGGCGTTGGGCAGGCCCGAGCGGAGCGAGTCGTAGGTGTCCACCAGGAAGGTGGGGTTGCGGCCGAGCTTGATCTGGGACTGAGCCCAGAGGCGGAACGCCTCCTTCTCGTCACCCCCCAGCATCACCAGCGCGTGGGCGTGCGTGCCCTTGGCGGGGATGCCGAAAAGGCGGCCGGCCTCGAGGTTCGAGGTCCCGGCCACGCCGGCGATGTAGGCGGCCCGGCTGTGGTAGATGGAGGCGTCGCCCCCCTGCGCACGGCGCAGCCCCATCTCGAGGATGGGGTCGCCCTCGGCCGCCTCCACCACCCGGTAGGCCTTGGTGGCCACCAGCGTCTGCGGGTTGACGATGTTGAGGACGCGGGCCTCCACGTACGTGAGCTCCTCGATGGGGCCCACCAGCGTGATGATGGGCTCGCCGGGGAAGACGAACGTCCCCTCCGCCACGGCGTACATGTCACCGGTGAAGCGCAGGCCACGCAGGTGTTCGACGAACTCGGGCTCGAAGCCCAGCGAGGCGATGTACTGGAGGTCATCCTCGGTCAGTTTCAGGTTAAGCAGATAGTCGGCCACCTGGTTGATGCCGACGGCGAGCGCCAGTCGGCCCTGAAAGGGGGCCTTGCGGAAGAAGACCTCCTTGACCACCCTGCGGCGGTGCTGCCCGGCCAGCCAGTAGGCGCGCATCATCTCGAGCGCGTACTCATCGGCCAGGAGCCCTTCAGAAGGCGTGGGCGATTGCATGACTCCACCTGCTTTCGGTAAGTGGGCTGTCGGCTGGTGTCGGCAGCCAGTAAGAATGTTTTCAACGAAGAGGATAGCGCAGATGGTCCGCCGCGTCAAAGGCTCGTCACTGCTCGCGGTAGTGGCGCTTCACCATGTGGATGAAGGCCCGCACCGGCTCCGGCAGGGTCCCCTCAGCGCGCACGAAGGCCTGGATGGTCCGGACCGACCCCGGCCAGTCAGCAATGGGACGGGCGGCCAGCCGGCCGGCGCGCACCTCCTCCCGGACCGCGCTGGCGGGCAGGATGGTGACGCCCATCTGCAGCATCACCGCGGTCTTGATGGTCTCCACGGTCCGGTGCTCCACCAGGCGGCAGGAGACCCCGTGCTCGGCCAGGGCGCGCTCGACCTCGTGCCGCATGCCCGCCCTGGGCTCCAGCACCAGCAGGGTCCGGTCCCGCAGGTCCGCCAGCCGCTCCAGGGGCTCCGACTCGGGGTGGCTCACCAGCAGCAGCGGGTCGGAGAAGAGTCTGATCGCCTTGGTCCCGGGCACGGAGACGTTGGTGGCGATGAAGGCCACGTCGGCCTTGTACTCAATCACCTGCTCCAGCGCGTCCCGGTGGTGGCCGGGCAGCAGCTCGACGGGGATGGAGGGGTAGGCCTCCCGGAAGGCGGCGATGACGGGGGGAAGGGTGTAGAGGGTGATCATGGTTCCGGCGGCGATGCGCAGGCGGGCGGGACCCCGGCCGGACGCCTCGGCGGCGGCGTGGCGGCAGGCAGCCACGGCCGCCAGGGCGGCCCGGGCGTGGGGCAGCACGGCCTGGCCGGCCGGCGTCAGCTCCACCCCCCTGGGGGTGCGGGTGAGGAGCACCGCGCCGAGCTGGGCCTCCAGAGCCCTGATCTGACGTGTGATGGCAGGCTGAGACAGGTGCAGCGCCTCGGCGGCCTTGCTCAGGCTGCCGGTTTCGGCGGCGGCGCAGAAGGCTTCGAGCAGGTGCAGCAAGGGAATTCCCTCCCACCGTTGGTGCCCTTCTAGTCTTCTGCATACCCCTTACCTGTCCCTACCCGCGTGGCTTGCGGGATGCAGGCCCGGGGGCGGTGTTGGAAGGCGCCTCGCGTCGCCCCGGCGCGGCAGGCGCCTGCAGAGGAGCCTGCAGGCGCCGTTGCCGAGGGCGTGACTCTGGGAGTGGGACAGATCGCAGACAGCTTCGAGGTGCAGCGCTCGGACCCGGAGGCGGTCTGCGGGCGTCAGGGCTGTGCCGCCGCGGGGGCGTCCAGGAGCGCCTGCAGCTGCTGCAGCTGCGTCGGGCTGAACGGCTGACTGAGCAGTTCCGCCCGGGCCCGCTGGCGGGCGGTCGGGTCCGCCTGCTGCAGGGCCAGTTCGTAGAGCACCCGCTGGCGGATCGTCAGGTTGCCCACCGGGGAGAAGACGTTGTCCAGCCCCAGCTGCACGGGCTCGTCGAGGGGAGCGTTCGCATTCCACCAATCGACGGTGCGCTGGGCCAGGCCGAGGTCGGGGAAGGTGAACGGCCGGTCGGTCCACGCCTCCCCCCAGGCCAGGGTGCGGTAGATGGAAAGCGCCCGGGCCGTCTGCCCGTTCAGCTGGTGCCAGCGGGCACGCAGGAACCGGACCTCGGGGTCACGGGGCGTCTCCTTCTCCAGCCCGGCGAGCAGGCGGTCCATCCGGGCCAGGTCGACGGCTGCGGGCGGCATGCGGCTGCCGGCCAGGTTGTACCAGAGGATCGCCAGGTGGTCGGGCCGGCGTTCCTCGGCGGCCACCTCGTCCACGGTTGCCGTGCCGCCCCACTCGGAGGCCTGCCGGACGACGATGTTGGGCACCGTGGCGAGGAAGAGGTCCAGGTCGGGCTTGTGGGCGGCGCCGATCAGGACGGCCACCCGCTGGCCTTCGTAGTCCGCGGCCATGTTCACAATCTCCCGTGCGATCATCAGGTTGCGGTAGAGCATGTAGCGCCGCCCCGCTTCGTTGTAGGGACTGGGATCGGCGTCGCCGTTGGCGTAGGTCTGGTTGACCGCGGCGTGCCACTCGGGCAGGTCGGCGAAGAGGAGGGGCGGCACCTCCCAGGACGCGAGGAGATCCGCATACGACATCGACCCGGCGTCCGTCTCCACCCACGGCCAGGCGAGCGCACTCACCTGCTCAGCGGTGTCGGGCACCCAGTCCACCGGCCGGACCTCCCGGCCCTTTTCGCGGGCCCAGGGCACGGCTACCCCGTAAGACTCGTAGCTGATCTCGTAGTACACGTCGTGCTCAAACCACTGCGGCGGCGTCTCCACGCCCACGGCGGCGGGGTTGATGCGGTTCAGCAGCGCCCGCAGCCTGGCCGGGCTGTGGTCCGCGAACTCCAACTGGGCCGAGTGCATGGTTCCGATGATCACCACTTCGGTCGGCTTCGTGGGGTACCGGGGTGATTGGAGAGTGTCCGACGCTGCGATGGCCGGCGACGCAGCCAGGCCGGCCAGGGCCGCGCAGGTGACCAGCACCGCGGCGGCGTGCTTAAGCCTATGCCAGAACATCTGGGGGCCTCCTTCCACGGGGTTCTGCCCCCAGTGTAGCGGCCGCGGTGAGGGACTTCCTGCGAATTACGTGACGGATGCGAACTTCTTCCTTACAGTTTTGCAAGATGCACTTGCAACGTTTCGCCGTGTGTCCGGATGAGGGCAAGGCAATCGCCGGGCCCGAAGGCCGTTGCTCCCTGGCGCCACGGGTGGATGCGACGGGTCCCTCCGCAACCCCGCCGTCCCCTTCTCAGGCTGTCCCACAGGGCGTATACATGCCCCCGGAGGGGGGCGCGATGGGAGTCGTCACACTGGTCTCGCTCACGGCCGCGCTGGTCCACATGGCCGGGGGATGGGTGGCGTTGCGGCTGGCCGACGTGCGCGGCGAGGTGGAGCAGGTTGCGGCCCTGGGTGCGGGCTTCCTGGTGGGCACCGCCCTGCTGTCTCTGGTGCCGGGGGCGGTGAGCGCCCCCGGAGGGGCGGGGGCCCTGGCCGCGGGGTTCGGCCTGTTCTTGCTGCTGCGGGCGCTGGTGGGTGGCCGGCAGGGCGGGGAGGAGGGGACGGGTTCCGCCTGGACCGCGCTGGCCAGCATGGGCCTGCACAGCCTGCTGGAAGGGGTGGCGCTGGGGCTGGCGCTGCGGCATGCGGGCCCGGCCGCGCGGCTGGTGGTGATCGGGCTCATGCTGCACAAGATCCCCGAGGGCATCAGCGGCGCCGCGCTCTTCCGCACGGCCACCGGCTCGACCCGGGTTGCCCTGTTCAACCTGGCGACCGCCGCCACGGCCACCGTGGCCGGCGCCTGGCTGGGATACCTGGGCGGCGGGGGCGCCCTCACCGCGGGCGGACTGGGCATCACCGCCGGCGGCATCCTCTACGTGGGGGCGTCCGAGTTGCTGCCGCAGGCCCTGCGGCGGGAGGAGCTGCCCTGGCTGTCACTGCTGGGGATGATGCTGGTCTACGTGCTCCTGCGGGCTGGCGGGCACACGCACTGAGTGCCCGCCCCGGCCGCGCGTTACGTGGCCCCACACGGACCGGCACGGGACCGGGCGCCCGGCCCGATCCCCGGCGGGGCCCTGTGTGTCTGCATTCCCCGGCCAGCCTCTGTCGCGCCGGTGCGCCGCCGGCCATGGCCCGGCCCGTGTGGCGACCAGCCTCCGGAGGCGCCGTTGTGGCCGGGTAAATGAGGGCCTCACCGGCAGCCGGGCCAGTCTGTGCCTCCCCCGCGCTCCCGCGGACGGCCTGGCCTTGCTGCAGGCGCAAGACGCGTAAATCTGCAGGTGACTTAAAACGCGTCGAACCCATGCCACACATCCAAACTTTCGGAATAACGCTCAAGCACTATGGTCGTGATAGCCTTCACAATCTGCGCATGTAGACTGCCTAGCATAGAATACCTAGTTCTATATAACTGCCAATCATCCTGATACGCCGCCACATGGCTATGGACAAAGGGCGGGTCCACACCAGGGCCCGCCTATCTGTCTCTACACAGGCCGCGCCCGTCCCGGCGGCCACGAGACCGCGGGAGATAGGCAGAAGTGAGCATCACAGCGGGAAGATACCGCCTGATGGCCCCAGCCAAAAGGACCTATCCAACGGTCGTTCGCCCCGGCTTGTGAAGGGGGTAACATCCACCGTCGGGATTGTGATCGCGCTAACAATTAGACCCAGGAGCCAAGCGTACCATCACAAAACCTCCACCCTGACCTATTTTCCGTCCGCCTAGACCAAAGGTAAGCTGAGAGTAAACCGTTCGTCCAGAGGAACAGCGCACCCATAGCACTTTGGATCGAAACGGTCTTCTCTGACCACATGGGGGTGGAAGTCTTGACACTGACCCGGCGCGAACTGCTGAAGACATCGCTGGCGGCGGGCGGAGCCCTCTCCCTCCTGGGGCTGGCGGGTGAGGCGGAGGCCGGGACCCGCGGCGAGCTCAAGCTGGAGGGGGCCAGGGACTACCGGACCATCTGTCCGTACTGCTCGGTGGGCTGCGGCATCCAGCTGTGGGTGAAGGACGGCGAGGTCGTGCACGTGAACGGCGACCCCGACCACCCGATCAACGAGGGTACCCTCTGTCCCAAGGGCGCCTCCATCCTGAACCTGCGGCTGGTGGCCGGCAAGGACAACCGCTACGTGCCCAATCCCCGTCGGCTGACCAAGGTCCTCTACCGGGCCCCCGGGGCCAGCAACTGGGAGGAGAAGGACTGGGACTGGGCCATCGACCGGATCGCCCGGAAGGTGAAGGAGGTGCGCGACGCCACCTTCGAGACGGTGGACGAAAACGGCGTCACCGTCAACCGCACCTTCGCCCTGGCCCACATCGGCTCGGCGGCCCTCGACAACGAGGAGAACTACGTCATCGGCAAGCTGATGCGCGCCTTAGGCGTGGTGCGGCTCGAGCACCACGCCCGCCTCTGACACAGCTCCACGGTGGCCGGTCTGGCCCCCTCGTTTGGCCGTGGAGCGATGACGAACCACTGGAACGACTACCAGAACACCGACGTGTTCATGGTGCTGGGCACCAACCCGGCCGAGAACCACCCGATCTCCATGCGCTGGATCGACCGGGCCCGGGAGACCCGGGGCGCCAAGCTGATCGTGGTGGACCCGAAGTTCAACCGCACGGCGGCGAAGGCCGATCTCTACGTGCCGATCCGTCCGGGCACCGACATCGCCTTCCTCGGCGGCCTGATGAACTACGCCATGACCCACGGCCGGTACTTCCACGACTACGTGGTGAAGTACACCAACGCCAGCTACCTCATCCACCCGGACTTCCAGTTTGAGGACGGCCTCTTCTCCGGGGCCCAGGTGGGCGAGGACGGCCAGGTGACCTACGACACCACGACCTGGCAGTACCAGCTCGACACGGAGGGCAACATCCTCAAGGACCCGACGCTCACGCATCCGCAGTGCGTCTTCCAGCTCATGAAGAAGCACTACAGCCGCTACACGCCCGAGATGGTCGCCGAGACCTGCGGCATGACGGTGGAGGAGTTCCTGGAGGTGGCCGAGCTCTTCACCTCCACCGGCCGGCCGGATAAGGCGGGCAACATCATGTACGCGATGGGCATCACCCAGTCGTCCCACGGCTCCCAGAACGTGCGGGCGGTGGCGATGCTGCAGCTGCTCCTCGGCAACATCGGCATCCCCGGCGGCGGCGTGAACGCCCACCGCGGCGAGTCCAACGTGCAGGGTTCCACCGACCTGGCGATGCTCTGGAACAACCTGCCCGGCTACATGCCGATGCCGGCGGCGAAGACCCACCCGACGCTCGAGGCCTACCAGGCGACGACGCCCAAGTCGGGCTTCTGGTCCAACCGGCGCAAGTTCATGATCTCGCTGCTGAAGGCCTGGTGGGGCGAGAACGCCACGCCGGAGAACGAGTTCGCCTACCATTACCTGCCGAAGCTGGACAGCCGCGACCACACCCACATGTCCATCTTCGAGGCGATGGGACGGGGCGAGCTCAAGGGCCTCTTCGCCTGGGGCCAGAACTTCGCCGTGGGCGGCCCCAACGTCTCGAAGGAGCGGGCGGCGCTGGCCAATCTCGACTGGCTGGTGGTGGTCGACCTCTTTGAGACCGAGACGGCGGCCTTCTGGAAGGGGCCGGGCATGAATCCGGCCGAGATTCAGACCGAGGTCTTCCTGCTGCCGGCCGCCGCTTCCTACGAGAAATGCGGTACCGTCACCAACTCCGGCCGCTGGATCCAGTGGCGCGACAAGGCCGTCGAGCCCATGGGCGACGCACACGACGACCTGTGGATCGCCGACCGGCTCTACAAGAAGCTACGGGAGCTGTACGCCACCGAGGGCGGGGTCTTCCCCGACCCGATCCTGAAGCTTCACTGGGACTATGACGACGGCAGCGGGCACCCGTCCTCCGAGAAGGTGGCCTTCGAGATCAACGGCTACACCTGGGCCGACCGGAAGGGCCTCACCAGCTTCGGAAGCCTCCAGGAAGACGGCTCCACCGCCTGCGGCTGCTGGATCTACACCGGCTACTTCGACAACTTCGAGACGCCGAAGTGCAAGAGCCGGGTGAAGGACGAGCCGGGCACCACCCTGGGCACCCACCTGGGCTGGGCCTGGGCCTGGCCGGCCAACCGGCGCATCCTCTACAACCGCTGCTCGGCGGACGAACAGGGGCGGCCGTGGGATCCGGAGCGGGCCCTGCTCTGGTGGGACGGCGAGAAGTTCACCGGCCAGGACGTGCCCGACTTCGCCGCCGCCAACCCGCCCGAAGTCTCGGCGCAGAACCCCTTCATCATGATGCAGGAGGGGGTCGCCGCACTCTGGTCCCCGTCCGGCATGAAGGACGGACCGATCCCCGAGCACTACGAGCCGGTGGAGTCGCCCGTGGCCAACCGGCTGAACCGGCGGCAGTTCAATCCCGCCATCACCATCTCCGGCAAGGGCGAGTTCGGCCGGCTCACCGAGGCCGAGGACCCCGACTTCCCGTACATCTGCACCACCTACCGGGTGACCGAGCACTGGCAGTCCGGCGCCATGACCCGGTCCCTCCCCTGGCTGGGCGAGCTGATGCCCGACATGTTCGTCGAGATCTCGCCGAGCCTGGCCGCCAGGCTGGGCGTGCAGCCCGGGGACCGGGTGGAGGTGACCACCGTCCGCGGCTCGCTGGTGGCCCCGGCCATGGTCACGCCCCGCATGCGGCCGGTGCGGGTCCACGGCCGGGAGATCGAAATCGTGGGCATGCCCTGGCACTGGGGCTACATGGGCAAGTTCACCGGCGCCTCCGCCAACGTGCTCACGCCGCACGTGGGGGATGCCAACACTAACATCCCCGAGTACAAGGCGTTCCTCTGCAACGTGAAGAAGGCCGGCGGCTCCGGCCCGGTAAGGGGGTAGGCTCATGGCTTACGGAATGCTCATCGACCTCTCCAAGTGCATGGGCTGCCGGGGCTGCCAGGTGGCCTGCAAGCAGTGGAACGACCTGCCCGGAGAGGAGACCAGCCTGGGAACGGACTACACCAACCCGCAGAAGCGGTCTGCCTACACCTGGACGACCATCGAGTTCATCACGGCCGAGGTGAACGGCAAGACCGTCTCCACCTTCACCAAGACCGGCTGCCTGCACTGCCTGGAGCCGGCCTGCGAGTCGGTCTGCATCGCCGGTGCCATCAAGAAGAATCCGAACGGCGCCGTCACCATCGACCACGACAAGTGCATCGGCTGCCGCTACTGCCAGATCGGCTGCCCCTTCGGGGTGCCCAAGTACGAGTACGACCAGGTCGTGCCCCGCATGCGCAAGTGCGACTTCTGCTTCGACCGCATCGAGGCGGGCCTGGAACCGGCCTGCGCGGCCACCTGCCCGGCCGACGCCATCATCTTCGGCGAGCGGGACGACCTGCTGAAGCTGGCCCGGGAGCGCATCGCCAGGGGCGGCGGCAGGTACGTCGACCACATCTACGGGGAGCACGAGGCGGGCGGCACCTCGGTGCTCTACATCTCGTCCGTGCCGCTGGACCTCACCGCCCTCAACACCGACGTGACCACCGACCCGGTGCCCAGCTTCACCTGGAAGGCCATGCGGCAGCTGCCGGCCCTGGTGAGCGGCGTGGCCGTGCTCTCGCTGGGGCTCATGGCCTACTCGAAGCGGCGGGCGCTGATTGAGGCCGAGCAGAGGGGAGGCGTGGCGCAGTGAGCACGACCAGCATGACGAGCACCCGCAAGCCCACGCGGCTCCTGCAGCTGGAGTGGTGGCGCTGGCGCATGACGCCGGGCAAGGCGCTCCTGCTCCTCCTGTTCGGTGCGGCCGCTGTTGTCGCCCTGGTGCGCCTCTTCGTGGGCCTCGGGGCCGTGACCGGCCTCAACGACTCGATGCCCTGGGGCCTCTGGAAGATCTACGACGTGGTGGTCGTGGTGCCGCTGGGGGCGACGGGGTTCGTGATGGCCTTCGTGCGCTACTTCACCCCGGGCGGCGAGCGGTACGAGTACATCAACCGCCGGGCGGTGATCTGGGCCGCGATCATGTACCTCTCGATGGGCGTGCGCCTGGCCTTCGACATCGGCATCCCCTGGCGCATCATCAACCCCATCGTCTTCGGCGGCAACCTGCACTCGCCGCTGTTTGAGATCGCCTGGTGCGTCTTCCTCTACCTGATCGTGCTCTTCTTCGAGAACATCAGCCGGGTGGCGGAGGAGCAGAAGCGGCCGTGGGTGAAGCGGGCCGACCACGCGCTGCACAAGATCCTGCCGGGCTTCGTGCTGGTGGGCGTGCTGCTCTCCACGATGCACCACTCCTCGCTGGGCACGCTGTTCATGATCACCGGCCGCCGCATGGACCCGCTCTGGTACCATCCGTGGCTGAACTACGTCTACCTGCTGAGCTCGATCGCCACCGGCCTCGGCATGATGATGGTGATCGAGGGCTTCACCAGCGCCTACTACAAGATCAAGTTCGAGCGTGACGCGCTGGCGCGGCTGGCCCCCTGGTGCGCCGGCTTCCTCTCGGCCGTGCTGCTCTGGCGGGTGGGCTGGCTGGCGGTGGATGGCCAGCTGGGGCTGCTCTTCGCCCCCCGGGTGGAGACCCTGCTCTGGTGGGCGGAGATCCTGGTCGGCTTCGTGGCGCCGATCGTCATCCTCTCCTCCCGGGCCCGGTATACCAGGGCGGGCCTGGTGGCCGGCGGCCTGCTCACCGTGCTGGGCATGATCGCCCTGCGCCTCAACGTGGGCTTCACGGCGCTGATGGGCGCCCTGGGTTCGCAGTACACGCCCAGCGTGGCGGAGATCCTGTTCTCCGTGGGCGCCACCGCCGGCACGGTGGTGATCTACACCTGGTTCGTGGAGACCCTGCCCTCCATCCTCGGCCCGCGGGTGCGGGAGACCGAGGAGGAGGCCGAAGCCGTGGGGGACTGAGGGCGGCGGCTGTGGCAGAGGGCGCGGCACGGGCCGTACGGGCCCGTGCCGCGCGAACGGATGTACGCGGTCAGCGGGGGAGGGAGCGGCGATGATACCGTGGACCTACGCCGAGCGGATCCTGTACGTGGACCTCACCCGGCGCACCGCCCGGGTGGAGGCGACGCCGGTGGCCCTGAAGCGGGGGTACATCGGCGGGGCGGGTTTCGTGGCGAGTCTGCTGGCCGTCGGTCCACGGGGAGACCAGGCGGCCAGGGCGGCCGCGCGGGTCGCCCTGGCCACGGGTCCCCTCTCGGAGGAGACGGCGGGGCGGATGGCGATGGGCGCCGCCCTGGACCGGCCGGCCCTCTCGTCGATGGGCGGCCGGATGGCGGCTGCCCTCAAGGGCGCAGGCTACGACGCCGTGGTGATCGACGGCCGGCTGGACCGGCCCGGAGTCCTCGTGCTGGAACCCGAGGGCGTGCACGTGCTGGACGCCGGCCGCCTGTGGGGGCTGGAGGTGCCGGACGCCGCGCGGCAGCTGTACGCCGAACTGGGCCCCTACTGGGCGACCATGGTGCTCGGGCCGGCGGGCGACCACGGCGTGCCCTATGCCACGCTGGTGCACGAGGGCCACTTCGCCGGCGGCAGCGGAGTCGCGGCCGTCCTGGGCGCCAAGCGGGTTAAGGCGGTGGCGGTGCGGGACACCCTGGCGGTGCCCTCCCGCTGCACCGGCTGCACCCTGGCGTGCCCGGCCAAGCTCTCGCCCGACGCCGGGCGTGCCGGCGAACTGGGGCTGGACGCGCCTGCCGCCGCACGCATGGCGGCCTGGGTGCGGGGCCTGGTGGCGGCAGGGATGTTGCCGGAGCCCATCGAACTCCTCACCGAAATCGCGTACCGCCGAGGCGTCGGGGCCCTCTTCGCCGACGGCGAGGAGGCCGCGCTGCGGCGGCTGGGCCCGGAGGCGGCCCGTTACCTGCCCGCCCTGCCGGGCCGGAGGAGGCGCGGCATCGGCGTGGCGGACCTGCTGGGCACCTGCCGGCGGATGTGGCGGGAGCGCCCGGGGGACGTGCTGCGGTCGGCCCTGGTGGCCACCCGGGGGCTGCTGGCCGATGCCGGCTGACGGAGGAGGGGTTTCATGCGCGATCACGACCAGCTCCCGCCCATGCCAGTGGAGCGGCCGGCCACGCTGTACATCAACGACCAGGAGGTTGTCACCCTGCAGACGACGCCCAGCCACCTGGATGACTGGGCGGTCGGCTTTCTTTTTGGCGAGGGGATCATCCGGGACCTGGCCGAGGTGGCGCGGCTCTCGGTGGACGAGGACCGGGGCATGATCTGGGCCGACCTGCCCGGTCTGACCGAACTGCCCGACGCGAGCACCCGCAAGCGCTACCTCACCGCCGGCTGCGGCAAGGGGGTCACCTTCAGCTCGCTGAAGGACGCCCTGCTCCTGCGCAAGGTGGAGCATCCGCTGCAGGTCCGCCTGGAGGACCTCCTGGAGTGGATGAAGGAGATGCAGCGCAACACCCCGCTGTACGCCGCAACGGGCGGGGTGCACGCCGCCGGGCTGAAGGACGTGGCCACGGGCGATCTGATCGTCCGGGAGGACATCGGCCGGCACAACGCCCTCGACAAGGCGATCGGCGCCGCCCTGCGGGCCGGCTGGGACTTCCGCCGGGTGGTCGCCCTGAGCTCCGGCCGCATCTCCTACGAGGCGGCCACGAAGCTGGGCCGGGCGCAGATCGCCGTCGCCGCCTCGCTGACCGCAGCGACCGACCAGGCGGTGCGGCTGGCCAGCCACCTGGGGCTGGACCTGGTGGGCTACGCCCGCAGCCCCAGGCACGCGGTGATCTACACCCGGAGCGGGCGCGTGCTCCAATAGGAAGCGACGGGCGCCGCCCGTACCGCCCTGGCACGCGGGGTGCCGAGGGGGTGCGGGGGCGCCCTTGCGCGGTTCGCCTGTTATCTGGGTCGGCCCGAGGTGCTCAACGCCCGTCGGGCCGCTCCGGGTACGGAAGAGCGCGCGAGGCCAGCAGGGCATGCGGGGTGTCGCTGCCGTAAGGAGAGGCATCCCCCTGCGCGGGGACCTGCGGCCAGGGGCCACCGGTATCCGCGGCGCTGACGCTGGTTGTGGACGTGGCGTAGCGGAAGGTGGGCGGCGTCTTCACCGGGGGCAGAGTGAGGCTGTCGCTTCGAATCACCGACACCTTGATGCCCCAGCGGGCGAGCAGGTCGATCACGCCGCCCCGCAGCTTCAGCGAGGCGTCCAGCACCGCAGGGTCGCCGATGGCGTGAATCTCCACCGGCGAGGCGATCATCGTCTCGTGCACCAGGATGCGGTCTCCGACGTTCCGGATGCCGGTGACGCTGGAGAGGCGGACGCCCCCCACCGAGATGGCCTCGGCGCCGGCCGTGAGCAGCTCGTTCACCACCCGCCAGATGTCCTCGTCGGCCACCTTGTTGGCCGCGCTCACCGCCTCCGGCGTCTCGCTCAGCGTGACGACCACCCCCGGACCGGTCACCTCGGTGGTGCCCGCCAGGAGCCTGAGCCGCTCCATCTCGGCGGCCTGCGAGGGTGACGACAGCGACTGGCGCAGCTGGGCCACCTCCTGCTCGAGAGCGCGGATGCGCTCCTCCGCCGCCTTCAGCTGCGCCTCGCGGTCGGAGAGCGCGGCGACGAGCTCATCGGCGCGCATCCGGCTGGGGTCGAGGTTCTGCTGGCTGGTGATCCGGAACTGGATCGTCAGCAGCAGGCCGAGGAACATCATCACCAGGGCCAGCGCCCACTTCGAGTTCTTCACCTGAACACTCACTTCCGTTGACACACTTTGCTAAGTTGCCTACCTCGCTCTCTTCGACCCCGGCGCCGGGACTCCTCCAGGGTGGACGGGGAGGAGGAGAAGCGGCGGGGGGCGAATGCAAGGGTATCACCAACGGCCGTCGAGTGTCTACGAGGAGGAAGCGAAAACCTTGAACCCAGTCGCCGCCGCGGGGCGTCCCGCCCTCGCCTTTCTGTTCGTGCTCAGCCTCACCCACGGGGTCGTGGACCTCACCTCCGGCGCCATCATCGCCCTTCTGCCGGCGATGCGGGAGGCCTACTCCCTCTCCTACGCAATGGTGAGCCTCATCCCGCTCTTCGCCAACCTGACCTCCACCTTCACGCAGCCGATCTTCGGCATCATCAGCGACCGGTCGGAGATGCACTGGCTGCTGCCGCTCAGCGTCACCCTGGGCGGGCTGGGCCTTGCGGTGGTGGGCTTCCTCTCCAACTACTGGCTGGTGCTGGCGGCCGTGGTGGTGAGCGCGCTGGGCAGCGCCGCCTTCCACCCGGAGGGGGCGCACGCGGCGCACAACCTGGCCGGCGGGCGGCGGGCCCTGGCCATGGCCATCTACAACGTGGGCGGCAACCTGGGCTACGCCCTGGGGCCGGCCTTCGCCACCGCGCTGATCGCCGCCTTCGGCCTGCGGGGCACCTGGGGGGCGGCGGTCCTGCCGCTCTCCCTGGCCGTCTGGCTGCTCTGGCTGCTGCCCCGCTGGCGCGCCCACGAGCAGGAGGCCGCGGCGCGCCGGAACGGGCAGGCAGCCCCCGGGGAGACCAACTGGCGCGGCACGGTGCTGATCACCCTGGTGGTGATCCTGCGGTCGGTGATCCACCTGGGCATGACCACCTTTGTGCCCTTCTTCTGGATCGACGTGCTGGGCTACAACCCCGACACGGCCGGCCTGGTGCAGATGATCTACCTGCTGGCCGGCGTGCTGGGCACCCTGCTCGGCGCCCCGCTGGCTGACCGCTTCGGCACCAAGCCGGTGCTGATCGCGTCCTTCGCCCTGCTCCTGCCCCTGCAGGCTATTCTTTCCTTCCTGCGGGGCTGGCCGCTCCTGATCGGCCTCTTCGGCGCCGGCTTCCTGGTGGTCTCCACGTTCACGACCACACTGGTGATGACCCAGGACTACATGCCCCGCAGCCTGGGCCTGGCCTCGGGACTCAACCTGGGCCTCGCCTTCGGCATGGGGGGCGTGGGCAACTCCATCCTGGGCGTGGTGGCCGATCACTTTGGCGTGCTCGTCGTCATGCGGGTGATCGCCTTGCTGGTGGTGCCGGCGCTGCTGCTCACGCTCGTGCTGCCGCCGGTGCGGCTGGCGCAGGAGTGAGGCTCGGTTGCGGCGGCGTTTCAAGTGTGATATAGTCTTGATCGCAGACGGGAGTAGATCGGGTCCTGGTGGCCCGCACGGTCTTCAAAACCGCTTGAGCCGTAGTGATCCTGCGGCTGGTGGGTTCGATTC